>Ga0307379_10003821_pt1 | contig 21697 bp, 19 predicted proteins | sample UN2MG_FD_202237 | JGI IMG/M metagenome (GOLD analysis project Ga0307379, IMG submission 202237) | Soil microbial communities from Risofladan, Vaasa, Finland - UN-2 | ecosystem: Environmental > Terrestrial > Soil > Coastal area > Acid sulfate soil | place: Finland: Risofladan, Vaasa | collected... | reverse complement strand
GCCATCTCTATCCAGGCAGAGGGACTCCTGCAGTAACCCTTCAAGGTAGCTGAGAGGGATATCTCTGATGTGTTCCTGCGCGGTGTTCGCATCAGGGACTGTATCTACCAGCCAAGATCTCCCTTCGCAGACCCATCCGAGGAAGCTTTCTGTATCCAGGTATGACAGACAGAACAGCTGCTTCACCATCAAGAATACCGCGATGTCCTTCGGGTGCGCAGGAGGGCGCCCTACTGTGCCTGAAGGACGCACTATATAGGGGGCTGGTCTTGCATCAATGAGATGTTTCATCCCAAGAATACATCGGGCATACTTCCATTTTCTTTGCCCTTTATATCGTCCCCAAAAGCCTTTCCTATATCGTTTATACTTTCTTCCGCTATATTTGCTTCTCTTCCGATTTTTCTTCGTTTTTGCATCCCATCCTTGCCACCTTTTGAACGGGATGCTCTGTTTATCGAGACATTTTTAAAACGGTTACACAATCCACCCTATGGGTGAGATGCTCATCCCGTTCTTGTTAGTAGCAAAAACGATATGGGCTCTCTCCCATAAAACTTAATTTACGGGCAACACTGCATTTCTCGTTTACACGAGTATGAATTACCCCATTGGTTTCACTATGAATTCAGTGATACCCCCTCTCGTCTACATGCTTTTGTCTGGTATTCTTATTGCAAAAACCTTTGAATGGTTAGATTAAATTCTATACCTTTTCATTTTACTGGAGGAGATATTTTTAACTACTATTTCATATAAAAAATGCAGGGGAAGGGATTTGAACCCCTGGGGCATTTTTCTAGGTGTTACCAACAATTCAAAAAATATATTCCTTAGAACCTGCTCCATTATATTATATGTTGGCGAATAGGAGAAAAATAGTCGATTCCTAACGATCCTTCAATCTACAATTTCATTTTTGGAGGTCTGGATGCTGGTGGTTTAAACCCTCTCCAAATACCCTCACCATCTTGTTCTTAGTTTTTGTCTTTCCTTATTATTTTTATTCTTTGTTGAGCCGTATAACTGTTATCCTTGATTGCTGATATTTGTAATTTTAAATATTCAAAAGCTTCTTCATCTGTTTTTCCAACTAATACTACGATTAGGTCAGAATATTCTGATTTATAACCAACCAATTGTCCTGTAAGTCCATCAACGTTTGATTTCCCTTTTAAATCCTTCTTCATCTCAATACCAACAGCATTTCGACCAACTGCAATATGACATAACCCCCAACCATCTTCCTTACGAACACTGATTTTTTGTTTAGGCATATAAGTATAAGAAGATGTTAAATTCATTTCTTTCCTAAGGTATTTTAGCAAGTCATCCCTATATTTGGATTCGTCTGAATAGTGTTGAGCTGGTTGCCATCTACGAATTGCACTAACAGTATCATTAAATGTATTTAACATACAATTCAGCTTTTACGCTTCTTCCCATAATGAGGTATGTTCTCTTATTTTCTTTGTGTCTTTCCTCGACATTGTCTTTTCTTACCCTTACAGTTTTGTAACAATTCCTTCTTTAAAAACATATCCTCAAGGAAACAAAAGAGGCCAAGCATTGACACGGTTTATAAGAAATCTTTCAGTTTCTGTTTATCTGGATTCAGAATATATTGTTTTCTAATAAACATCAACGTTTGCAGAATCACCATCTTCTCAATAACACCAGGGTATACTACAAACAATGAGGTAGAAAACTTTTTTGCTTGTTTAATATCCTGAGCGGTAAATGTAATAACCCAGTCGTACTCACCATGGGTATACACACTGCTTTCAATAGTAACCCCTAATTCTGCGACAAGGTCTTCTAATTTCCTTGAAACGATTGTATCTATTGTTTTTTCTTCAAGTTTTTTCATACTTCTTTTCATAAGCAATATATAATGCATCAGACCTATTTTCTCTTCATTAAAAATCGCGGTATAGCCCCAAATAAAACCTTTTGCTTCTAATTGTTTAATAATTCTCTATACTTTTTGTCTTGAGAAACCACAGTGTTTCGCAATCGTATCTACGTTTTCTTTTGAGTTTTTCACCAGTTCAGAAAGTACCTTTTTCTCGTCCAGGCCCCTCTGTTCTCTACTACTTTTTGACATAGTCTACATCCAATATTACAGGTTTAAAACAATTCCTTCTTTAAAAACATATCCTCAGAAACAAGGGGAGCATTGACAGTGTTTTAACTCATGTTTTTGTGCGAATTGCTAATTATTTTTTTCTAAGTTGTCTATTTACAAGTTTTCTTAAACCCTATTATCTAAAACCTATGTAATACGATGTAATTTTCCTTGTAATAAAATTCATTAACGAAATTGGTGTGGATATTCTTTCTCTCGATTTTGAAATGAAAGAATTTTCGGATTTTGAATTACTCCATTGCGTATTTCTATTGCTTTTGAAATGGTTTTATTCTTTTCCCATTTATTTGGTCCCCCAATAACTATGGGTAAAAATGGAAGTAATGCTTCTGAAATTTCCCATGAGGCAGAATTCCAATAATAACTTGGACTGTGATCCACTGAATAGTAAAATTTACCTGCTATTTCAAACATTGGGTGTTCAAAGGATGTTGGTTTGGCACACCAAAAACCCATTCCTTCATCACAGCTTATGTCAATAATAAGAGTACCTTTCATCAATTTATCGGCCTCATCTTCAGGTACAAACATTATTGGATGTTCAATATCTTGAAGAGTTCCATTAACAATTATTTGCGCATCTGATAATGCTTCTGAAAATGGGCGAGTACTGCCGTCAGATTCAACTGCAAGCAGATTTCCTGAACCGTCTTTCTTCATTTGTTTAAACGATATTGCAGGCAATTGATCACTCACATCTGTTGATGCACGACAGGTATAGACTGTGATATCTCGAAATCCTTGACCTTGCAATGCATATATTGCCCCCCGACTCGCCGATCCAAAACTGAGTACCACTGCTTTTCGTGGTTTTCCATAATTCCCGACAACTCCGATAAGATTTATCGCATGATTTATACTGGCATAGCCTGCAATTTCATTATTTTTATAAAAAATATGCATATTTTTATCACCTGTTTGGCTCCATATAAACATTTCTTCCCAGGCAATAATGGTTAATTTTCTTTCAATTGATACTTGAGTAATTTCTTTCTGTTGTACACAATGCGTCCAACCCCACACAATTGCACCTTCTCGTACCTGAGACAAACCTTTTGCCAAAGGTTTAGGCATTAGCACACAATCAAAACCTTTCAGTATTTCTTCTCTGGAAGCAACTCGTCCTGATGTAAGTTTGGCTAAAGTGTTGTCATCCATGCCAAATCTCAACCCATACCCTTCTTCAAAAGTGATTTGTTTTAGTAACCTCTGTGGAATGTGTTTTATATGTTCCGGATGAATGGCTATTCGTTTTTCGTTTTCTTTTAGTGATTTTCCAATCACGCCGACAGTTAAGAGTTGTGTCATATTGTTTTTTCTCCTTTTTCTTAGAGCCTGAGTTTCGCACTTGAATAAATATTAAGTGACTTCAGTGGTTGTATTGTTATTGGTGATAAAATACAAACAGCACTGAAGACACAATACACCAAAAAGCCAAACAAGAATAAGACCTTTCCGATTGGGATAATACAAACCGTCAAACACATTTTTGAAGAACTTCATCTCCTACCACTCCTTGATGACCTCAAACGCTGCGGTCATCAGCTCAGCGGACTCCTTCCATGATATCACGTTTTATCCTTCTTCTTTCCTAAAATTAATATCATGTTTTTCATGATAGTGTTTTATTATTGCAAATTGTTCTTCTACTATCGAATAATCAACTATGATATATGCCCAATTGCCTATTCTATTTAGAAAAGTAAATTCATGTTTCTTCTCGTTATGCTTATCAGCGAATATTTTCATTCGATATATCATAGGTTGGTCTAAAAATGTAGGTTCATCAAGAACAATTTCTACACGGGAAACAAGAAAGAAATATTTTCCAAGTTCTGGATATAATTTCACCAGTACCCCGATATTAAGCCATTCAGCCCAGTGAATCAGATGAATATTTTCCATTATTATCAGGTTGTTTTTTACAAGATATGGGTCAATCATATATCCATCTCGGTATTCGTCTTTCATTCTAACATCTACAATGTATTCATCGGATGACGAATTATAATCAATAGCATCAAATTCAAGCATATTAATATCCTCAAGTGCTCCAGAATGACTACGATTTTCACCAACAGTATCCCAGAATGTCTTAAAATCCAGAAAATGTTTCTTTTTATCGGTCATAGTTTATATCCCTCGTATTTCTATCTATATTCATTCATGTCCCACGTGCATCCTTTCATAATATATTTTTCCTCACTCAATCTACAATTTCATAACTGCTATTGTTTTCATAATCTATTAGTTTGATGTATTTTGAGATATTATGGTAGAAACCTTAAAATATCTTTGGTATAATTTTACAATTCAAGTCAACAGGAGAAGACCATTATTTTTTACCATTTAACTTGGGTTCAAATCCCTTCCCCCTGGACTTAAAAACATATCCATAGGAACAGAAGCATTAACGTGGTTTTAAGCCACATATTTCGCATTAATCAAAGTAAACAAAAGGAGTGTTTACTGTTTATTCTTGTATGGCGGAAAACCCCATTTTGTAGCCAGTTCCTCTGCTTCCTTTTCCTGAACCAGGCAAACTGTTACAAAATCCGCTTCTTCTAAACCTTTATGGTTAAGGATAAAATGAGCAAACTCATGAGCAATAATATATTGTATTTCTTTCTTAGGACACCTATTGATTTTTATATTAAACCAGTTGAGCAAAATGATGTCCTTATCAATTTTACCAAGATGCGCTCCGTATTCCATCCCAGTTATTTTTATCGCAACTTTTTTGCATAACCGTTCTTGTACTTTACTTGGTAATTTTTCCAGTACACTACCGACATGATATATGAAATTCTTTTGGCTTTTATCCTCGACGAAAACCTCTAAACCATCAATCTCTGTTCGATAGCCCATTGAATATTATATTGTTCGTTCCCATAAAAATTTTATGCATAATTCCATCTATAAAAGCATTTCCTTAAAAACTCAAAAAGCAACAACGGACAAAACAAATATTAATGAGTCCATCAATTATGCTTGAGGTTCTATTGATACTCAGAGAATGTTGAAGAAATGGAACGGGGTTCACTTCTTTGTCCAGCAACGAGCGCGACTCGTACATCAACGATATCTCTTTCATTTACACACAATCGGTTTTATGCTGAACACACCAAAGAAGGTCTATTTCACGTCACCGTTGGAATGCAGACTGTTCCTGTCAATGTTACTGATATACAAAATGGTTCACTTACATTACAATCGGAAAAGCCTTTAGTATACACGCCTGATGATACGTTCCTGCTGATGAATCTCAATGCAAAAAAACTGCATATCATTGGACATGGAAAAGCGATAGTATCTTTGTAAGATATCTCTTCTGTTATTTATATTAAAAATCTAAACATTTATTAAGTGCGTCGTATACTTATATACGGGGAATAACCTATGAAGCGATTGAATAGAACATTAGAGAAGAAATCATTTGTTATCCTTGTCGTCGTGTTTGGATTCCTTCTTGGTCCCTCGATCACGGCACAAAACGAAACCACCGATAAAAAAATTGTTTTTTCTACTGAAAATCCAAGTCCAGCAATTTATGACCTATTAATTATCGCTCCAAAAAAATATACTGATGCTTTACAACCACTTATTGCTCATAAGAACAGTGTCGGTATTAAAACACGACTTGCGATGCTAAACGAAGTGTACCATCAAATGTTTTGGCAGGGACGAGATAAAGCAGAGAAAATTAAATATTTTATAAAAACCGCAAAAGAAGAATGGGGAATTACTTATGTCATGCTTGTAGGGGATTTTCAGACCGTACCTATTCGATATGTTTTTAACGCGGATAATAACACAGGATGGAATGAACCGTGTTTCATTTCAGAGTTGTACTATGCAGATCTCTATGATAAAAACCACAACTTCTCCAGCTGGGATACAAACAACAACGGCATTTATGGTGAATGGTATGGAGATGTTGCAACAGATCCCGATATCGATCTGTATCCGGATGTATTTGTTGGACGACTCGCTTGTATCAATGAAGCTGAGGTAAAAACAATGGTTCAGAAAATTATCACCTATGAGACGACTGCATATGGACAGGACTGGTTCCACCGGTTTGTTGTTGTTGCTGGTGATACCTATCCTTCGACTGAGAATCCGAACTGGACCGGTTATGAAGGAGAGGTAAATACATTAAATGCAATCGAGAATATGTCAGGTTTCGAACCGATAAAACTCTGGACATCTTACGAATCCTTAACCGGACAAAAAGATGTCATCCGAGAAGTGAATAAGGGATGTGGGTTTTTACTTTTTGAGGGGCACGCCAATGCTTTTACATGGAGTACCCATCCTCCAGATGACGCACACACCTGGATCAACGGACTGAATACCGTAACAATGAATCTTCTGAGAAATAGACAGATGCTGCCTGTTTGCATCGTTGGCGGCTGTCATAACAATGAATTCGATGTCACCCCGCGTAATATCATCAAGGGGCTGAAAGAAGAAGGATTAGGATATTTTACTAGTGGTACAGTACCATTTGGTTCGTTTTGGAAATACACCTGGATACGGGAGTGTTGGGGATGGAAGTTAACACGCATCAGCAAAGGAGGTTCGATTGCTACCATAGGTTGTACAGGATTAGGGATGTCTAAGGAAGATAAAGAATCCTTCAGCGGCGCAGGGGATTATCTTGAACCGACATTCTTTCATGAATATGGGGTTAATGGAACCAGAATCCTAGGAAAGGTTTGGGGAAACACAATATCTGATTATCTCAACCATTATCCTATTGATTGGGAGACGCCTGCAGCAAAAGATTCTGCAATTGATGCAAAAACCGTACAACAGTGGGCGTTATTTGGTGATCCCAGCCTTAAAATTGGTGGGTACTCTCCATCTGAATTGAATGGTTTAATTAGGTAAACATTTATTAAGGCTTCAATATAGTAATATACGGGGATTGTAATGGAAACAACAATTTCGAAAATTTTACTAACCGCTGGCATCGTCTTTCTCTTTTTTGGACTTGTATTAGGACCGACAACCATAGGTACTACGAGCAGCTCCCAACGCTCTTACTTTTTCACAGAACCGAATCAGATAAACGGCGATACCTATCAACTTCTTATCATCAGTCCTAAGATTTTTAAAGATGAATTACAACCACTTGTTATACATAAAAGATCAATGGGTATGAGTGCGAAACTTGTCACTCTTCACGAGGTCTACGACCAGATGTATTGGCAGGGTCGTGATAACGCCGAGAAAGTGAAATATTTTATAAAATCAGCAATGGAAGAATGGGGCGTTCGGTATGTTCTTCTTGTCGGAGGGAGAAGCAGTCAGTTTCTACCTAAATGGTATTTCCCAGTGAGATACGTCAGTATGGTTGATGATTGGGAGTCCGAGTATCTGAGTGATCTGTATTTCGCTGATATATATGACGCAGCGGGAAATTTTTCGAGTTGGGATAGTGATAACGATGGTATTTATGGTGAATGGTACGCTGGGGAGATAGCTCAGGACACCAATATTGATCTGATTCCTGATGTCGCCGTTGGTCGTCTGCCTTGCCGGAGTCAACGTGAAGTCAAAATCATGGTTCAAAAGATTATCGCCTATGAGACGACTGCGTTTAATCAACCATGGTTCACCACCATGTTGGTCGCTGCAGGCGATACATACCCTGAGTCTCACAATGCAAATTGGACTGGATACGAAGGTGAGTATTACGGAGACCGTGCCATAGAAAATATGAGTGGATTTACCGCGACCCGATTGTATACTTCTGACGGAACCTTCGCTAATAAAAAAGACATGATTCAAGAATTCCATAATGGTTGTGGATTTGTGTACCTTGTTGGTCATGGGAGTCCAAAACAATGGGGGAACAATGCACCGAACGGCACAGAGTTCATTCAAGGACCTAACAGCAATGACATGTGGCGTATCCGGAACAAGGATAAACTCCCCGTCTGTGTTGTCAGTGGATGTCATAATAGTCAGTTCGATGTCTGTCTGAGACGAGTTTTTAATGCTTCTACTCGATGGAAACAAGAAGGTATCCCTGAATGCTGGAGCGAACGAATCCTGAGAGAACCAACCGGTGGAGCGATTGCAGCTCTTGGGTGCACCGCATTAGGGTATACTAAGGAAGATAAAACCTCCTTCAAAGGGGGCATCAACGAACTGGAAACAGCGTTTTTCCATGCGTATGGACATGACCATCTCACGGTTCTTGGTGATATCTGGGATGCTGCTATTAGCTGGTATGCAAACACCTATCAAGTCGATTGGAATTCATCTGCCTGGAGCGACTCATGGATTGATACAAAGGTTATACAATCCTGGGCATTGCTTGGAGATCCCAGCCTTCATCTTGGTGGATATCCTGGGTAACTTTTTTGTTCTTCTCCTAGTATTAAGGAATAGTTTTAAAAAGGGTGCTCTCCTTACCTTCTGCCATGTCCTTACCATTAGATGTCCTTGAAAAAGCAGTGAACCAAAAACTACTCCTTCTCTTAAAGGATGGAAGACACATCGAAGGCAAGCTGTTAGGATATGACGAATACATGAACCTGGTGCTTGATGAAGTCGAAGAAACCAAGGATGAAAACAAGCGTCGACTTGGAAGAATCATTCTGAGAGGAAGTAACGTAGTCAGCATTTCCTTTATATAATCGAAAAGAATATATAGGGGTTATTACTATTTATTACGTGGAAGGAATTGGGCTGGTAGTTGTTATTTTGTTAGAGTGCATCCCATCCCCTCCTAGTGAGGCCAGCCTCCTTCCCTTTTATTCTAATTTTTAACAAAAGTTTTTGTATATCGTATTCTTTGCCCGAATTAGAGAAAATGGCACGACACGTGAAAGCCCAACGAGGCACAACTCTTAGATGTAAAGGATGGAAGCAAGAAGCGATCTTGCGAATGTTAGAAAACAATCTTGAGAATGCAGAGATACCAGAGAAACTAATCATCTATGGTGGTACAGGTAAAGCAGCAAGGAACTGGAAATGTTACGATGCGATTGTTGATTCACTACAAATACTAGGACATGACGAAACCCTGCTCATCCAATCAGGAAAACCAGTGGCAGTCTTCCAGACATGGCCAACCGCACCTCGAGTGCTTATTGCAAATTCAAATCTTGTACCTCGATGGAGCACCTGGGAACAATTCAGAGAACTTGAACGACTTGGATTAACGATGTACGGACAAATGACCGCGGGATCCTGGTGTTATATTGGTACTCAAGGGATCATCCAAGGAACATATGAGACGTTTGCTGCCTGCGCCCGAGAACATTTCAAGAGTACCCTCAAAGGAAAAATTATTCTCACCGGTGGTCTGGGCGGTATGGGAGGCGCACAACCACTCGCAGTTACCATGAACCAGGGTGTCTGTCTTGCTGTCGAATGTGACGAAAAACGAATCGATAGGCGCATAAAAACAGGGTTCTGCGATAAAAAAGTCACAGAGGTCGACGAAGCAATCGAACTGGTCAGCACAGCTGCTGAAAAAAAATTACCACTCTCTGTTGCGGTTCTTGACAATTGCGCTTCACTCATTCCAAAACTGTTCAAAGACGGATTTAAACCCGATGTTGTCACTGATCAAACCTCTGCACATGATGAATTAAACGGATATGTTCCTGCTGACTACTACGGTGATTCCCTGAAAGATGCAGTAGTATTACGGAAAACGAATCCAAAGAAATATATCCAGCGATCCATGGAGAGTATGAAACAACATTGTAAAGCACTGCTTGATTTTCAAAAAAAAGGTTCTGTTGTGTTTGATTATGGAAATAACCTCCGTGGACAAGCATTAAAGGCAGGTTTAAAGAACGCGTTTGAATACCCAGGATTTGTCCCGATGTACATTCGCCCTATGTTTTGTATAGGCCGAGGACCATTCCGCTGGCTTGCACTCACTGGAAATGCAGAAGATATTTTAAAAACAGATAAAACAGCATTGAAGTTATTCCCAGAAGATAAAGTCTTAACAAACTGGATCACCCTTGCAGAAAAACACCTGCCATGGGAAGGCCTCCCCGCACGTGTCTGTTGGCTTGGGTACGGAGAACGAGCACAATTTGCCCTTGCTATCAATAAAATGGTACGAGAATGTGAAATTGGTCCGATAGCGATCACCAGAGATCACCTCGACAGTGGAAGCGTTGCATCTCCTTACCGTGAAACGGAGGCAATGCGAGATAAAAGCGATGCGATCGCAGACTGGCCACTCCTCAACGCTCTTCTGAATTGTGCTGCTGGGGCAGATAGCGTTCATATCCATAACGGTGGAGGTGTCGGTATAGGTCTTTCTACGCATGCAGGTATGGTTGTTGTCTGCGATGGAACAAAAGAAACAGATGAGCGCATTCAAAGAGTTTTTACGACAGATCCCGGGATGGGTGTCGCTCGACATGCGGATGCAGGTTATTCGGAAGCAATTAACCAAGTCAAGAAATCCGATATTCACATTCCGATGATAAAGAAACAAACAAGACTAAAATAATCTTTTTTTTTATTCTAAGCTTCCCACGACCGCTTCAACTTCATGTAATATTTCACAGGATTTTACAAGTTCTTTCATCTTAGTATGATCAGGGTAGAGTGGTCGATCTTCATCTAAGAATTTGACATATTTTCTGATGATTTCTTTTGCCTTGGTAACTCCCGTACCGAATTTGTAGTCACGGAAATCCAATGCTTGTGCTGCTGCCATAAATTCTATCCCAAGGATTCCATAAGCGTTATCCAGAATCTGGAAGTTCTTTAATGCGGTGTTCATTCCCATTGAGACAAAATCCTCTTGATCTGCGGCAGCAGGGATAGACTGAATAGAGGCAGGAGCAGATAGGATGCGTTGTTCCACGATGAGAGTATCAGCGGTATATTGACTGAGCATTAGTCCAGAGAACATACCTGCGCCTTTTGTCAAAAACGCAGGAAGCCCGACGTTTAACGCTGGATTATTCAGACGATTCAAACGCCGTTCAGACATCACCGATACCATGGTTATTGCAACACCTGCCATATCCATCGGTAAGGAAACCGGGGTCCCTTGGAAGTTCGCACCAGAAAGCTGCAGGTTTTCATCTGGGAAGAAAATCGGGTTGTCGCCAACACCGTTTAACTCGATTTCAACCTGGGACCGAGCGTACGCAAGTGCATCATGGGCAGTACCGATTACTTGAGGGGTTGACCTCATGGAATAAGCATCTTGTATTTTACAGTTCATCTTACCTTCAATAAGATCACCTCCTTTGATCAGTTTCTGGATTGCTTGTGCGCTCCGTATCGCACCAGGGAACCCACGAGCGTTATGGATTTTTATATTATACGGCTTCATATTCGCCTTTAACGCTTCAAGGCACATTGCTGCTGCGATCTCAGCCTGTTTCAACCAGTTATTTGCATCATATAGAAAGAGAGCACTCATAGCGGTCAGCAGATTCGAACCATTTATAATTGCCAGACCATCTCGCGCTTGTAACCCAGGTATCGGAATCCCTGCTTTCTTAAGAGCGTCTCTCCCATCAATTAATTCGTCCTGGTAATACGCTTTTCCTTCTCCCATCATAAGCAGAGCGATTTGTGCCATTGGCGCAAGATCACCACATGCACCAACCGATCCTTTCTGACAGACATACGGTGTGACACTTTTATTTAACATTTCTATAAGTGTTTGCGTGATTTCAGGTCGACACCCAGAATTCCCATGCGCGTGTACATTTACACGGCCTAGCATTGCACCACGTACATACTCAAGAGGTGCGGGCTCTCCGATTCCTGCTGCATGATTATATATGAGGTATTTCTGGAATTCTTTCATTTGTTTATCATTGAGAACCACTTCAGAGAATTCACCGATCCCTGTATTCACCCCGTACATAATCTCATGTGCTTTGATTTTATTCTCAAGCATCGTACGGCACGCCTTAATACGCGTGAGCGCATCAGGATGAAGTTTTATACCCTCATGATGTCTTGCGACGTTTACTAATTTCTCAATGCTTAACCCAGATCCTGTGATTACAATGGTCATCGAATTGCCTTCTTATCGTTTGAAAGGTTGTAAGGGTATAAAATAAGTGGGTATTAAATTTCTCGCTGATTCTTCCTATGTATCTTGCAATTAAAAAATAAAAAAAAAGGGAATTATGGTATGTTGACGACATTAAGAACAAATGGACCAAGCAGAAACCCGTTTGCATGCTTCGCCACTGGATCGGTATTCGATGCACCAGCAGTAACACTGATACGAATCTTCCCGACTCTAAAAAGCGATGCTTTTAGCTGCATTGAATCAGTAGGAATAAGTATAGGACTTTCGCTATCAGATGAGACGTTGATAAACCCTAAGAACCCCCCGGTAATCACAATCATCGCATGAACATCACTTGCGTTTTCATCACCGATGTTGGTGATCTGGGCAGTAACACCAAGTCCACCAGAGATACTGGTGATTTCAATAACCGGGCGTGGTCGTTGTGCAAACTCTGCAAGTGTTGCCAGAATAAGCCGTGAGAATCGAGTTGCATAGGTGATATTCATATGCTCGATAGTGTCGTTGGCTGAATGATAGTAATCATTGAAATTAAACTCATGGTAGAATACTGCATCATATCCGTACTGCCAGAAATAGTAATGATCACTTCCCCAGGTTTCCCCCTGAGAGAATAATTGAATACCAATATACTCATTATATATCTGACTAATATCCTGAGTAAATGTTACAATCCATTCAGACGCAGTATTTTCAAAGATTTTTCCCTTTGTTCCATCTGAACTAGATGGTGCGAACCCTATCATATCTGCATTGAGAACTGCAACTATTGAATCATTGCTGTCATAGGCATCTTTTGCATAATGACGACTCCCGATTAACCCTTGTTCTTCTCCAGAGAAGCACACAAATCGAACCGTATGGCGGAACTCATAGTTCCTCATGATTTCTGCTGCAGCAAGAACCGCTGCAACACCAGAGCCGTCATCATCTGCGCCAGGTCCCGCAGGGACAGAATCGTAATGACCACAGATGATGAAGATATTTGTAGAATCTGATCCATTTAACGTAGCTTCAATGTTACTGCCGGATACCGTACTATCGGTATAATTATGGTAGCGAACAGCTAAACCCATATCCTGAAACGTTTCGTAGAGGTAATGGGCTGCTTGATCGCAAGCTTCTGTGCCTGATTCACGAGGCCCAAAACTCGTAAGATTTTCTAAATACCCTAGGATCAGTGATTCGTTTAACTGTTGTATTAATTCAATAATATTCACACTCGTTGTTGTTGGAGGAAGGAGATGAGGCAGAGAGAGCTGAGGAAGAACCTCGACTTTAACAAGGTCGTCTTTACTTTCAACAAATGCGGGTTTATGAGGTGTCTTATCTGGCAAAATATTTGGTGTTCCTGCAAGGGTATAACTTGGTACGAGTACGAGACAGGTTATAATAAAAACACTAATCACCCTCAATATAATATTCCTTCTACCTATCATAGTTGCCATAATAATATCCCCATTATTTTCATGTTTTAATATAACTATATATTTGACTATACTATATATAAATTTTTGTCTATACTAACAGTACCATTTGTTAAAACTTGAATATAATTCAATAAATAGAGAGAAAAAAAGACATACTCTCTACGTCAAAGGACCTTGTTTCCATAAGTCATCGCGCATCGGTCGCCCAGTTTTTTTCTCCCATTCTTTAATGGGAGTTGAATGTTTCTCACGGATTTTATCACCATACCCTAGGCCATTATAGGAACAGAAAGGTATAATACCTTCCTCAGTGGTATAATGGATGCAGCATCGTTCGAGTCGATGAAGATTTAAGTTAAAAGTATCCATGAACCACATAGAACCAACAAACAAGCTCTCATAATGGAACCCCCGCAAGGAATCATAACTCCCACCGACCGCAGCATCGATTAAGATTTTCTTCAGGTCGAAATCTTTTGGAGCTTTTTCCTTATCGACAAATTTATCTACGTTCTTGAGGAACGATGCAGCCACCCGGACCTTTTTCAAGGGACCTTTTACCTTTGACTGCTCGTTGATAAATTTCATAAATGCTTCAACATCAATAAATCTTGTGATTGGTAGTGGTTTCCCATCCTCTAAGAAAATATAGGTCGCACCGCCACACCCCGGGTGTGCGGTAAACTCCACTTGTTTTTCACCTTTTAATGTTTCGATAAGCTCAGAAATCGGGTAGACGAAAGGAACGGGATAGAAATCATCCCGGGAAATCAGCCCATTAAATTCTTTCTCAATGACTTCCATCATCCGGACATAATCAACGCGCTGTTTCTCCCGTTTTTCATCCTTAATTTTTGTGATACGTCCGCAGAACGAAACAGGTTGAAAATTCACCCCTCGAACGATATCAATATTATCAAGGGCAAATTGGATTATCTTCCCGGTCTCATGAATATTCTTCTCACCAATAAGCACTGGAACAAGAACCGCTCGTAATTTTGCTTCTCTGAAGTTTTCAATCGTCTGTACTAGTTGATCAATCCATGGATTCGTCTCTTTCGTGACTCCATCGAAACTCATGTAAACGGTGTTTACTTTTGCTTCTTTCAGTTTTTTACAGTACTCAACGCTTTCTGCAAGTTTAATCCCATTAGAATTGAGTTGAATGTGAGAAAAGCCAGCTTCCCGCGCCATGCGTACGATTTCAAAGAGATCTTCGCGGATTGTCGGTTCACCTCCAGTTATTTGTATTGCTTTGGAACCTAAAGGTCGTTCATTACGTGCCTGATCCAACATTTTTTTAATTTCATCCAAAGAAGGTTCATAGACATAACCTGATGCTCCTGCATTCATAAAACAATATCCGCAGCGAAGATTGCAACGGTTTGTCACCAGCAAATTTGTCAGTACGCTTTGCGAACGATGTTCAGGATATAACATCGGATCATCAAACAGCGATGTTTTCACATCTGGTATTGGATCCCCACGTTTTTCATATTGCATCCATCGTTTATATAAGGCGACATCACCAAAGTAAATATCTTTAAAATCACCATGCTCGCTGCATTTTTTCGTAATCCAGACTTTTCCGTCTTCCTCAATAATTTTTGCATCAATTTTATGAATCTTCCCTTCTTGAAAACATGCAGGGCATACCGAGGACGTTTTCTCTAATTCCGTCATATTTATCTACTGTCTCCTGAATCAAAGGGGACTATATGGTTTTTTCTTTATAGATTTAACTATCTCCTGAGCGCTTCTGAAAAGATAAAAGGGATGGGATGGGCAGGCCAGAGTAAAAAGATGGTGTTCGGCCTGACCATATCGGTGTTCAGAGGCAAATAAGTGCTGTTCCTCTATAAAAGCCTACGCTGTCATAATATCATTTTGACATAATAACCAGGTTGAAAATCCCTTCGAGAAGAATCATTTGGTTTTATAAACCCATGAGCGATACCATCAGATGATCGCAAATGGTGATTGTTGCCCCTTCAATTCTCTCAGCAGATTTTACAAAACTTAATGATGAAATCAGGGCAGTTACCGAGGCGGGAGCGGAATGGTTACACATTGATGTGATGGACGGTCATTTTGTCCCAAATATCACGATAGGACCAATTGTTGTGGAAAACATTCGGAAAAAAACTTCATTATTTCTTGATTGCCATCTGATGATCGAACATCCAGAAAAGTACGTTGATGCATTTATAAAAGCAGGTGCTGACCTGATCACGATTCACTGGGAGACTGTATCAGACCCCTCTGTCGTTATCAAACACATCAAGGAATCAGGATGCAAGGCAGGTATTTCCATCAACCCAGAGACGCCATTTGAATCGATCCGAGATATCATTCCCGAGGTCGATTTAGTGCTGATTATGTCAGTCCATCCTGGGTTCTCAGGACAAAGGTTTATCCCCGATGTCATCCCAAAACTTAAACAAGTACGTGAAATCATCAAAAAGACAAAAAAAAAGATTTTACTTCAGATTGATGGTGGTATCAACAATCAGAATGCAGGACTCGTGAAAAAGAATGGGGCAGATGTGTTAGTTGCAGCAAGTTTTATTTTTAAAAGTAAAGACTATCATACTGCAATCAAACAGTTAAAAGAAGCAGAGTAATTGTTCAGATACCAGAGGTTAGATCCCTGAGAATCTCTTCTTTGTTTTTCGCTTTTACAACACCACTTGCAAGCAGTACCCCGTCCGCACCTAGTTCGATAGCTTTTGCGACATCTTTACCATTTTTCACTCCTGCGCCACAGAGGATTTTTACGTTTTTATTGATACTTTGTACTGCTTTTACTGTCGTGCTTACTATACCGGGATCTGCGGTGGTCACAGAGATATCTCCGCCTATAAGTTCTGGAGGTTCGACTGCGATTATGGATGGGAAAAAAGTTGAAACTGCTTTTGAGGTTGCCACATTATTGGTACAAACAAGAGTATCTAACTCAAGGTCTTTTGCTCTAGTAATACATATATCGATATCCGCAAGAATAAGACGGTGTTCGCTATGATTGATAAGAGTTCCGATAGCACCTGCAGATTTGATTGCTTCGGGGAGTGTCCATCCTGTACTACTCCCTGGTTTTATCGGATCAATATGTTGAGCATACACTGGGATGCTCACCTCATTTGCACAACGAGCGATATCACAAGCTTGCACGGCAATTGCCATACTTACACCAGTTTCTTTTGAGATTTTTTCCATGAGTCTCGCAAGATCTAATGCGCTTATGCCTGTTGCTTCCGCATAGGTTTTTACATTTAAAACAATCGCTGGAGTCTTCAACATAGGGTGTTCCTCACCTGCATATTCGTACGGGTAATGGGTATGGTAAATAAATAAACTTTCTTAAAAAAGAATTTATCGAATACCATTATTTTTCTTTTATCTTTACTATGACGAATAAAGGTGTGTTAAAGACAGATGTATAATGAATTCTTATTTCGTGACAACAATCGTAAGGACATCTTGATCCTTTAAAACATGTTCAAGGCCGACCTTCTGACCAGAGTGTTTCGCAGAAGGACCCCAGACAGAGGCATACCGAAAATTCCTATGAAAATCACGATGGATATGCCGACATGCATCAGCAACCGTTTGACCTTCTCTTAAAATCATAGGTTGTACATAATCAGCTTTCTTGCCCATGGGTTTCATATAGATTCGAATAAGACGTAAATGCAAAAAAATCTGCTCTTTCAAATGATCTAAATTCTCTTTATTTTTCGCAGAGACTGCGCACACATCCCATCGTTTCTGATGCAATTTATCGATAGCATTTCTTAACACATCAGACTGGACAAGATCGGTTTTATTGATGACCACAAGAGCAGAGATATACACACGGTTTTGTGCAAATGAGTCAATGAGTTGATCCTCTGTTAAATCCTCACGTAAGGTGACATCAGCATTAATTACAAACTCAGATGCTATAGATTTAATAAGCAATTCATTGAGGTGCGTTAACGGAAGAGTGGAATTTATAATGATCCCACCATATGCTTTTTTACTGATGACGATATCTGGCTTCTTCTGATTTAGCCGAACTCCGGCCATATGAAGTTCTTGTTCAATCGAGTCAAGCTGTTGAAGATTAAATGCATCAATCATCAAAAGAAGGAGATCTACACTTCGTACCGCAGAAATAACCTCCCTGCCTCGTCCCCTGCCTTTGGATGCTCCAACGATAAGACCCGGTAAATCAAGGAGTTGAATCTCAGCTCCTTTGTATTTCATCATACCTGGAATTGTTTCTAAAGTGGTAAAATCATAGTCACCGACCTTACTTTCGGCCGCGGTGAATTGATTTAATAACGTACTTTTTCCAACACTAGGAAACCCGACAATACCAACGGTCGTATCACCGGTTTTTTTTATAGAAAAACCCTTGCCTTTCCCACCTGCGCTTTTTCGTTTCTCTCCGACTTCCCGCAACCGTGCTATTTTTGCCTTAAGCTTTCCAATATGATGCTCTGTTGCTTTATTTTTCTGAGTTTTGAAAATCTCATCTTCTATAGCTTTGATCTGTTTTTCAATTGAGGTATCCATAGATGTACCGACTCTGAATGCACAGGAAGCTTATAAAAAACACGTGTGTAAAAAGTAAGCTATGTACGTACAATCAATGTTCCTGTTTTCCCTTGGAGCGCTTCCCGTCCTTGTTCAATATTAGAGATGACGACTCGCTCTCCACCACATTCCAAGAAACGGAGCGCAGCAAGAATCTTTGGACCCATGTTTCCAGGTGGAAATTCACCATCAAGGTAATATTTTTTCATTTCACTGTACGTGACCCTATCCAGTGGCTTTTGATCGGGAGTATTATAATGGAGATAGACTTTTTCAACATCCGTTAGAATCAGTAACACCTGTGCATGGACCGCCTCGGCAAGACGTTCTGCAGCTAAATCCTTATCAACTACTGCTTCTAACCCATCAAGACCCCAGCCTTCTTTTTCGATAACAGGCATGCCTCCGCCACCTGACGCAATGACAATGATACCATCGTCTAACATTTTTCTAATAATCTCCCCTTCCACGATTCGCAGTGGATCTGGAGATGGAACAACCATCCTCCATCCTCGAGGCAAACGGGTCATATGATATCCTAGTTTTAGCATTTTAATTGATTCATCTTCCGTATAATACGGTCCAATTGGTTTGGTCGGATTAATAAGAGATGGGTCCTTTGAATTAACAATAACTTGTGTGATTAGCGCAATAACAGCCTTATCAATGTGTTCTCGTTTTAACGCATTTGAAAGACATTGTTGGACCATATACCCTATTAATCCTTCACTTTCAGCAACACAAATCCCAAGTGGCATTTCAGGGGTGATGTCTCTAGCGGTCTGATTCTGAAGAACAAGTGCGCCCACCTGAGGGCCGTTTCCATGGGTTATAACGACATCCCAGCCTTCTTTAACCATTTGGACAATTGACTGGCAACTCTCCCGTGTGTTGGCAAACTGTTCGTAAATGGTGCCTTTCTGATCTTTTTTTATTAACGCATTCCCGCCAAGAGCGATAACCGCGCGTTTCTTCATGATAGATTGCTGGAAATAGATTCTTGGTATAAAAATCAAATGGTACAAGGAGATATATACACCATGCAACTTCTCCAATAGAAACATATGTACGAACAAGAAAGAGAGCGGTTAGTATTCAACCTCTGTAAAGAGGGTTATATAAAAACCGATTCAGTAAAACAAGCGTTTCTTACGGTTCCTCGAGAAGAATTTGTCCCAGATTCCATCAAGAATTATTCCTATGTCGACACACCTTTAGAAATTGGGAATGGTCAAACCATCTCTGCACCACATATGGTCGCAATTATGTGTGAAGCGCTAGACATAAAAAAAGGTCAACAAATCTTAGAGGTTGGCGCAGGATCTGGGTATCATGCCGCGATTGTTGCACAACTTGTTGGAAAGACTGGAAAGGTGTATACGATTGAACGATTTGAATCACTTGCAAAAAAAGCCAAAAAAAATCTTACACAGATCGGATGCACAAACGTCCTCGTAGAGATAGGTGACGGCTCCTGTGGCCTTCCACCTCATCAACCGTACGATCGTATCTATGTAACTTGTGCTGCGCCCTGTATACCTCAGCCACTGATTGACCAACTACAGGACCCTGGAATATTGCTCGTCCCCGTTGGAAACATGTACTGCGAATTAACCCTCCTTGAAAAGCAAAAAGGAAAGACAAAATTGCAGCATCTTGGAGGTTGTGTATTTGTTCCGCTGGTCGGGGAGTACGGGCATTAAATCAGAGTTTATACCCGATACCAATAAACCTATTCAGTAAAATTAATAAACCCATAGGTGATAACAAATACGGGTAAAGCCTATGGATAAAAACATTATCGAGACTTTTTTAGATAAAAGGCTGGTCACAAATTACAACTCCAGAAAGAGTTATAGAATCAACCTGAACAAATATTTCAGCGTCATTAAAAAAGATATGAATACCTATTTTAACGAAACGAAACCTCTTGAAGAATATGAAGACGATCTAAATAAAGTCTACATGCAGCAAGAGGAAAACAACAAACCATTTCTTTCCCGTAAAAACTATTTCAGCATCATTAAACTGTTTATGAAACATTATGATAAAAGAACAGCAGACATGGAGTTTTGGGGGATACTTCGCGGAAAGACGAAAGGAGCAGAACCGGAAAGTGACGAGGATATCCTCAATAAAGAAACGATAAAGAAGATCATAAGTCATGGGAATACCTGTAGTCGCGCATTATTCCTTATGTTGGCCTCAAGTGGTCGAAGAATCGGGGAGATATTGGCACTTTATCCCGAAGATATAGATACAAGTACGACACCCGCGACTTTGAATGTTAAAAAAACCTATGACATATCAAAACCTGATAAAGTACATTTAACAACAAAAACAAAACAGAAGACCCTTTGTTTTATCTCCGAAGAGGCGAAAGAAGCATATTTAACATGGATGAAAGAACGCGACACGTACCTTAAAAATGCGGTTTATCGAACAAGAAAGCACACCAATAAAAACCCTGATGATAAGCGCGTGTTTCCTATGGGATATGATAATGCCCTGGTGATGTGGACTAATCTTTTAGTGAAAGCTGAATATGCAGAAAGGAAAGAAGTAACAATAATGGGGAAGAAGAAAAAGAAAATAGTCACAGGAAAAGATGAAAACACCAGGAGACTTTTAAAGCATCCTCATGCGCTACGAAAATACTTTATCTCTTATTTAGGAGATTATCCCCTGGCTGATTATCTCGCGGGTCATTATACAACTATGACAAAAGCATACAATAAGATGACGATTGAGGATAGAGGAGCAGCATATACAAAGTTAATGATGAACGTGACGTTTTTTAGTAATGCTCCTGATCTGAGCGGTATGCACGATGAAATAAAAGAATTGAAGGATGAAAACCAAAAACTCAGGAACTATCTACAAGACATGGATCAGGATCTCAAAAAACTCTTACGACAGGATGATAAAAAGAACAAAAAATAATCATCCCTTCTGATTTTTTTTTTATTTAAATAGTATATTTATATCATATATACAAAGCGAAGGGACATCATATATAAAACTTACTGGGGAAGAATATATAAATCTACCAGACCTTTTTAAAAACTAGAGAAAAAATGACGACAAAACTCTATGGGTGCACTTTTGATCCCCAAACTCAGCATCAATACGATTGATCATAGCTCAAGCACTAGGGAGACATGAAAACAGTGAACGAAAACAATAAAGAAGAAGGGCTTCCTCGACCAAGAAGCAGCCCGAACTCCTCTACCGGCTCTTACAAGCAACAAAACACAACCACAGAAGACATAAATACTTTTTCAGACCCGTACGACACTTGGACGCATTTACAAATCCTCCAAGAATGTAAACGAAGAGGATTAATCTAGGCTTTTTCAAGGAGGCGATGACATGGCACGTTGTAAAGTAGTTTTTAACGACAACGGAGATAAACGAGTCGATGGGGAAGTTGATGTTTCCGATTCTGAGTTGGTGAAAATCACCGTTGATGACGGGAGAGTTTTA
>Ga0307379_10003820_pt1 | contig 21704 bp, 24 predicted proteins | sample UN2MG_FD_202237 | JGI IMG/M metagenome (GOLD analysis project Ga0307379, IMG submission 202237) | Soil microbial communities from Risofladan, Vaasa, Finland - UN-2 | ecosystem: Environmental > Terrestrial > Soil > Coastal area > Acid sulfate soil | place: Finland: Risofladan, Vaasa | collected... | reverse complement strand
GACGGCACCGTCAAGTGGGACGACTCCGCCAAGAGCCACAATCCCGCTTTCGCGCTGAACGATCCTTACGTGACCGAGCATGCGACCATCGCCGATCTCGTGTCTCATCGCAGCGGCCTGCGCACCAAGTCCGGCGACCTGCTCGAGGATCTCGGATTCGACCGCGACTACATCCTGTCGCATATCGACCAGCAGCCGCTCGACCCGTTCCGCTCGACCTATCACTACAGCAATTTCGGCTATACGGCCGGCGGCATCGCCGCCGCGGTGGCGGCCGGCAAGAGCTGGGAAGAGCTCGCCGAAACCGCACTGTTCAAGCCGGCCGGCATGACCACCGCAAGCTATCGCCACGCCGACTACCTGGCGCATAAGGACCGCGCCCATATCCATGCCCGGCTTGCGGACGGGACATGGGCCGCCAAGTACGATCGCGTTCCGGACGCCGAGGCGCCGGCCGGCGGCGCCAGCGCTTCGCTCAACGACATGCTGCGCTTCCTGCGCCTGCAGCTCGGCGACGGCACGCTCGACGGCACCGAGATCGTCGACGCCGACGCCCTGGCGCCCGCCCATGTGCCGCAGATGATCCCCGGCCCGCCCCGCTCGCCGGCCGCCCGCGCCGGCTTCTACGGCTTCGGCTGGAATGTCGGCTATGACGACGAGGGCCGCGCCCGGATCAGCCATTCCGGCGCCTTCGAGCTCGGCGCCGCGACCTACATCGCCTTCCTGCCGGGCGAGGATCTCGGCATCGTCGTGCTCACCAACGGCACGCCCATCGGCGTGGCCGAAGCGGTCGGCGCGGCCTTTCTCGACGTGGCGCAGAATGGCAAGCAGACCGTGGATTGGGTCGGCTTTCTTGGCGGCATCTTCGATCAGATGCGCGCGGCCGAAGCGCCCGAGGTGGATTACACGGATGTGCCCGTCAGCCCAAAGCCGGCGCAAGACCTCGCGGCTTACGCGGGCGACTACGGCAATTCCTATTACGGCCCGCTTGAAGTCTCCGCCGACGGCGGCACGCTCTCCATGTCCATGGGCCCGCAAGGCGCACCGGTCACCTTCGCGCTGACCCATTTCGACGGCGACACGTTCAGCTTCGAGACCATCGGCGAGAACGCCAACGGGCTGGCCGGCGCGATCTGCACGCTGGGCGACGACGGCAGGGCGGAGAAGGTGGTGCTGGACTATTACGACCGCACCGGGCTCGGGACCTTCGTGCGAGAGTAGGCTTCAAGGCGCTGGATAGCCCCTGCCTACTGTTCCCGGCATTTGAAGAAGCTGCGGTTCATAAAGCGCGGGTTGTAAATGAAGGGCGGGGCCGTCTTGACGCAAGCCTTCTTGGACTTGGTGCTCTTGGCCTTCTTGCCGCTTTGCTTCTTCACGACATAGGCGCCGTCGGACGCTTGCGAATTCGACGCCGCCAAGGCCGGAACGGCGGCCGGAGGGGCGACGCCCAGCAGCACGGCTGCAATCAACAGGCGGGCAATGGCGTGGCGCGTCATGATGCCCCCATCGTTTCAGCCGCCCTATTTAGGCGTGCAATTGCCGAACAGAGCGAAGGACGATTGCCCGCTGGTGATGCCGCCGGCCAGCTTTCCCGTCTCCAGCGTGATGGTGGCGTTCCAGGTTTCTTCGTCCTGGGTGCCATGGAGAAAGACCAGCTTGTCGGTCGACGTCATGCGGAAAAGGAAAGCGTGAATACCGGCTAAGGAACGGCACGAGCTGTCCGATCTGCTTCACCTATAATCGTTGCAATGAGTACGGCTGTTGGGACGAAGTGCTGCGGGCAAGCGGCAAATCAACGCTGTTCGCCGGCGGGCGCGATGGCGGCGGCGAGGGCCGGGAGCGCTTCGACCAGGTCGTCAACGCCCTGTGGAACGGGAGGCTCGCGCTCAACGAAGCCGTCGGGCTGAAGACGGGACGCGCCTGGATCCACCGTCTGAAATACGGCGTGAGCTTTCGATATCCGAAGAGCGCCACGCGGCCGCGCAGCGCGACATTCATCCTTGGCCCGTTCGGCGAGGTCGTCAATTATCGCGACGGCCTCACCCACCTGACCTGGTATCCGACCTGTCTGCGCGAGCTGTCGCGGGAATCGCGCCGCCCGATTGGGCGACATACCCGGGCGAGCCGGTGCGCTCCGAAGTGATCGCCGGCACACTCGCGGCGATGAAAGACATCGTGCCGGCTCTGGGCGAGCTCGATCCCGAGGCGCTGCCGGAGGCTTTGGTCAAGGGCGGCGTCATTGTCGCCTGGGGTGCGACGGACATCTACGATCCGTTGAGCGAGCTGCACCGGCGCTACGAAATCGGCGTGACGACCAAAGGCCGGTTTCACTCCATCGATCCGGGGAAGCTCACGATGGCGCCCTATTTCGCGGAGAAATGCGCGGCGCGCATTCTAGGCGACACCTAGCGCCGCGTTGCGCGGGCCGTTTCTTGAACCCTCACAGTCCAATTCGTGTAGACCTCCGCCACCCATGGCTGGACTTCGGCTTCGAGGCGGCCACAGCCCCGCGTCTTTAACTCCGCGAAACGTTTTGGGTGCAGCATCGGGGCCGGAAATCGGCACCTTTTGAGACGCTTTCGGCCGGTCATCACAGGACCGCCACGGTTTTTTCGAAGAGTCGGGTTCAGAGCTCTTTTGGTCGGGGACTTCGAATTGCGCGCAAGCATCGGAACGCTTCTCTTCGGCTTGGCTGTCGGCGCCGTATTGGCGGGCTCGCCATTGACCGGTCCAGCCATGGCTGAGGAACAACTGGTGATGCCCTTCGCCTGCCGCGCCGGCGGCGGGCATGTTTCGCTCGCGCCGAGCGCGCCGCAGACCTACCAAATCTTCGGCCGTCCTGAGCACAAGCGGCTCACCACCTGCTCGCCCTACGACCCGAGAAAATGTCACAACTGGTCCGTTTATCGTTTCGATCTCAACTGCGGCGGCGTGAGGACGAGCTGGCAGTCGGTCGTCGCCGCGTTATCGCCGATCCTCGCGGAAAGCGCCGGGGAAGCCTATGGCGGCCCCTATGACGGACCCGCCTACGCCCCCCAAGGCATGGCGGAGCCCTACCGGCCCGGTCCAGGCGGGGGAATCGCCTTCCCGCCCGGCTTCGCGCCCAATCCCATGAAGGTCGCGCAGTTCACGCATACGCAAGAAGCAGCCGCGCCCATCCCCTTGCCGCCCAAGAAGCCGGTTGCGGCGGCGCCGGCTGAAATCGCCCAGGTTCAGCCAAGCCCCAAACCGGCCGCGGCGAAGCCTGCGCCATCCGGCAAGGCAGAGGCTGCCGGCAAGGCGGAGGCCGCCGCCAAGACCGAGGCCGCGCGGAAGCCTGCGAAGATTGCGGAGCACCGGGCCCTGCAAATCGAGATCGAGTCCGGCAGCGGCGAGGTGACCGGGTCGCTGCCGAAATCGGATCAAGGCTCGCTGTGGCACGATGCCGGGCTGGTCTTCGCGCTGACGCTGACCGCCCTCCTCGCCTTCTCCGCCCTGCTCCTCTTGCGGCGGCGCGGCATGCTGGCGCTCCCTATGCCGGTCCTGAGATTGCGCGGGCCGGCGGGACTGCCGGCACTTCGCCGCTCGCTCGTTTCTGAATGGAAGGAAGCCGCGGCGCGCCTAGCCGGGGGCAAAGCCCAATCCGGTCTGCGCTTGTGGGACGAGAACTGGCTGCCGCGCACCAAGAGGGAAGCGCTCGATGTCCTCGGCGTCGATCCCCGCGCCGGCCGCGAGACGATCAAGAGCACGGTTACGCGGCTCCGCCGCGCGCTCCATCCCGACCATGCAATCGACGAGGAAGACCGCGTCTTGCGCGAACGCCGTCTGAAGCAGATCAACGTGGCCTGGGAGATCGTTTGCGCAAAGCGGCGCGCGCCCTGGCTCAAGGCCGCGCCGCGGTCAGCCTAGTCTACGCCCGATGCATCCCGGCCTTCCCGCTTACGGATCCGCTTTGCGCCTGATGTCGATCGACGAGAAGCCCAGAGTGCTGGCTTGCGTGTGCAGCCACTTCACGGCCTCGGCCTCGGCGCCGAAAACCTTGGAGTCGCCTTCCTGCGAGAAGACCGCGCCAGGCATCAGCGTGCGGAACGACGCGCGCCATCGGTAGTCGTAGCGCTCCACGAAGCCGATGAACTTACCTCGGTTCTTTGCCTCGCCTTCCACCGGTCCCGCCTAAGCCTCCTCCACATAGACTTGCGCGCCCATCGCGCGGAACTTCTCGCTCATCTCCGCCATCCCTTGCTTCTTGGCCTGTTCTACCGCTTCGCGACTTGAGAGCATCTCTTTGTCGTTCAGCTTCGCGGCGTAGTCGCGCACTTCGCGGGTGATCTCCATGGAGCAGAATTTGGGGCCGCACATGGAGCAGAAATGGGCGAGCTTGTGCGCCTCCTTCGGCAGGGTCTCGTCGTGATAGGCGCGCGCGGTTTCCGGGTCGAGCGACAGGTTGAACTGGTCCTCCCAGCGAAAGCCGAAGCGCGCCTCCGACAGTGCGTTGTCGCGCTCCACCGCGATCGGATGTCCCTTGGCGAGATCGGACGCGTGCGCGGCGATCTTGTAGGTGATCACCCCCGTCTTCACGTCGTCGCGGTTGGGCAGACCCAGATGCTCCTTCGGCGTCACGTAGCAAAGCATCGCCGTGCCGAACCAGCCGATCATCGCAGCCCCGATGGCAGACGTGATGTGGTCGTAGGCCGGGGCAATGTCGGTGACGAGCGGGCCTAACGTATAAAAGGGCGCCTCGCCGCATTCCTTCAGCTGCTTCTCCACATTGACCTTGATCTTATGGAGAGGGACATGGCCCGGCCCCTCGATCATCACCTGGCAGCCGTGATCCCAGGCAACCTTGGTCAGCTCGCCGAGAGTCTCCAGCTCGGCGAATTGCGCCCGGTCGTTGGCGTCGGCGATTGAGCCCGGCCGAAGCCCGTCACCCAGCGAGAAGCTGACATCGTACTTCCGCATGATCTCGCAGATATCGGCGAAGCGCTCATAGAGGAAGCTCTCGCGGTGATGGGCCAGGCACCATTTGGCCATGATCGAGCCGCCGCGTGACACGATGCCGGTGACGCGGTCCGCGGTGAGATGGATATAGCCGAGCCGCACGCCCGCATGGATGGTGAAGTAATCGACGCCCTGCTCGCATTGCTCGATCAACGTGTCGCGATAGACCTCCCAGTCGAGCTTGACCGGATCGCCGTCGACCTTCTCCAAGGCTTGGTAGATCGGCACCGTGCCGATGGGCACCGCCGAATTTCGGATGATCCATTCGCGGGTCGTGTGAATATTGCGGCCCGTGGAGAGATCCATCACCGTGTCGGCACCCCAGCGCGTCGCCCACACCATCTTCTCCACTTCTTCTTCCACCGACGACGTCACGGCGGAGTTGCCGATATTGGCGTTGATCTTGGTGAGGAAGTTGCGGCCGATGATCATCGGCTCGGACTCGAGGTGATTGATATTGGCCGGGATGATGGCGCGGCCGCGGGCGACCTCGGCGCGCACGAACTCCGGCGTCACGAAGGCCGGCATGTCGGCGCCGAAATTCTCGCCGTCATCGAGACGGGCTTGCGCCTCGTCGGATGCACGCATGCGCCCGGCATTCTCGCGATGGGCGATATAGACCATCTCCTTGGTGACGATACCGGCACGGGCGAATTCCAGCTGCGTGACGGGCTGGCCTGCGAGACCGCGCAAGGGTTGGCGCTCCACCTTGAATTCGCGGGCGAGATGGGCCGCGCCCACATTCCCGTTGTCTTCGGGCTTCACTTCGCGGCCTTCATAGACCTCGACACCCCCACGATCCGCGATCCAGGCGGCGCGCAAAGGATCGAGCCCACGCTTCACGTCGATCACGGCATCCGCATCGGCATAGGGACCGCTGGTGTCGTAGACCTGGAACGAGTCGCCATTGGTGAGTTCGATCGCACGGAACGGCACGCGCACATCCTCATGGCCTTGCGGCGACGAATAGACCTTGCGGCTGCCCACCAGCGGTCCGGTAGTCACCTCCGGCGTGGTGCGTTTGTTGTCGCTAAGCGACTTGTCGTGGAGATTCATGGCCTCAGCGCTCCCAACTCTATCCTCATGCTGAGGAGCGCAACCTTAGGTGCGCGTCTCGAAGCATGTGGTCTCATCCTTCGAGACGGGCGCGGACGCGCCCTCCTCAGGACGAGGATCGGTGCCGGGGGATGTCGCGTTGGGGGTTCAGGAGAAAAGTTCCCGTCCCTTCGCCGGCATAACCCGGATCAGGTTCGAAGGGTCTCCGCATCGGCGTCGCCCACAAGCGACACAACGGACTCTCAGCCCCTGCCTGGGGCTCCCCTCGGAACATCACGAATGTAGACCTGGCAGCGGGCCGTGATAAGGCCCGCCGGCTGTTTTCTTACGAGCGCTTGCGGGGGCTCCGTGGCCGCCGCGCCGCACTCGCCGCCTTGCTCGCCGTTTTGCGTGCCGACTTGCGTGCCGTTTTGCGCGCCGCCGTCTTCGCCGGTGCCCTAGCAGGAGCCTTGGCAGGAGACTTGGCCGCCGCCTTGGCCGCCGCCTTGGCCGCAGGTCTGGCCGCAGGCTTGACCTGCGGCTTGGGCGTCTCCGCTGCCTGCGGCGCGGGCATATAGCCGGCCCAAGCCAGGATCGCGCCGAGCACCAGCACGACGATGCCGCCGATGAGCATGGCGTGCGGATGCGAGATCAGGCCCGCGCCGAGCGACTGCACCTTGCCCGGCAACAGGAGCCGGACGATGCCGGCGATCACCGAAAGCCAGCCGAGGATGGTGACGAGGATGCGCCAATCCGCCACCCAGAGATTATGGGCGTTGACGATGGCGAGGCCTGCCACCAGCGCCAGCATGCCGGCAAGGTAGATCAGCGACAGATTGCTGAGAAATTCTTGCGACAGCGCCCGCACGGTGTCGCCCTCGACCACCATGCCCAGCCCCATGATCAGAAACAGCGGCCCGATCAGCCGCGCTATATATCTCGATGTGCTCATTTTCCCCTCCCCCCGCGCCGGTTTATTTCGTTGTTAGACTTCGCCCGGCGCTCCGATTGGCCTAATCTGCGCCCCTTCCAAACAGAAACGCAAGTCGTGGCGGGTCGAGGCCAAGATGAACCAAGGCTCAGAAAGGATTAGGCTGGCGCTTATGCCCGCAGCGGGCTTTTCACCGGCCCCTCAAATGATTAGAAAGCGTCAGAAAACTGGATTGGCCGCCCCAAGCCACGGACTTCTTGCGGCCCGCGCCCAAGCGGTTTAAGCCTCGTCATCATTCTGCCGTGCTTCACCTTGATTTGCTGGTGTTGAGACTTTCCCCGCCCATTTCCGATCGCCGTGACCGAGGTAGATAGAGCCGTGAATCAGGACGCTTCGACTGCCGCCAAGACTGGCGCCAAGAGCGACGCCAAGACGCCCGCCAAGAGTAGTTCGGCTCGAGGCCGCTGGATCGCGCTCTTTGTACTCTTGGCCGTAACGGTCATCGGCGTGCTGGCCTATTGGCGCTACGCGGAACTCTATCCCTCCACCGACAATGCCTATACCGGCACCGACGTGGTGCGCGTGGCGACGCAAATCTCCGGGGTCGTGGCGAATGTCTATGTCCAGGACGACGACAAGGTCGCCATGGGCGATCCGCTGTTCGACCTCGACCCGACCCCATACGAGGCCGCGCTGCGCAACGCGCGCGCCCAGTTCGACGCCGCTGCCAATGCCGCCGGCACCGCCGCCGACACGCTGAAGGCCGCCGCGGCCAAGCTCGAGACGGCGCGCGCCGCCCTCGGCCCGGCCATGGACAAATTCCGCGAGGCCAGGGATCAGCAGAAGACCGGCGAGGCGCCCTCGCCCGAGCTCACCGACGCCTTGAAGGCCTGGCACAATGCCCTGGCGGCATACGACACCGCCGCGGCCGAATTCAGCAAGGCCCAGGACGAGGATCTGGTGGTAACCACCCCCACCGTGAAGTTGCGCGCCGCGTCCGCCCAGCTCGACAAGGCGACCAGCGACCAAGTGAAGACCCATGCCACCGCGCCAGGGAGCGGCTGGGTGTCCAATGCGCGGTTGCGGCCGGGCACCGTGGTCCAAGCCGGCACGCCCGTCTTCGCCATCATCGCGGACGGCCCGTGGTGGGTCGACGCCAATTTCAAGGAGACCGATCTCGGCCGCATCAAGCCGGGTCAGCCCGCCACGATCAGTCTCGACATGTATTCCGGCGTCACCCTCGACGGCGTCGTCGAAAGCATCAGCGCCGGCTCCGGCGCCATATTCTCCGTGCTGCCGCCGGAGAACGCGACCGGAAACTGGGTCAAGGTCACCCAGCGCTTCCCGGTACGCATCAAGATCACCAGCGCGCCTGACCCCGATAAGCCCCTGCGCGTCGGCGCCAGCGCCGACGTGACCATCGACACCACCGAAGGCGGGAAATGAGCCGCAGCCCGGGGGCGAGTACGCAAGGCACAGGCGGCAAGCCCCCCAAGCGGCGCGATCCTCCGCCACCACCGGCGCCGCCACATTCCGCATTCGATCGCCCGCCGATCCCGCTCGTTATCGCGGTGGTGCTGACCGCGATCCTCGAAGTCCTCGACATCACGATCGTCAACGTGGCGATGCCCCATATGCTCGGGGCCTTCGGCGCGACACCCGACCAGATCACCTGGGTGCTCACCTCCTATATCGTGGCAGCCGCCGTGGTCATGCCACTCACCGGCTTTCTCTCCAACTGGCTTGGGCGGAGACGGCTTCTGTTGCTCTCCATCACCGGTTTCATTCTGGCGTCGGTGGCCTGCGGCATGGCCTGGAATCTTGAGAGCATGGTCTTCTTCCGCTTGGCCCAGGGTGTGTTCGGTGCCCCGCTGGTGCCGCTGAGCCAAGCCATCCTGCTCGACGCCTTCCCCCGCGAGAAGCATGGCCAAGCGCTCGCCATTTTCGGCCTTGGCATCATGGTGGCGCCGGTGATCGGCCCGGCGCTCGGAGGCTATCTGACCGAGGCCTATTCCTGGCGGATGGTGTTCTACATCAACATCCCCATCGGGGCGGTCGCGCTGCTGCTGTCGGTCGGCTACCTGCCCCAGCGCGCCATCAAGGATATCAGAACCGACTGGCTCGGCTTGGCGCTGCTTGTAATTGCCGTCGGCGCGCTGCAATTCGTGCTCGACCAGGGTCAGATGCGCGACTGGTTCAACTCCAAGGTGATTGTCGTCGGCACCATCATCACGGTGTTCACCACCATCTCCTTCTTCCTCCGCGGCTGGAACAAGCCCGACAACATCATCGATTTGTCGCTGCTGAGAGACCGCAACTTCGTCGCCGGCACGCTCGCCATCACGCTTTACGGCATCAGCCTGTTCGGCGTCATGGCGCTCATGCCGCTGTTTAGCCAGCGGCTGCTCGGCTATCCGGCGGACGTTGCCGGCACGCTGTTCATCCCCCGCGGCATTGTCAGCGCCATTACGCTCGCGATCACCGGCGGCCTGCTCATCCGGATCTTCGACGCGCGTTGGCTCGTGGCGTCGGGTCTCATCCTCACCGCGGTTGGCACGCTGCTGATGGCCCACTTCAATCTCTACGTGGACTATTGGAGCATCGCGACACCAAACATGGTCGCCGGCGTCGGCACGGGCCTGTTCTTCGTACCGCTCACGGCGGTCGCCTTCGCCAGCGTCGCATCCGGCAAATACGACGAGGCGTCGGGCATCTATTCCTTGATGCGGGGCATTGGCGGCTCCGTCGGCATCGCCATCGTCAGTTCGCTATTCGTGCGGCAAGCGCATATCCACTTCGCCGAACTGACCGCACACATCACGCCGTTCAACCAGAATATCGTGCCCTATCTCGCCGACCGCGGACTGAGCCCGTTCTCGCCCCAAGCCGGACCGCTGATCGGCCATGACATCGCCCGCCAAGCGCAGATGCTCGCCTTCAACGACATGTTCTGGTTCATCGCCATCGTCACGCTGGCGATCACGCCGGTGCTGTTCTTCATGACGCGCCCGAAAGAAGTGTCGCTGGTCCCCGCCCACTAGGCGCGAAACGCATGAAAACGCAGCGCCGGAGACCGAGGTCTCCGGCGCTGCGTCCTCTTTCAGTCGAAGCGGAGTCTAGGCTACCAGCAGACTTTGGCGCCCGAAGTGCACACCGACGGCGAGACCACGCCCGACCAGCATATCGTGTAGGACTGCGAGGTCACGATATCCGGCTTCTGGTAGAGCTCGGCGCTGACGCTGTCCCGCCAATAAGGCTGAGGCTTCGCCCGCATGGCGCTGATGCTGACGGAGCGAATCCGCTTTTGCGCCTTGAAATCGGTGATGGCGGTTGCGAGCGCGTTCTGCGCCCGGCTCACCGCCGTCGCCCGATCGAACCCGTCCGCCGTGCCGGACAATCCAACGCATCCTGCCTGCGCAGTCGCGCCTTGCACCACGCACAATCCCGCTGCAGCCAGTGCCAGCGCAAACACACGCATATACGACCTCATGGAAACGTCTCCTTCGCCCGAGCCAGAGTGGTAAGATTATCGCGGCGGCGCTGGCTCATGCCAGCGTCTTGCTGCCATTGCCAATGGGTTCCGCCGACGCTGTATCCTTTGTGCCACAGTCCGGGGTCATTTTGACACGAGCATGACCGCGCAGGCGCCGGGCCGGGGCGGCAGAGGCGAGAAAGGCGGGAGAATGACGTCGAAATTGGTCCTGGTGACCGGGGCTTCGAGCGGGATCGGCAAGGCCACGGCCAAGCGCTATGGCGCCGCCGGGGCCCATGTCCTGCTGCTGGCCCGCAATGCCGAGCGCCTTTACGGCGTGGCCCATGCCATCCGCGAGAGCGGCGGCACCGCGACGGCCTTCCCCATGGACCTGTCCGCCTCCGAGGCCATCAAGGAGATGGCCGCCCGGGTCGAGACCGAGATCGGCACGCCGGATATCCTCATCAACAATGCCGGTGCGGGCCGTTGGCTGCCGCTGGCCGACACGAGCGCGGAAGATGCCCGCGCCATGATCGATGTCCCCTATCTAGCGGCGTTCAACGTGACGCGCGCCTTCGCGCCATCCATGATCGCGCGGGCCGCCGGCAATATCGCTTTCATCACCTCGCCCGCCGCCTATCTCGCCTGGCCGAACGCATCCGCCTATATCGCCGCGCGCCGGGCCATGGCGGGCCTCACCGAGGCGCTCCAAGCCGAGCTGAAGCCGGCCGGTCTGTTTGTGACCCTGGTGGTGCTCGGCACGGTCGAGACGCCCTACTGGGCGCATAATCCCGGCAGCCGAGAGAATGTGCCGAAGACCGATCCCAGGCTGGTGCCGACGCTCACGCCGGACGAAGCGGCCAATGCGATCTTTGACGGCGTGGCGGCGAACAAGCCCTTCGTGGTCAAGCCGGCCATCTACCGCGCGCTGTTCGTGATGAATGCGCTGTTTCCAAAGACGGTCGCCAGCCAGCTCCGCCGCGCCGCGAAGAAGGCCCGCAAAAGCTAGGACGCGGCCGGGCGCGCGGATCGTCCGGGCGCTGGCCGCGGCATGGCCAGCAGGGTTCGCAGCGCGCTGCGCGGCCGCGCCAGATCCGCCAGGCTATAGCCGTCGAGCACTTCGAGAAACGCATCGCCTGCCCGAGCCAGCGCCTTTTTCAGCACACAGCACCGCTCGATCGCGCAATCGCCGTCGCCCGGCGCGAAGCACGGCACCAGCATCATGTCCGGCTCCGTGTGCCGCACCACGTCCCCGAGCTTGATCGTCTCGCGCGGGCGCGCGAGACGCAGGCCGCCGCCCCGGCCCCGCACCGTCACCACATAGCCGGCGACGCCGAGTTCGTGCGCCACCTTCATCAGATGGGTCTTAGAGATGCCGTAGCTCTCAGCGATCTCGGCGATGGTGGCAAGCCCGTCGTTCTTGACCGCGAGATACATGAGCATGCGTAGCGCGTAGTCACTGTAGACCGTCAACCGCATGGCTCTCTCCTCCCTCGATCACAAAAGCTATATTTTAAATATTGCTTTATGGCAAGGGGCATGGAAACATGGATACAGCACGCATGTTTCGTAATGGAGCCACCATGGACGCCAACATCCAAACCAAGCCCGATCCCGACACTGAAACGGGTGACTGTTGCGGCTGCTGTGGGCCTGAGCCGGCGAAGCTGACCGTGGCGACCGAGCCGGCGATCCGTCTCTTGGTCGACCGCTTCTACGCCAAGGTGCGCGAAGATGCGGAGCTGGGTCCGGTCTTCGACCGCGCCATCGCCGACTGGGATCCGCACCTGGCCACCATGCGCGATTTCTGGTCGTCGATCATGCTCACGTCCGGCCGCTATCACGGCAACCCCGTGGCCGCCCATCGGCGCATCGAGGGCATCACACCGGAATTGTTCGAGCGCTGGCTCGCGCTGTTCGCCGCAACCTGCGGCGAGCTGTTCGATGCGGACCTGACCGCGTCCTTCATGGACAAGGCCCGGCGCATCGCCGCGAGCCTCCAGATCGCGCTGTTCTACCGTCCGGAAAACGACCGTCCAAGGAGCGCCCCGTGACCTTCATCGTCACCGAGAACTGCATCAAGTGCAAATACATGGATTGCGTGGAGGTGTGTCCGGTCGACTGCTTCTACGAAGGCGAGAACATGCTCGTCATCCACCCGGACGAATGCATCGATTGCGGCGTGTGCGAGCCGGAATGTCCCGCCGAGGCCATCTTCGCCGATACGGAGCCCGGTCTCGACACATGGCTGACGCTCAATGCGGAATATGCGCAAAGCTGGCCGAACATCGCCGTCAAGCGCGACCCGCCGGCAGACGCCAAAGACTTCGATGGGGTGCCGGACAAGTTCGAGAAGTATTTTTCGCCCGAGCCTGGCCAGGGCGACGGAACCGGCGCGCCCGCACCATCGAACAGTCCGCAGGACGAAGCGGCCCCTGAGGACGCATATCTGCCCCTAGCGATGCTCCTCGACGCTGGTCGCAATCAGCGCCTTGTTGAACCAGGACAGCGCGCGGGCCTGGCTGGCCCAGCCAACGATCCGGCTTCTGTCCTTGGAATCGACCACGGGCAGCCGATCCGCGCCCAGCGTATCGAAGGCGCGCAGCGCCGTTTCAAGGGTTTCATCCGATTGCAGGGCGCGCTCGCGTTCGCCTTCGGGCAGCACCGCTGAGTCCCCGTCCGTGCGCGGCCGCATGAAGTCGGCGACGCGAATGTCCCGCATCACCGTGCGGTGCGGCCCCTCATGCAGCACGATGCCGCGCGATTCGAGCTGGGCCTGGAAGAAGGAGCGGCCGAGGATCGCTTGGCTGATGCCGTTGGAGATCGCCACGGTGAGCATCAGCGCCAGGCTCAGCGCGAAGCCGCCGGTCAGCTCGAACACCATGACCGTGGTCGAGATCGGCGCGCCCAGCACGGCCGCGGCCACCGCGCCCATGCCGAGAATGGCGTAGAGGCCCTCGCTGGAGCCGATTTCGGGGAACACGCCGGCCGCGATAAGGCCGAACGCGCCGCCGGTCATGGCGCCGAGATAAAGCGCCGGCGAGAACACCCCGCCACCGAAGCGCGAGCCGAGCGCGATCGCCGTCGCCCCGGTCTTGGCGACGATCAGCGTCAGCATCAACAGGATGGGGAGTTGGTCTTTCAGCGCCGCGTCGGTGGTGTCGTAGCCGACGCCGAGCACTTGCGGAAACCAGATGGCGATCATGCCGATCAATAGGCCGCCCACCGCGGGCCGCGCCGCCAACGGCATGTTGATGTTGCGGGCGGTCCAATCGGTGGCGAGCACGGTGAGCTGGAAGATCACCGCGACCGCGGCAGCGACGACCCCAAGCAGGATGAAGGCCGGCACCTCGAGATAGGACGCGATGCTGTAGCTCGGCACGATGAACGCGGCGACGTTGCCGAACCAGGCTTGCGACACGATCGTCGCCACCACGGAGGACAGCACCAGCGGCACAAAGCTGCGGATGGAAAAGTGATTGAGGATCACTTCTTGCGCGAACAGCACCCCGGCGATGGGCGCATTGAACGACGCGGCCACGGCACCGGCGGCGCCCGAGGCGAGCAGCGTGCGCCGCGCCGCATTGGGCAGGTTGAGCCGGGAGCAGGCCGCCGCGGCGATGCTGGCGCCGAGATGAACGATGGGCCCCTCGCGGCCGGCGCTGGCGCCCGATCCCAGCGACAGCGCGCTCGCCAGCGCGCTGAGCAGCCCCTGACGCAAGTCCAGGCCCCGCCCGGCGTTGACGCGCGCCTCCATCACGTCCGGCACCGCGTCCGTGCGCTTGCCGGTGAGGACATAGCGCAGCATCAGGCCGACCAGGAGCCCGCCCGCCGCCGGCGCCAGCACGATCACCCACCAAGGCTGTGCCCGGGCAGCCTGGGCCACGCTCTCCGACATGTCGTGCAGCCACGGCAATTGGAAGACGCCGATGGCCAGACGGAAGCCGATGGCCGCAAGGCCGGTGGCCAAGCCGATCAGCGGCGCCAGGAGCCACACGACCGGTTGGCGGCTCTCTTGGAACTGCTTGAGATTGGGAATGGTCCAGCGTCCGGCCGTGGCCAGAAGCCTCACACGTCTCAGCGCCATGCAATGGGTTTAAAGACGCGAATGAGTCGGCTCAAGCCTTTGCGGCAGAGGACTGTCGAATCGACTCCAGACTATTACTGCGGCCAATATTCGGCCGCGCGTCTTGTTGGAACCCGATCCAGGGCCCAACTATTAGTCTTCTGTTCCGCCCTGGCCGATATGGCTCACGGCAACGCAAACGAACGAACCCGAAGAGGGAGGGAACAAATGATCCGCACTTCACTTCTCGCAGGCGTCATCCTGGCCGTGGCAACGATGTCCGCCCAGGCGGCCGAGCCGGTCAAGGGCGCCGTCAAAGGCACCGCCGAGGTTGGCAAAGGCGTCGTTCAGGGCGTCGGTCAGGCCGGCAAGGGCGTCGTTAAGGGCACCGGCACCGTGGTCAAGAAGACGGGTAAGGGCCTGAAATGCATCTTCACCCTCGGAAACCGCTGCTAAGCGAACGCTGACGCGCCGGCCGGTTAAGCACCGCCCGGCCGCGGGATGACTCTTAGCCCCCGCCGGGCCGCGGACCTTGCAGCATTTCCAGAAACGTCGCCACGCTCGGATCGAGCTGGGCCCAGGATGGTGCGCGGCTGGCGTAGACGATCATCTGCGGTTTGGCGATTTCCAGATCGTCGAGACTGGACGCGCGGACGAACACCACACCCGGCATGCCCGCGTTCTTCGAATAGACCGCCGAGCCGCAATTGGGGCAAAAGCCGCGGCTCACCATGTTGCCGCTGTCGGCCGGGCGGTCGTAGAACTTGACCTCGCCCGACACCGTGAAACCGTCCACTGGATGATCAGATGGGTGCCGTGGTCCGTGCCGCTCGTCTTGCGGCAGTCCACGCAATGGCATTGCCCGACGAGTTGCGGATCCACCGCGCTCCGATAGTAGACCGCGCCGCACAAGCAATTCCCCGAAAATCCGGCCATCACACCCTCCCCGATATTCGATGATGGTCCGAGCCTAATCCCAGTCCGTTGTAGCTTGCACGTAACAAGTGACAAACCGGGCCGATCGACTCATGATGCGGGGTATGAGTCGCGAGTCCCATCGTGAGCCCCGCTCCGGCTGCCCCGTCGCCATGACGCTCGACATCGTCGGCGACCGGTGGACGCTCGTCGTCCTCCGCGACCTCTTTTTCGGGAAGACCCGCTTCTCCCAGTTCCTCAAGTCACCCGAGCAGATCGCCACCAACGTGCTCAGCGACCGCCTGGCGCTGATGGAACAGGCCGGGCTCGTCACCAAGACGCCCTATCAGCTCCGCCCCAAGCGGTTCGAGTATCGCCTGACGCAAAAAGGGGAGGCGCTCTTGCCCGTGCTTCACGAAATGTGCCGATGGGGCAATCGATTCCTGCCCGATTCATGGGTGCCACCCGAGAGCTTCATGAAAAGGACGGCGCCTTAGGGCCACCCCCGGGATACTTTTTTTGTGCGGCGCACCATATAGCTCTTGAAATTAATTGTGCATTGCAACATATCTAGGCTGTACCATGAAACATCCTCCGGGGTGACACCCCTTGGAGTGAAAGGAGCCTGAGATGTTTGACCCCAAAGACCTTCAGAAGATGGGTAAGGAAAGCTATGACGCGATGCTCCGCTCGTATGGCGAGCTCAATCGCGGCGTCCAGACCATCGGCGCCGAAGTGACCGGTTATTCGAAGCAGGCGTTCGCCGAGGCGACCCGCACCTTCGAGAAGCTCGCCGGCGCCAAGTCGCTGGAGACCGTGATCGAGATCCAGTCGCAGTATGCCAAGACGGCTTACGACAACTGGATGGCCGAGGCCTCGAAGATCGGCGAGATGTACGCATCCGTCGCCCGCGACGCCTACAAGCCGGTCGAGCAGGCCGTGGCCAAGGCGACGCCGACCGCGTAATTTATCGACCGTTGCATTGAAAAAAGACCCGGGGTGAAAGCCCCGGGTTTTTTTGTGACCGCATCAAGACGCGAGCTTGAGCTTTTCGGCTTCCCGCTCCTCGGCGGTCTCACCCATGGTGCGCATCTCTTGCTCCTCGCCGGCGCACGGGCCGAACTTCTTGAGCAGCCGCCCCATGTAGCGGCGGAAGCGCAGATGGTGGATCTCGAACTTATGCCAAGGCGTGTCCTGGTATTTGATGCCGTGGCCGATATCGGGCTTGGCGTGGGCTTTTAGCTTGCGGAACCAGTCCGCGCGCTTCTTGTCCGTCTCGCACGCCACGATGAAGGCCGCGATCAGCCGCGCCTGATAATCGGCGATCTGCCACACGCCGCCTTCGGCCGGTTCGAACAGCCCACAGACGAAGAAATCGTCGTACTCGCGATCGAAGGTGTGGATGAACAGCTTGGAGCGCCCGTTCTCGTCGAGAATGTAGCCGTCGTCCATGAACGGGAACGCGATGCTGTAGCCCGTGGCCCAAATCACCATGTCGACATCGACCCAGCTGTCGTCGACGAAATAGACGCGCTTGCCCTCGAACCGCTCGATGCCCGGCTTGGCGACGATGCGCCCATGCACCAAGTGATCGAGATAGGTGGTGCAGGCGGTGGGGTGCGCCTCGAACAGATCGTGGTCCGGCGCCTCCAGCCCGTAATGGCGATGCGCGCCCACGAGGACCCGCATGCCGAGCTTGTACATCGCATACATGAAACGGCGCGGCAGCGGCAATTGGCTCAACCGGTCAATGACGGCGTCGGTCGGTTTACCGAACAGCATCTTGGGGAAGAAGTAATAGGAGCGGCGCATGGAATGCACCGGCACCTCACCGAGATTTGCCGCATCCGATAAAATATCGACGGCCGAGTTCCCGGCGCCGACCACGAGCACGCGCTTGCCCTCGAACTGCGCCTTCGACTTGATGTCGTGCGAGTGGACCATCTCGCCGTCGAACGTGCCAGGATAGTCGGGCAGCTTGGCCTGCCAATGATGACCGTTGGCCACCACGAGCCCGTCATAGAGCCTGGATTCGGCCTCGCCCTCGACGGCGATGCGCCAGCCCTCGTTCGTGCGCTCGGCTGACTTGACCCGGGCGTTGAAGGTGATGCGGTCATACAGTCCGTACTCCGCGGCATAAGCGCGCAAATACTCTTCGGCTTGCGCCGCGCTGACGTAATACGGCATCTCGTCGGGGAATTTGAAATCGGGGTAGCGCGACAGCTTCTTGGACGAATTGAGGTGGGTCGAGCCATAGACCACATGCGGGCTATCCGGGTTCCAGATGCCCCCCACATCGCCTTCGGCCTCGAAGCAATCGAAGGGAATCCCGCGCTCGGCAAAGGTTTTGACCACAGCCAGACCGCAGGCCCCAGCCCCGATTATACAGAAACGCTTCACGTCCCCTCACAAGCTCTGGCGCGCCATGCGCCGGTGACATTTTGCCCATGATTGTGGGCCGACAGCGGCAAACCTAAGCACTCCCCTTCAGTCCCTTCAACCCATACGATCCTGCTTGCGCCTCATTGATCTGCGTCAAGTCCTTTCAGGTGCGAGGGCGCCCAATGTGCCTTGCGGCCCGTTGTGCCTGGAGCCTGGATTCGCCGGCACATTCCGCTATGGTCTTGCGCCGCGGCGAGGTTTGGGGGAAGTTCATGGACAGCCAGCAGGACGTCACCATCAAGAGCTGGGACGGCACCTGGACCTATCACCCGAAGGTGCGGGTGACGCCGGAGGGCGTCGAGGATCTGGTAGAGATCATGACTGACCACGTGCGGTTCCCCTCGCCCGTGCGCCCGGCGGGATCCATGCATTCCACCGCCCGCATGAACGGTGATGACGGCACCATGGTCGACATGAAGGCCATGGACCGCATTCTGCACTTTACCGACGACACGGTGACGGTCGAGGCCGGCGTGTCGCACATGACGCTGGCTTACGCGCTGAAGGAGCGCGGGCTGCAGCCATACATTACCACCGAGATCGGCAATACGACCATGGCGGCAATGGCTTGCGCCGCCACCAAGGATAGCTCCTTCCCCGGCGGCTTCGGCCAGGTGAGCTCCTATGTCACCGCGGTGCGCCTGGTGACGCCGCAAGGCGAGATCCGCGAAATCAACGAGACCGACAATCCCAAGGAGATGCAGCTCATCCGTTCGAGCTACGGCCTGTTCGGCATCATCTTCGAGGTGACCATAAAGGTCCGGCCGACCACGGCGATGTCCGTGCGCCACTACTCGCTGAGCCTGGAAAACTTCCGCAAATATTTCCCGATCTACAAGGCGCGCGGTTACGCGGTGATGTATTACATCTTCCCCTATGCCAAGCGCGTCGTGGTCGAGCTACGCAAGGACAATCCCGAGGTCGCGCCCAAGTCGCGCATGCGCTGGTCCTACCGCAACCGCTTCTGGCGCAAATACGCGCCGGCCACCGTTCTCTGGATTCAGAAGACTATCCCGAACCTGAAATGGCGGGCGCGGGCCGAGGATGCGTTCTTCTATTTACTGCGGCAGCTGATGGTTTGGTTCGTGCGCTCCGACCGCACCTGGCCGCACGCGCAGATTATCAATTACCCGCGCGATCCCGGCGAGAACAAATACCTGTTCTCCATGTGGTCGTTCCGCGAGATGGGGTTCTTCAACACGCTCGAGGAATATTGCGACTTCTGTATCGCCTACGAGGCCCACACCGGCTATCGCTGCAATCTGCCGAGCGTCGGCTACGCCATCTGCAGAGATTGCGAGGCGCTGTTCTCCTATAGCTGGGAGGGCCCCACCATGAGCATCGATCCGGCCTCGACCGGCGGCCCGGAATGGGAAGAGTTCCTGCACGCTTACAATGAGTTCTGCAGCGACCGCCGCGGCGTCCCGCTGTTCAACCAGACGCCCTTCCTGACCCGCGACATGGTGCGCCGCGCCTTCGGAACGCGTCTGCAGCAATTCGCCGCCCGCCGCAAAGAGATCGACCCCCAGGACCGCCTGCTCGATTCCTATTTCCGCGAGCTATTGTCTTAGGCCGGGCAACGGTCAATTCGTCCCACCCCTTGCCATCCGGAGCACCCTTTTCCACCTCTGGGGTTCTCAACAAAGAACGCCAGCGAAGAGGGCCAGAAATGGAACATTTGACGATTGCCGGCCTGCCCTTCGAGGCCTCGCGCATCGCGCTCGGCACCTGGGCCATTGGGGTGGATGTAGGCCGACAGCGACGAAAATGACGCCATCGCCACCATTCACCACGCCCTCGACCTCGGCATCAATCTCGTCGACACCGCGCCCGTCTACGGCTTCGGCCATTCCGAGGAGATTGTGGGCAAAGCGCTTCAGGGGCGCCGCCACAAGGCTCTGATCGCCACCAAGGTCGGCCTCGACTGGAGCGGCGAGGGAATCGTCCGCAACTCGACGCCTCGGCGTCTGCGCCGCGAGCTCGAGGATTCGCTTAAGCGCCTCAAGACCGAGACGATCGACATCTACCGAGTGCATTGGCCGGACGAAGCGACGGCATTCAAGGAGACGGCCAAGACCCTCGACAACTTCCTGCGCGAAGGAAAGATCCGCGCGATCGGCATCAGCAATTATTCCCCGGAGCAGATGGACCGCTTCCGCCAAGCCACGCCCATCGCCACCATTCAGCCGCCCTATAATTTGTTTGAGCGCGAGATCGAGCACGACGTGCTGCCTTACGCCAAGAAGCATGACATCGTGGTGCTCGCCTACGGCGCCCTGTGCCGGGGCCTGTTGGCGGGCAAGATCACCGCCGACACGAAGTTCGACGGCGACGATCTGCGCAATAACGACCCGAAATTCCAGGCACCCCGCCGCGCACAATATCTCGCCGCGGTCGCCAAGCTCGATGCGCTCGCCAAGGACAAGTTCAACAAATCGGTGCTGGCGTTGGCCGTGCGCTGGATACTCGACCGCGGCGACACTATCGCACTATGGGGCGCAAGGCTGCCCTCCCAGCTCGACGATATCGGCGACGTGATGGGCTGGACCATCGACGACGCCACCACGGGAGAGATCGACGCCATTCTCGACGAGACGGTGACGGACCCGGTGGGCCCGGAGTTCATGGCCCCGCCGCCGTCGGCGAAGGCGGCTTAAGGTTGCCTAAGCGCCCATGGTCTTGATGAAGCGCCGCACCAGCGGGAAGGACAGGCTGCGCGGCAGGCTGCGCACCGTCTTCAAGAAGCCTTCCACCTGCGGCGGGAAGGCGATCTCGTAAGGCCGCTTAGGCAGCTTCTCCAGGATCTTCCGGGCGCAGCGCTCCGTCTTCATCACGAAGAGCTTCTTCTTCGGGTCGTAGGCGGCGTTGAGCGGTGTGTCGACGAAGCCCGGATTGATGATGGTCACGTCGATGCCGGTGCCTTTGAGTTCCAGCTTGAGGCTCTCGGCGAGATTGATCAACGCCGCCTTACTCGCCCCGTAGCTGCCGTTGCCCGGCCAGCCCGCGTAACCGAACAGCGAGCCCATGATGGCGACGTGACCGCTGCGCCGCGTCAGCATCGACGGCAGCACCGCCGCGACGCCGTTGATCACGCCGCCCACATTGAGCGCCATGGTCTTGTGGAAGCCGTCGAGATCGATATTGCGGATGTCGAAGGGCACATACATGCCGGCCCCCAGTAGCACCATGTCGATCGGACCGAGCTCAGCTTCGATCTTGGCGGCGCAGGCTTTGAGCGCATCGGCGTCGAGCACGTCGGCCGGAAACGCTATGATGTGCTCGGACGCGGCGGCCAGCGTATCAAGCCTGTCGCTCGGCCGCGCCGTGGCGGCGACAGTCACACCGGCGGCGGCCAGGCGGCGCGCAATCTCGCCGCAGATGGCGCCGGACGCACCGGTGATCCACACAACTTTCCAGGGATATGTCTTCTCGGCCATCGCTTGAGCCTAATCCACGAACGGATCATGCACGAGGATGGTGTCCTCGCGCTTGGGGCTGGTCGACAGCAGCGCCACCGGCACGCCGACCAGTTCCTCGAGCCGGCGTACATATTTGATGCACTGCGCCGGCAGTTCGCCCCACGAGCGCGCGCCGCGCGTCGATTGGTTCCAGCCGTCCATGGTCTCGTATATCGGCTCGACCCGCGCCTGCTGGCCTTGCGCCGCCGGCAGATGGTCGATCTCCCGCCCATCGAGCTTGTAACCGACGCAGATCTTGAGTTCGGGCAGCGTGTCGAGCACGTCGAGCTTGGTCAGCGCGATGCCGTTGATGCCGGCAACCGTGCAGGTCTGCCGCACGAGGCAGGCATCGAACCAGCCGCAACGGCGCGCCCGCCCCGTCACCGTGCCGAATTCCTGGCCTCGCTC
>Ga0307379_10003818_pt1 | contig 21719 bp, 29 predicted proteins | sample UN2MG_FD_202237 | JGI IMG/M metagenome (GOLD analysis project Ga0307379, IMG submission 202237) | Soil microbial communities from Risofladan, Vaasa, Finland - UN-2 | ecosystem: Environmental > Terrestrial > Soil > Coastal area > Acid sulfate soil | place: Finland: Risofladan, Vaasa | collected... | reverse complement strand
GAATGGATCCCCGTCATGACTTTGGATGAAATAGCGAAGAAATACAGCACGGACAAGTGTTCAAATGGACACTCCTACACGCAGTACTACGAGATGCTGTTCGGTGGTCTCCGGAACTCACCACTGAAGCTTCTCGAAATAGGCGTAAAGAGGGGGTGTTCGCTCAGGATGTGGAAGGAGTATTTTCCGAACGCTCAAGTGTTCGGGGTGGACATTACGCCCCGGTGCAAGTCATTAGAGGAAGATAGGATAAAGATATTCATAGGTGGTCAAGATGATCCGTCCCTTTGGAAAAGCGTGGAATCACAAGTTGGGATGGTGGACATACTGATTGATGACGGAAGTCACATGTCGGCTCACCAGATAGCCAGCCTGGATATGGCTTTTCGCCTTGTTAAGCCCGGCGGTTTCTATGTGATCGAGGATTTGCAGTGCTCATACGCTGCCAATTATATCGCCCAGTCCCCCGTCAGGTGTATAGATTATCTCAAAACCATGGTTGATAAGTTGAATGTGAACGGGGCGATGATGTATGGGAATAAGGCGGCGAGGATCGCCCGGGTTGCCAGAAGGGCTTCTAGGGCTGGTAGACCGCTCACTGAGTTTGATGTGGGAATCGAGGCTGTCATGTTTTTCCCGTACATCTGCTTCATAAAGAAGATGAGCGGTGTTGCATAGTTTGTCTTTCGTGGTATAATGATCCGTATGACAGCTAAAAAGTCCAAGAAGGATCGTGCGTGGCGTGCTCTCGACTTCATGAATGCCCATCCTGCATTTGACGAGCATGCTCTCCCGGGATATGTCCAAGGTTGCCTGTTTGTCTACGCCCTTAATCGAGATGAGCGTTCTGTAGACGCTAGGATTGATAGGGAAGTGGACAAAATCGTGTATGGCTTGGATATTCCGTTTTGTGTCTACACAGGAAGTCTTGGGTCGAAAAAGGGATGGATGGATCTGAAAAACTGGACAAGGTACGAGGGAGTGAGGGTGAGGGCAGGGACGTTCGAGAACGTCATTCTGTTGGCGGCGAAGAAAACAATCGAGATATTCGGGGCTTTCGACTCCCACTCTTCGTTTATGACCGAGGAGGAAGTGGAAAACAATAAAAAAGAGGAAGCGTTCTTCTTTAAGCCATCGAGACACCTACACAGGGGGGAGCGGTGTAGCGAGATGATCCGTAACCCCAACCATATCGATGTCAGCTCTGCGGTGATCAACAGACGATGGCTCGCATGGTTCGTTAAGACTAAGGAGTTTCGGGATCGCTGGGAAGACCATTGTACTCTCAAAAAGCTTGCAAGGTCTGGTGGAACTCTAAAGACGGAACCAAAAGTAGTGGAGGTACTATTTTGAAACTGATAGTAGTTGAGAGTCCGACAAAGGCGAGGCACATTAGACATCTCCTAGGCGAAGGGTATCAGGCTGAAGCTACGATGGGGCATATCAGGGAAATACCGCCAGATGGACTCAACATAGATGTGGAGCATGGCTTTGAGCCGACATACAAGATATCTAACGGCAAGGCTGACGCTGTACGAACCATTAGAGATATAGCCAAGAAGGCAGAGAGGATATATCTAGCTGCCGACCCCGACCGTGAGGGTGAGGCTATTGCCAATCATGTATTTGACCTGCTTGATGCTTCGTCGAGGAAGAAGTGTCAGCGTATTACTTACACGGAAATTACCAAGAAAGCAATAATGGATGCCATAGCCAAAGCTAGGGATATAGACATGAACCTGGTCAACGCCCAGAAGGCGAGGCAGGTTCTGGACAGGTTGATAGGCTATAAATGCTCTCCGTGTGCCTGGCGGGCTGTCGGGAAGGGAACAAGTGCCGGGAGAGTTCAGTCTATAGCACTCAAGTTGATCTGCGACAGGCAGAAGGAAATAGATGACTTTAAGCCTGTCACCTACTGGTTAGTGGACGCCCTGTTGAAATGCACGAATGGTTCGTTTTGGGCGAAGGTGTTAGTTCCCGATAACAAGGAGAACAGATTCCTAGACAAGAGTAAGGCGACGAAGGCTTTTGAGGGGATAAAGAAGTCTACATTCGACCTGGCTAACGTCGAAAAGACTCAGAGGAAGAACAACCCCAATCCACCTTTTGACACCAACTCGCTCCAGGTAGCTGCGTCCAGTATCATGAAATGGAAAGCGGACAGAACTATGAGTATGGCCCAGAAGTTATTCGAGGCCGGCAAGATATCATACCATAGGACAGACTCATTCTCAATCGCCCAGGAGGCTATGGACGCTGTCAGGGGATTTGTAAAGTCAGAGCATGGTGACAAGTATTTGCCGTCAAAGCCGAACGTCTATGCCAAGAAGAGTAAGGTTGCCGCACAGGAGGCACACGAGTGTATACGCCCCACACATATTGAAGACGAAGGTTTCGACATCGATGATGACGAGCAAAAGCTCTACCGACTCATAAGGGACAGGTTTATAGCCTGCCAGATGGCGCCGATGTTGGTGAACGCCGTAACCTACACCGTAAAAGCAAGCTGTGGGGAAAAGCTGGTTGCCACGGGGCAGAGCATAGCTTTCGACGGGTTTTCCAAGGTGTGGAAACACATCAAAATAGATGAGCAGACTCTTCCACAGGCGGAGAAGGGCGAGAAACTTACGCTCGACGACTCCAAGATGACTGAGAAGAAGACGGAGCCCCCGGATCGCTACAACGACGGGTCTCTTGTAAAGAAGATGGAGAAAGAAGGGGTTGGGCGCCCGTCCACTTGGGCTTCGATAATCAGAACCCTAGAGAGCAAGAACTATGTGTCGCACGACAAGACGGCTATCGTACCCTTGCCGATTGGCGTTAACCTGAACAACTTTCTCTCGTTAGCTTTCAAAGACTTCTTCATGGACATACAGTTCACGGCTGCACTTGAGGATGAGCTGGACAACATAACTCAAGGGAAGGCAAAATTCGTAGATGTTGTGTCAAAGGTTTATGACAAGCTTTCTGACGAAATAAAGGATGCAAAGGATGTTAAGCGTCCAGAAAAGGGCACGGGTGTCAAGTGTCCAGCCTGCAAGGAAGGTGAGATCACGGAGAAATCCGGTAGGTTCGGGATGTATTTCTCATGTAGCAGGTACCCAGATTGCAAAGTTATCTATGTCAAGGGCGATGATGGTGTTTTCAAACCCAAAGAGAAGAAGGCTCCAGCCAAAGAGGTGGGTAGAAAATGCCCTAAGTGTGGGAAGTCCCTCGTACAAAGAACATCCAGTTTCGGGGCTTTCGTTGGATGCAGCGGATATCCAACGTGTAAGTTCATAGAAAGGGAAGAGAAGGATAAGGGTAAGAAGGTCGGATCACCCAAGGAGGAATAGAGTGGCAATCATCAGGATGACGTACATGGGCACCTTCAACTTTGGGGGAAGTGCCTTGTTTTGCACTGACATGTCGGCGTCCACAGATGTTAAGCCTTTAGTCTATGATCATGTCTATGGTTTGACTGACGTTGGATCCGGGGACTCAAAGGGTGGCATGCCGGGATCTGGTGCAGATCACATTCAAAAAAAGATATATAGGTGGTCACCGAAATTGCCGAAGGGGAATGCTTCTGGACCAGTGGCAGCTGACGGAGGGATTAATGCACTTCTGAAAAATGCTATTGCGGGTGGCGGTGGAGGTAACGCTAATTTCAATTTTTGTTCGGGTGCAGGAGCCTCCATAACAGACGCTGTTATCTCAAACCTGACTATCAATGCCACGGGTGGGGACGTATGTTCGTACTCGTGCGAAATAGTGGGCATGAGCTTGGGAGGTGGTGGGGGAGCTACCCCGCCTCCATGCGATCAGCTTCTGACATGGGACATGATTAATGTAGGGGTTTCAGCGGGCTCTGGTGCAGCAGCAGGGGTATATTCCTTCTCGCTCACCGTGTCGAATCCGGTTATTCCAATATACACAGCTGGATCGAACCAAAGTGGAGATTTGTATCCAAAGACGCTAAGGATAGGTATGCAGGAGGTCAGTGGGAGTATAGGATTAAATAGGAGTGGAGGAACAATCGTAGGACCTGGATCAGTAATATTTACCCTTGGGGGCGTCGGTACTGGTGTAAGAGTAGTATTCCCAGTGGCTTCTGATAATGCTAACACAGGACGATTCATAAGCACACTGCCATTTCATGGAGTTAGCGACGGGTCAGTCTTCTTTTGATGATGAGACGATTCCGATGTAATCGCCATGTTACACTTTACACACCGACGTAAAGTTCAACGCATAGGTAGCGGCACTACTGGGGGCGGCAGACCCCTCCGGTCTATGCATTAGGGCCGGAATATCGAATGACATCACTCCGTCAACATTGACACTGACGTTCGTTAGTCCTGGTCCAAAATCTGGCATCCCGCTCATGGCGTACATTACTATTGTCCCGGTGATCTCTCTCATTCCCGCCGTGATATCTATTGGATAGAGTTCATAGCCATCGCCGCCTCCATCAAGGTTGTACTGTCTTTCGAGATTGTTATTGATGGTCATAGTGAAGGACTGTGCCGGGTCGCCACCGTCATGCCCAATTGCCAACCTGTCCCAAGTGAGTAGCTTGGCGCATGCTATACCCTCATATGAGGATGAGAAGTCTGTCGGCGGATACATGCCAACGAAATCTATTGTGAAGTTGATTACATCGCCAGCTGTAGCGGTTATTGTTAGGGTGTTGACGTTACATCCAGTAAAATGCTTACCTGATGATGAGCCGGGTCCGAAAAATGCTATACCAACTGCGATGCTATTAGCCATATGGTCGCCTTCGGCCCTGTCGAGTGCTAATGCCGATAGGTCACTGGCGTTTTCGTGTAAGGGACCTGAGAAGTTGCCGCCTACTTCAACCTTGTTCCAGTGGTATCCTGTGGGAACATAGGCACCTACCACTAATCTTGGAGTATTAACTGACTGGACGGCGTTCATACTCGATCCCGTCAGAAAGTAGGGAGTACCATCGATGGTTGCTAATCCTAGATAACCCATGCGTATCGTGGTCATTTTACATTCCAGATTGCTTTGTCGTGTTTTTTGCCATTAGGACTTTGTGACAGGAAAGTGTCAAACAACATGTTATTTTGATACGAAGCCTGTCATACGGGTTGCGTCCACCTATGTATTTCCCGCATTTTGTTCTGGAACCCTTTACTCCGTGTATAATGGATCGTAAAGGGTAAGGAGAGTATATGATCATAGGAATCGCTGGGAAAGCTCGGAGTGGAAAAGGAACCATCGCAAGTCACATCATGACTCGGTACAGCTTCGCTGAGGATAAGTTCTCAACTCCAATAGTAAAGGTGCTCTCGGATGTGTTCATGATCGACGAAAAGATAGCCCTGGACGAAGCTGGGCGTGAGAATCCTTTAGTGGATTGGCCAGGATGGACGGTCAGGTCAATGATGCAGACGGTCGCCACCAAAATGAGAGAGATGGATACTTTGGTTTTTGTTAAGGCGATGGAAAAGAGGTTGCGACTGAGACTTGACAATTTGGAGTTTATGCCATTTATTCCGAATATCGTCATACATGACATAAGGATGCCCAATGAACGAGATTTGCTGAAGCAGAAGTTCGGAGCTGTGATCTTCAAGGTTGTACGAGATTCCACCGGTCCCGTTGGACTTGCCGGGCACGAGACTGAGAGTCAGAACATATCTGCTGACTTCATTTTTCCCAACAATGGTTCGATAGAGACCTTGTTGAAGATGGTGGATACGGTCATGCAGGAAGAGTTGAAAATACTGCCGTCTGTTACCACCACGAGAAGGAGCTAAAGTGAGAACCATTGTAGGATTTTGTGGAGGAAAATGGGGCGAGCCAGGTGTCGGCAAAACGACAGCTGCAGGGTTCCTAGTTGAGCGTGGTTTTCATCTTGTCAGTTTCTCTACTCCCATAGAGAAGATCGCCAGGACGCAATGTGGTTGGGATGGGGACAGGGGAAAGCCCGGCAAGGACATCCTTGACGGGGTATGCCGATCGGGTCGGCAAGTCACAGAGGACTACTGGCTTAATCTAGCTATCAAGCTGATCCCCAAGGACGCCGAAACACTGGTATTCGACGATGTCTATTTCCTGAACGAGTATCATTTCATCAAATCTCAAGGAGGATTCATTGTCGAGATATTGAGACCTCCCGTCCCGAAAGCTGATTTGTTGTTTGATCCCGACGGCGTGGTGTTCAATAAGGGTGACTTGAGTAACTTCCAGGAAGCTATTACTCTAACTCTGAAGGGATTGGGTGTTGCTTTAGCTGGTAGTTAAGGGTATCCTTCTCTGTGTTTTCAGACACCAAACTCAGTTAGTATTCTGCAAAAATTAGAAGAAATCCTCTTTTTTTCTCACTTTTTGTTGACTTGTAGAAACGATATGTTGTATAATGTCGCCATGAGGATGAAATCTGTAAGCATGTTCATAGAGACAATTATTAGGAGAAAAAATCATGGCTGAAGAGTCATTCTATAGGAAGTTCAGACCAACACAGCTCCAAACGGTCGTTGGTCAAAGGGTTGTTGTACAGTCTCTCCTGAAGGCTGCCAAGAAGGAGCGTTTTGCGCACGCCTATCTTCTCACTGGACCTAAAGGCACCGGCAAGACAACGGTTGCACGGATCATAGCTGCTCTCGTGACGTGTCCTGAGCGCAAGCCTAATACGGAAGTTGCTTGTGGTAAATGTAGGTCGTGCAGGGGCATTCACGCCGGAAATTTCATTGACGTTTACGAGATAGATGCCGCCAGCGAGGGTGGCGTTGATGAGGTCAGGGAACTCAAGAAGTCCACGAGCTACGCCCCAAACACGCTCAAAATGAAGGTTTACATCATCGACGAAGCACACCAGCTTACTCCAGCGGCTAACAACGCCCTCCTGAAAGTGTTGGAAGAGCCCCCGCCATATGTGATGTTTATACTCTGCACGACTGATCCCCAGAAGCTTCTAGGGACTGTAGTGTCGAGGTGTCAGCGGCACCAACTCAAGAGGATTGACGCCCAAGACATAGCTGACAGGATCAAGGTTGTTGCTGAGCACGAGAAAATCCAACTTGAGACTGGTGTTGATCTGAGGATAGCTAAGATGGCAAAAGGTAGTATGCGTGACGCATATGGCATCCTTGAGCAGATATCCATTGCCACCGACAACAAGGTGGGGATCACAGACATCAATACTTATTATGGGCAACCCGAGGGTCGGCTTATCTACTCCATCACCAAGATGATACTGGATAAGAATGTGTCTGGTGCGCTTCTAGCTTCGAACGAGTGTTATCTTGCAGGAGTTGATCCCAAAGCGGTACTCATGGAGCTCTCCAATGTTCTGGCTGATTTGCTTCACATCAAAGGTGGCGTTGGTGATGTCCTGGTTCAGGCCGACCTTGAAGAGAAGAAGTTGCTTGTAACGCTGGCTGAGAAGATTTCACAGAGGACTTTGGTACGAATAGTGGGTTCCCTCAATAAGATTGAGAGGGACATAACAGTGAACATGAACGAGAGGTTGGTGTTGGACGCTGCCTTGATAAATTGCATCCTCATCATACAATCTGACGAACGACCGGCTACCAGCCCCGTCAACAATGTGTTGGCTGGAACGCCTGTGTCACAGTAGAAGCATAGTAGATAACACGACGACGAAGCGGCAGTATCCTCCACAAAGGAGGAGAAGAGTATGCCGTTGCGTTCAGGTAAGAAAGCCAGCACAAAACCTGGCAGGAAGCTCGCAGGATCCGGGTCTGTCAAAAAGACCCCTTCCCGCAGGGTGAAGCAGTCGTTGGGTTGTATGGCAAGGGTTGTTCCTTCGTCCAAGTCAAATAGACCAACTGACAAGACACTCCTTATTCAGCGTGCTGCCAACGAGGCTGTTGCAAAGATATTCACGAAGCAGTGGCGTAAGCCGTCGTCGGTGGAAGACGACTCCATAGTCCCCTGTCATGACTTACCCGAGCGGTTGGATGTCGATGCGGATGTCGCGGGGAGTATTCATATTGCTATTTTGGAGGACGACTACGCTGATGACGAGGAGGGTGTAGGCAAAGAGGTTGTCGGGCACAAGGAGGAAGCTCAATTAGGGAATGAACCGGATATTGAAGAGGATACCTTGTCGTCAAAGTCAATCAGGAGTATATTTGATCCACTGGAGATGGACAACCCTCTTGTCGGAGCTCCCATAGATGTTCAAGATGAGTTGGACAGCATCGCCATCAAGCTGCAAAGAAAGAACATCAGCAAGAAAGAATTTAACCTCCTCTTCAACAAGATCGTGTTTTACATAAATAAGTACGTGTTAGGATTGGTATTCAAGAAGTATTCTTTTGTGATGGGGAATGACGAGAGTGACATGTATGAGGAAGCACTCATAGCACTGTTCAGAAAGGCAATACCATCATTCCGGAGGGGTAAGGGGATGTCATTTTTGAATTTTGCGAAGATGTGCATCAACCGCCATCTCATAACGATCCTGCACGCCTCCAGGCACCGGTGCAAGGATATACCGATAAACACAGCCATATCGCTTGACCACAACCCCATGGGGTTCGGCGAGGATGACGACTCATGCTTGCTGTCTAATGTGGTTGTTGGTGTTGTCCCTCAAGAAGCTCCCTCGGAGAGAATGTGCAGGGAGGAGACAATACAGTGCACGGTTAATATGATCCATGAGAAACTCAGCAAGTTCGAGAAGGTGGTGCTGAGGGAATACCTGGAAGATAACTCGTACAGGGACTCGGCACAGAACATATCCAGGAAACACAGCGAAAAATGCAACGAGAAGAGTATAGACAATGCCCTTCTGCGCATCAGGAAAAAGGCTGACGATCTAAAAACTGAGGCTGGTAGAAGCTCTATACCACTATTCGCATGAGGCATGCAAAGGCATTCTTCCTGGCGGACTTCCAAAGGTCCGCCTCTTTTTTTCTTGCAAAAGTCATCTATTTGTATAATGATGTTACTTGTACAAAACATCAAATAGGAGATTGCAGAATGTTCAAAGTAATAATAGATCAGCCAGTTCTCAGCAAGGCATTGGTTAGAGGTGGTTACGCAGCGATGACAGCGGAGGGGCAAAGCGAGAACACAAGAGTGGCGGATCCCACAAGAGGTTGTATCAAGATCGTAGCGTCCAAGGAGCAGGTGTCATTCGAGTCCACAGTGAGCCAGGCTGCTACTAAGTTCATCGTACCTGTGGATGGCACCAGCGTTGTTGTCGAGAACGAGGGGGAGCTTTGCGTACCCATTAGAACCCTGCAGACTGTGGTCAATAAAGGTAAGTCGAAGTACAAGGTGGCGATTGAGTTCATTCCCCTTGCTGAGGATGAGGTTGATAATACTAAGAAAAAGAGCAAGAAGCCTCCGACAGTGGTGGTTCAGAACAATGGTAAGATAGTTGTGTGGTTCTCCAATTCCGAGGCTAACCTCAAGCACAACGTCAAGACCTTCCCGACGACTGACTTCGAGGTGGTGCCGTTCCAGGAGTCGCCTGTAACGATGAAGGGCAAAGCCGAGATGTTCAGTGCCCCGATAAAGACGGTTGCTTTCGCAGTAGAGACTGGCGACGCCAATGAAGTCTACAACCATGTTGGGATTGATGACGGTGGCGACAAGCTGTATTTCTTTGGCTCCAATGGGAGGAGATGTGCCGTTGTGTCGTCGAAGAAGTCTGACTTCGAGCTGGCGACCCCCAAACGCAAGATACTTGTCGACCTCAACCTACTCACACCAGTGATGGATATGCTCGCCGGGGAGACTATTTCAATGGTCGAGGATACAGACGATATGCATATCACGTTCCTGTCGGGCAACACTTGGGTGAGGCTCATGGGAATAGACATCAAGAAACGCGACAAGTATCCTGACTTCAACAAGATCATGTCCAAGTCCGTGGATGTCAGCGTTGTCATACACAAGGATAGTGTGGTGGAAGTGCTTGACCACGTGTCGGCCGCCAACAAGGAACGGAGCAGGTACGAGATCAAGGAGGGTGCCAGCCACATAGCGGTGTCAAGCAAGGGTGTCGCCGACCTGGAAGCGTCGAGTGGTTGGATTAAGTGCGATCCGATAGCGAAAGGGCTCGCTACTGAGACGATCTGCCTGTCTACCAGCTACTTCATCGGAGCTGTGAACAAGCTGTCAGGCGATAAGATCAGACTTGCATTCACACCAGACACGAGGATAGCTCGACTCGAGTCCGAGACTAATCCTGAGTTCACGTATCTCATGCAGAAAATGCAGGATGGCGTGTAGCGCCGAGGTAGACAGACATGCACCCCAAGGTCATGCTCATAGAGGGCGACAGGTACCTCGTTGTCGAGAAGCTGCGTAAGCTTAAAGCTGAATGGTTCCCTCAACCCCCGACCTCCGACGAGTGGGTGGAGTTCGAGGTTCCCGACAAGCGTTGGCATGAGAACTTCATGCGAGAGACGCTTAACGTTATGGACGCCGAACTCTCATATGTCGGGTGGGAAGCCAAGCCCAAAACGGTGATACTTAGGGAGTTGATCAACACCAAGCAGTTCCGCCAGGTGTTGGTCAGTATGGTCCAGGCCGTGCCTGAGGGTAACATGCTGATCGTACTTGACACCAACGGGGTAATCTCCTCGGACAAGGTCTCGAAAGAGGATGGTTGGAAGGATTTCCGGAAACTCTGCCGGCAGAACGGTGAAGCTGTCAATGTTGGTATTCCACTCTCGGAGCTTTCCAGGGACGTCCAGCTTGAGTTTCTAGTGGACACCTTCACCCACCATGGTAAGAACTTGTCTACACCAGTCGCTAGCTTCATGTTGGAGCTGTGCCTGCCCGAGAGAGGTTTCATTATCTCGGAGGTCGAGAAAATATGCGATTACGCTGGCGACACTGAAATCACCAAGGATATGGTGAGGGAAGTTGCTTTCCCGATGAGCAAGGAGCATGCCGACTACCTGTTCTATACCGATTTCTTTGGTGGCGACTACAGAAGGGTGATGGAGACTTGTAACGCCTTCATTGAGGAAGGTAGACCTATCTTCACCATAATAGACAAGGTCGTCAAGGCTGTCAGGTGGCAACTTGTGGCTGCTCACATCATGACCTATAACAGGAGGGATATCAAGGAATCCCTATGGAGGTATGCCACGCCCAGGGCAGCTGCCGGGATACTAAAACATATGGTCGAGAGGGCTGAGTTTCCTATAGGTGCCTTCCATACGACAGAGGAGAGCGAGCTTAAGGATAGGAATAAAGAAGTCGTTTTGACTGACTTCATGCATAAGTTGATCGTGGAGTCGCTTGGCAACGTTCTCTTGAAGGATGTGTTGGCGTTGAAGCCACAGGATCCTAAGACCGCTCTTTGTGTGCACGCTATGGAGAGGTTCATAGTGGCTCATGACGCAGCCGTGGAGATCAGGCTGGCTAAGGCGTCCGACAAGCAAATGATCTTTAATAGTGCAATGCGCAAACTGTGCAAGCTTTATAAGACAACATAGGAGAAAGCAGATGTCCAACATATTTCAGTATGCCATGGGTGTTGCCAGAATCAACGACCTGATGTGCAGGATAGCTACAGCCGTGGAGGAGGGTGACAAGGACAAGTTGATGTCTTTGGGTCATGATCTCATGGAGGACACCGAGGATTTTGTTGGAGTCATGTTTGAGGGTGCCCAGGTGTCCGAAAAGGACATCGAGGTTTTTGTCAACTCCCATAACGAGGAAAAGCTTATCAAGATTGCTGGCTCTGCGGAGGAGATGAAGAACAATCGTCTGCAGAAGACTGGGGATCAGATTCAGACTCTGCCGAATCAGCCAAATCAGCCCCTTCAGTAGGAGCCTCCGTGGTGTTCTGCGGGAGTGCAGCACGTTGTTTCTCCAAATCGTCCACAAGCTTAATTAAGTCCTCCAACGTCCATCCCAGTGCGGTGTGTGGGTGCAGGTTTCTAGCAACTAGGATGTAGCTGATGGTGCCAGGTCTGTTTTTTTCCAGCCAGTCCAGAAACCACACGGGGGATCTGTGGGCGGAGGAGGGGTTATGGAACTGGTGGCAGCTTGCACAAAGGGCCACGCCGTTTTTCGTGTCCCATCTGGTCGAGTAATTGCATTTGTCCTCAATGTGATGGGCATTTATGAACCTGGGCTTGCCGTTATGATTGAGGGTGCCATGAACCACATTGCAGACAGCACACTTGTTGTCCCCGGATCGCCTCACTATCTCCGTCCATAATTTCAAGGCTTTGCGCCTGAGCTTGGCGGCGCTTGCTTTTAGGGCTTTCTTAGTGGTTTTGGATTTCTTTCTCTTCATGAGGTTATTATACCATTTTGTAAGTGACAGCTTCGGGTTTTTCTTTTATGGAAGGTGAAAAGACTTCTTTTCGGGTATAATGTAGGCATGGAAAACAATCCGAAATGGATTCTTGACGTTCAACTTAAGACCGGCCGTACTAAGGCGGGTAGATACATAGGACCCACCTTGAAACAGCAGATACAGGACACCTTGGATGACCCTGAGTTATCTTTCGACAAGCTGGAAGAGTGTGTGAATTGTGGTCTTGTCCTGAGATCTGAGTTCTTCGCTGGTGGGTGCCCGAACTGCAAGTTCAAGGGTGAGATGAAGCGTTTTGGTGAACAGCCCAAGATAGAGAAGGAGTAGAGATCATGCCTGCAAAAGCAGTGACAGCTAGAGATCATGAGGTCGGAAAGAAGACCTACGACGAAGGTGAGAGGGAGATTCTCGACTCGGCGAACTTGCTCGCTGACGGGTTCTTCCAGCATTACGCAGGTGATATCCAGGAGCTTGCTACCCAAGCTCAGCTTGACCTCCCGCCGGAACAGACGTTCGTGACTGGTGAGACGTCGATGCAGATGCCGACAGGCAATAAGGGTCCCAGTACGCTGGAGAAGGCTCTTCTGGTGCTCATGGATGTCAGGGATGATTTGTTATCCAGATATTCCCAAGTCGCCCAGAACGAGGGGATGTCACTTCTGTTCACTGGTTGCATCAGAAAGATAGAACAGCACATGTTGAAGCTGGGGTCGGATGTTGAACCATTTAATCCCAAGAAGTATGGGTCGGGACTTGGGTCGGTGTCTGTCACCAATATCATGGAAAACGCTAAGAAAGTGGTCGGCAATACCCAGCAAAGCTACAAGCTCTACAAGCTCGCAAAGATATATGCTGGCAAGGCTTCCGACGGTAGACCTGGTATAGGTATCGAGATAGAAGGCGTAGAAAACGGGAAATCTTTCAAAATCATCGGTAAGATCATACCAAAGACCGACTTCTCGGGCAATGAGGCGATAGACTACGTCAAGGACGAAGGTAAAGGCATCATGAGCGTCAAGGCGTTCAAGCTCGGACAATGGATCGAAGCTAGCGATCAGTTCGAGATAGGATGGCAACTCCAGCCTCCTGCTTAGCAGAGAAAAATCTTTCCTGCTATGAAAGTAGGGAAAACAATCTCGCCCCAAGAAATAGGAGGCGAGATGAAAACCGGACGTACAATCCAAAGGGGCATGTTTGCAGAGAGTCTTAGCAGACAACTGGATGTCATGTCTCTTGCGGCAAGGAAAAACGAGCTCTCCAAGACTGCCGAGGAGTATCTTGAGCAGGGCATGAGCGCTGACGAAACGGTAGAGTTACTTACGATAGACGGGTACGACACGACGATGGCTAAGTCGTGCGTGTCCATGATCCTGGGATCTATGGGTAAAGTGGCTAAAGAGATCCCCGAGTGGGGTTTTGAAGCTGAGGATCAGGATGGTAAGGTCTACAGCAACTTCGATAATGACGTTGTCATAGTCGCCGGGACGAAGGCTGAAGCCCTGCAGAAGGCAAAGACCATCGTCGAGGACCAGGCGATAGATAAGGTCACCAAGGTCTTTCGACTGGAGTGACACCATGTCATACGTAATTTCAGACACGGCAGCTGAGATACTAGCTCTTTTGCAAAACGCCCAAACCTTGGCAGTGAAACATCAGAACAGGCTCTTCGCTAGGGATGTTGTTAAGGCGTGCAGCTTGTACGCCAGTAAGACCAGTTTCCCCATTGATACGAAGATATTGGACAAGCTCGCTATTTCCATTCCTGACAAGATGAGCGAGAGCTTGATCGTCATGTTTTCCGACGTTATAAAAGCCATAGGCGACATTGATTACAGGATGTACCGCAACAAGGTCGCTAAAGAGAAACCCGGCCTTCCGACATGGTCTGACCTCGGCACGCTGTAGCCGAGTAGTTATTTGTGGTATAATGCCTCAAAGGAGTGGACCATGGGCGAAAACACTGACAATCCAACGGAGATGAGCAAATCAAATGACTCAATTAGTCTGAGGGGTCCCAGCCTACCAGATGTGTTTGCAGCAATCATCAACGTGTCCAAGGGTGGTGTCTACCACGAGCCCAGTTGCCTATTCTGTTGTAGCAAACACAGAGACAATGCCGAGAAAATGTACAAGCAGTACGACTTGGCGGTTAAGGATAAGTCTGACCGGCTGAGGAGCTACTTTCTGACCCTAGGCGAGGACATGTCGTTGGACGTCATTAGGAACCACACCCGCGGTCACATGGACAAGGGTGAGTTAGAGCTCCGGAAAGTGGAGTACTTGTCGAAGATATCCAACCTCAGCATGGTGAGTATTACCACCATCGGGCAGGTTGACGCCGGTCTCGCAGTGTTGTGGGAGTGTATTGCCGCATCGGGAACGATCGCCAGCGATGGGAAGTCTTTATCCAACTCGAAAGCGATCGAGATGAGAGCTGGCATTATCTCTAAGTTGGTTAGGACATGGGTTGATTTACTGAACCTGCGTAGCAAGATACTTGGCGAAATGAAGAACTCGGGCGAAATGATGAGTATACCGGTCGCCGCCTTCTCGGATTTCATGAGCAAGCTATTAATGGGAGCTAAGAACAACGAGGAAAAGGAAACGATCTTCAAGGTCATGGAAGGAATAAAGGAACTTCAAAGATGAGCAGAGTCAACATAACACCGTTCGAGATAAAGATGAAACCAGGTAGGAAACGTCCGCCTGGAGCGATCATAACGCCCGATGACCCAGACTTCAACCCTACTGTCAACAATCACGAGTGGATACGCAACCTACTCGGTCTTCCGAGGCAGAAACAGGTGTCGCTTCCAGTCGCTGGATATTTCCTCCTGGACACCAGGCAGACGCCATCAGTGGCTATCTTCAAGAACTGCACCATCAAGATGGAACAGGGCAGAAACCTGCTCAAGGATGAGCTAAAGCCATTCCCATACTTGGGTGAGGCTGTTGCCCATAAGAAGCTTATGCATCTGTCAATGGATGATGAGCAGAAGGTAAAGCCATTCGCTCTGTGTCAGGATCCTGGTCTTGGGAACCCCATGCCAAACGCAATGTGGATGGGTAAGAAGGAGGCGAAAGAGCGATGAGAAGCAAGCAAGAAGAACTATGCGAGATTTGGCACTTGCAGGTGTGCGGCAGCGCACTTGAAATGGCACATGGTTGCACACAGAGGATAGTCGAAGGATACATCCCCAGGCTGAGGGTGTGCTTCAACCAGATCGACAGCAAGCTGAATGTCTTCAGGTTGAAGAAGGGTAGGAAGAAGAGATATTGCCAGGATACCAAAGCTCAGCTCATGAAGAAGATACTCTTGCCGAAAAGCCTGGTTCTCGCCATGGAGAACTACTGTAGCAGCGAAGAAGTAATCAGCAAGTGGCTGACGAACGACCGCGTGCTCACCCCCGAGGTAGTCCAGCAACCTCGTATGGATATTCATCTTCCTAAAACAACTGTCACTTTTGACACCTACACAACGCAATCCTTAAAGAATCATGAAAATCGCTTGCCTATTCGATGGAGCGGGACTCGCAAGACTCGGTCTTGAGCAAGCGGGACATTCCGTAACTGGCTTTGAGCTCGATCCGTGGAAACACCACCTTGGTAGACTCCTTGGAAGTGGTAATACCATTCTTGCGGATGCCACTACAGTGGATATATCCAGATTCGACGGCGTGTGGGCTTCCCCGCCATGCCAACTGAGAAGTTCTACAAGGACACAGGGGGATCCCGTCTCCCAGTATGCTAAGGACTATCTTCAATGGTGTTTGTCGCTACCCCATGACCTGTTGTGGGTCGAAAACGTTGTGTCGTGGCATTTGAAGGAGAATAAATGGGGCAAGGTATGGAATTTTGCTTCGCTCGACCCGCATGATCCTCCAAGGCAAAATCGAAACAGGATAGTTGGTGGCAGGCACATCGAGCCTATGCTCTACAGGTCACATCGGAAGACCTACAAGGGTATATGTCCATGCGTGACAGCCACGGAGATGCTGAAGGGGTGTGCTAGCGACAAGCGTAGAGCTTCCAGATTCTATGGTCGGAGGCTCACGATCAACGAGATGGCTTATCATATGGGGCTTGACGAGGTACCGTCAAAGTGGCTCGAACCACCGTCCGAGTGGATAGGCACCCACAAGCAGTGGATCAATCAAGTCGCCGAGGGTCTCGGGAATGGCGTACCAGTCTGGGCAGCCAAGGCTTTCGGTGAATGCTACCTGCCGTAGTAAGTGACGTCCTGTATAATACTCTCCGTGAAGAGGAGTACCAGGAAAAAGATCAATAGCTCTGGCATGTGGCCTTGCGACATGTGTAATGCAAGGCACTTCCTTTCTGAACATCACATCAGGGGTAGAGATATCCCGGACTACAACCATCCGTCCAATATTGGTCATATCTGTGACAACTGCCACCGGAGCGTCCATGAGGGGGCGTTCGTCGTCGAGGGGTGGTTCATGACGGAAGTTGGTCTAAAACTCGTATGGCACCGCAGTGGAGAGGAGGGGGTCTCTGGGGACGATGCCGTGCCGTACCAGATCAGATCGAAGGGTTCTTCGCCTCCGTCGAGGAAAGAACAATCATGAGTAGGTTCAAAGAGCTAAGGAAGTTGATTTTCGTTCCCAAAGTATTCTGGGGACTCATGTTGTATGACCTGAGGAATGGGTTGAACGTTGGAACCGTTGGGAGCGTCTGCCGGCAGCATGGTGCTAAGATATTGAAGGATAATGATTATATCATAATCTCAGGACCAAGAGACAGGATGCAGATTGTTCTTGAGTATATACATTTCTCTGGCATAAAGTACTACTTGGACAAGAAGCCAGATCAGCCGAAATAGAAATTATCCCTGGAACGCCATTAAGAAGGTGGCAAAAGCGACTGAACCCTAGACCATATTTGTTCTTCCAGCTTATCTGCTTCAATTGATGCGTCGAGCACAACCTTACCCGGAACATTCTTGCTCATCAGAAGGTATGCTTTCCTGACCTTGTGGTGGAATTCGATGTCTTCCTGTTCTATTTTGTCGAGTTGTTTGCCCTGTTCGCCCCTCTTTTCAACTGTCCTCTTCAGTCCTATCTCGGGGTCTATGTCGAGGATGATAGTAAGGCTGGGTTGACACTCGAAAGTAGCGAATTTATTCAAGCATTTCACCATACACAGGTCAATTCCTCTAGCATAACCTTGGTATGCCACCGTAGAGTCGGTGAACCTGTCGCATATGACATCGGCGCCGCTTTTGAGGGTCGGGATCACTACTTTCTCGATCAGCTGGGCTCGAGCTGCCTCGAAGAGTAGAAGCTCCGCCACCGGCGTGAGATCCTCGCCAGCGAGGTTGTCCTTCAGCATCTTTCGGATCATCTCTCCGGTCTTGGTTCCGCCAGGCTCCCTGATTGGTATGGGGTTTCTACCCATAGTTAAGAGTCTTTTTGTCAGTCTTTGCGTCTGGGTGGTTTTCCCGCAACCCTCTGGTCCCTCGAATACTATGAAAAGTCCTGTCATGTTTTTGCCTTTCTTGCTGGTGTGAATATAAGTGGTGGATGCTGTGATTTCTCTGGTGGAATAGGAACAGCTTTGTTGTCTACGATCTTCGCCTGGTATTCTACACCCTCTCTGCTGCATGGCCAGATCTTGATGATGATTTCGCCTTGGAAAGTTCCCATAGCCGTTAGCTTTTCTGCAACTTCCTCCTCATTCAATTTGCCCTTGAATATGCCTATCAGGTGTCCAGTGTCAATTTTGTCCAGGACCTGGTTATTCACGACACCCGGGAGGAATAGCCGTCCGTCTCCGGTCAGAATTAGCTTGATGGGTTCCTTATCCTCAGGCTTTGCTTGCACGAAGAGCTGGATGGCGTGGAACATGTTCGGGGTCAACCTATCCATTGTCAGGAACGTGCTCACTGGGTCGTTCTCGTCGTATTCCATTAGAGGGTCTCCTTTATATCTGTTTTAATGGGCCAATCCATATGCTCTTCGCAGTTGGTAAAGTCGTCCATATATCCATGATGGTGGTCGAGTCTTACAGCGGGCTTCTTACATTTAGGGAACGAACATTCTATGATTTTTCTGTTCTGTGTAGTCGCCTCCTCAAGATTTATTCTCATCCACGACTCTATGGATTCGCCTGTCTCTTCATCGATTAGCATCTCTTCGACGAATACTTTGCCGTCGGCGTCGTAGCATGCTGAGACGTGGACAATATCTATGGTGTTGTCGGGGTTTTGAACTGGGACGAAACCTGATTTACCTTTCAAGCCGTGCTCGCCCCAAATAGCAGGGTCACGAATTGGTTGTGGTTGATTGTTTTTCATGGAGTAATTATACAACGGAAGACGCCATCTGTGCGATAGAGGTTTTCGTAGTCGAGTCGAAGAACACTTGATATAAGGAGAACAAAATATGAGTTTCAAAGAAATCTACAGCAGCATCACGAAATGGCTAAAGAAGCTTTTCGACAAAAACGACTCTAACCCTACTCCCACTCCTACTCCTGATCCTACACCTGATCCTACACCTGATCCCGATCCACTGTCAGACATAGACTTGACAAGTGCCAGCATTATTGGTGGTGTTGATTTCAGGAACGCCACAGTCGCCTTGAAAATGACCGAAGCGACATCCAATGGCAAAAATGTCACTGTGAAGAGCGAAACGAGAACGAATTGGACACAGACAAGTGTCGGAAACAACGCCATTTGCGATGCTATCATAGTCATGATGAGGAAGCAGGCAAACGGCACATGGAAGGGGGGAAAGTTTGACTGGCTCAGACAAACCTCCCAAAATGGCAATTTCAGCAAGACACTGGAGAATATTCATAAGAATTATCAGGGGCACACGGTGCCAGCCGACAAAGAGATTGTTGCCTTCCTCATTATCTCGATCAACGGGACAAAGAGAAGCAATGCCGTGCAGACCCAATGGAACTAAAGTTGGTCTTTGGTGCTAGTCTGCGAAAAGGGTGCTTATTTCAGATTTTTTCGGTATCCTGCCATTAAGGATTGCTTCGATGTCAAAAGATCCCATCTCTTTCATCCGGTATGTCCACCACTCAAGCCTTTTTCTCGCCATGGCGATGTACTCGGGAGTGAGTTCGACTCCCGTCACATGATCCCAGCCAGCCAGCAGGGATCCCACCATTTCGCTTCCAGACCCGGAGAAGGGTACCAGTAGCCGTCGCTCTCCAGAGGCACGCACAGGCGGGATTATGAGGTTTGCGAGGTGTTTTATCAGGGCAAGGGGTTTCACTGTGGGATGTTCGTTACCGTTGTCGAGCCCGGCATCCTTTTCCTTCGACGATGCCTTAGCACAGTAATAGAACCTTGATGCTCCTTCCTTCTGGTTCTCCAGTATGCTGACGGGGCAGTCGGGTGAGTGTTTCCTCTCACTGCATTGGCATGTCAGCATGAAATTCATCGGCCATCTCCCCTGTTGGGCTCTGGATGTGTAGGAATGTCCAGCTCCACCCCCGAAGGGTTTCGCTCCGTCGTCCCATGTGTTTATGGTAATCTCTTCGTCGCCCGAGTCGGTCCTGGAGCCTCCGATATTCAGCCCAGCTACGTCCCATTTTCTGGCGTTCTCGGTATAAGTACCATCCATTGGCTTCATGGCTAAAACAACCGGCTCGATAGATGGTTTAATGTTCGTTCCATAGCCGTCGAATCTCCTGGCTATATCTGTGGCGGGCTCTGTCACGTCAAGGTTGTTCCTGGAGCTGGCGAAAATACCTACCGATCGCTCATCTTTGGCGTTCTTCAAGTTCCAGGGCTTGTCCATACCTGGTGGTTGGTATTTGCCGACGACCTTCCTCTCTGCTCCCTCCTCCTGGTCGAGCTTCTTGGATATGTTCAGGCTTTTAGGCATTCCGCTGGCGTAGGTCCAATATAAGGTCTCCCGCAGGTCGAACCCAGCATCTTCTATGGCACAAGCGAGGCGATGATATGTCCGGCATCCTCCGAAGGCTATCAGAAACGACCCGGGCTTGAGCACCCTCAGCACCTTCTCCCAGGTCTCCTTCCGAAACGCTATGTCGCCACCGTCCCACGTCTGCCCCATGAAGCCCCGTTCACCGAGACGGTGTCTGCCGAACGGTCCGGTTCCAGGTTTCCTTGGCGAACCACCCCTTGAACCCTGCGTGAGGTGGTACGGAGGGTCACAGAGGCACCCGTCAAAGGAGTTCTCCTCCATGGGGTCTAGCGTAATGTTGACGTTACCCTCTAGTGTTTCAAAAAACATGCCGCTATTATATCTGAAAAATCTAAGTTAGTCAAAGAGTTTGTATGGCACTAAAGATTATCACTTAAGTTCTGTTCCGCAAAGTCCTGGTATAATAGTCTCGATAATCAAGAGATGTTCAATTTACACGGAGGGTCACGAATATGTCTGATAAAAATGAAGACACTAAAATTTTCTCCGCTATCTACAAGGCTGTCGCCGATCAGGATGCGAAGTGCGTTGATGCTGGACAAAAATTCCTGAATCAAAGCCTTAGCGTCTTGTCGAAGATCAGGGTTCCTTCCAACCTCGCAGACGCCGTATCCGCAATCCTGCATTGCCAGGGTACCGTCATCACCACTGGCATGGGTAAGGCGGGGCACGCCGCCAGGAAATGCTCTTCTTCTCTTTGTTCACTGTCTTTCAAGTCCAGCTATGTCCATCCTGGCGACGCTGCACATGGAGATATAGGTATCGCCGGCCCTAGTGACGTTATGCTCGCTTTCTCTACATCTGGCAAGACTAGGGAGGTGTTGGAGACGATTGATTTTGCCAGGAATCTCGGCGTTGGCAGGGTAGTGTCCATCACATCGCATCCCGACAGCCCAATCAGGGAGATGTCAGACGTGGTGGTAGATATGGGGGAGGTGGTAGAGGCTGGGCATCTTTCTTTGGCGCCGACCACTTCGATCCTGGTGATGCTTCTATTTGCCGACATGATAGCTTTGGTGGCTGCTGAAATAAAGGGGGTAACGAGGGAGCAATATGGTGTGAGGCATCACGGGGGGTATCTTGGACAGAAATGCAGGGGTGAGGCGTGACAGCTAAAAACAGTGACTTCATCAAGTTCTGCGAAAGCCACAAGATTGGTACCGATAAGATTAAGTGGAAGGTCAAGGGAGACCGGGGTGTCAAGGTCTCTGTGAATAAGAGCGATCTCTCTAAGGGAAGTTGGTCCCTACTATCAATAGTTGTTCAGTTCGCCATGAAGGAAATAGGTCTCCAAGCTGACATTACTTTCCAAGAGTCTGCTAAGACCCTTGACATCACAATCGAGAAATAGTATTGTCTTGATTGTACATGTATAACAGAAATCGTCTCAAGCCATAGGTTTAATTAGAAAGGATTCAGCAATCATGATTATGAGGGGAACAGGTAAGTCTTCAAATTCCGGGAACGCACAGAAGGAAAAAAGTACAGCTGTGCAAGACCTTACGACGTGTTTCAAGGAC
>Ga0307379_10003817_pt1 | contig 21720 bp, 18 predicted proteins | sample UN2MG_FD_202237 | JGI IMG/M metagenome (GOLD analysis project Ga0307379, IMG submission 202237) | Soil microbial communities from Risofladan, Vaasa, Finland - UN-2 | ecosystem: Environmental > Terrestrial > Soil > Coastal area > Acid sulfate soil | place: Finland: Risofladan, Vaasa | collected... | reverse complement strand
GTGTCCCCATTTCCGGTGTCCCAATACCAGTGCCAACAATAATGACTCCGTTTTACGTTATAAGGGCGATAAGGAGCGGGTCCTAACCATCTATCATAATGGAACGTGGCAGGCGGCAGACTATCTTTGGCAATGCCGTATGAATCGCGGGCTTTTAAACAAAGGGCGCGGGCCATGAAAACCTCGCCGATACCGCCATCATGAAGAAATTTAATCGCTTCTATCACATTGTTAGACGAACGGTTATTTAATCCCACCTGAACTCTTAAATTATACTTGCGGGCCGCCTCGACCATTTTCCGTCCTTCCCAAATATTATGGGAAGCCGGTTTTTCAACATAAACATGTTTACCTGCCTGACAAGCCCAGATGGTTGCAAGTGCGTGCCAATGATTCGGAGTAGCGATTGACACGGCATGGATGTCCTTGTCATCCAATACTTTATGGATGTCCCATTCTGTCAACGGCTTCACTTCGGTCTTTTGAGTTACGATTTTCGATGCTGGTTCAAATAGCAGTTCATCTGTGTCGCAGAGCGTCTTCACAACTACATTATGGCTGTCTTTCAGTCCACAAAAGCTATTGATGTGAACTGTACCCTGGTTACGGATGCCAATAACTGCCAAATTGATGCGTTCATTTGCACCAATGATTGAAGCGTATGATTTAGCACTGAACCCAATGCCCCCAATGGCTATTCCGGCTGTCCCAATTACGCTTTTCTTAATAAAGTCTCTTCTTTTTATCATTTTATTACCCTCTCGGAATTAACGGTTAACTGTTAGGAAATTTGACTTCCACCGACAGCAGTAATTATACCACCTGACTGGATATTAATTCAAGTAGGAAATGAGCTGTCCTACGCAAGAATCAATATGAAGGCAAAAGCGTTTGAGTTATGAGTAGATGTACAAAAAATAGCCTCATTTTCGCGAGTTGTAAAATGCCAGAATTCCTCGAAAAGTCACGTCTTTCAGTAGCTGGAAAACACCTTGATTTTCAGGTGACATCTTGTCACCATTTTGTCTCCACAGATGTTGATTTTGCCTATATCGAGTCCGAATAAATGTTAATTTTTTGCGAAAATACAAATATATTTTGAAAATTTTAAGTGAAAATCGGATTGGACTAGATCGCTTAGCGGTAGTATCGCCTATGATAACCTGCTTTTCCACAGCTGCGTCCACCGCGTCCTCTGCCGTTGAGATTGGTCCCTGCTATCCCCGTGCGAATGCCGCCACCCAGGCAGGCAAGACCGGGGGTATGTCAATGCTTTCTGGGATAATGCGTTGCCAGCCAGCGGATATCGACATTGTCGGGGTCGCTCAGTCCGGCCATATCAGGATAGCGGGTCCCATCCCGTATTTCATTGGACCAGCGCTGCGTTCGCGGATCGTCCCAGGTCTTTTTCGCCGAATGGCCGTCCGCATACCCAAACATGGTCACATTGTTATGAAAGACAGCGATGGTATCGATCAAGATGAACTGATACGGATCGAACGCCCACGCATCCATGTTATAGTCCCGATTGTCATTTTCTTCGACAACGATGTAGGTAGAGCTGGCATTCTTCAGGTCCGTCATCCTGACCAGACGGTCGGCGCCCGCGGCCGACCCATACCTGCCGGTCAGTTCGGGAACAGGTGCGTTCAGATGATAAGGCAGGGAGTAAGTTCGGTAGCCGCCGGTGCCGCCATATCCGGGATAAGTCGGCGCTCTTACGGAACGCTTGTCAGTCGGGCAATTCAACAGCTTCGCTTTCTTGTAGTACGGAAACAACGTCCCCGTTTCAATCCCGCGAATTTCCTCCTCAGCGGTAAAGTTGGATGTCTTCGCATCGCCTGACACAAGGTCTCTGGGCGGCCCGACCCAATCATACCGGGGACTGCCGGTAATGCCCGTCATCGGGCCGCACATAATGTAGTCATTGTTTTCGGCATACATCATCCAGGCCAGAACCAGCTGCTTTTCATTCATCAGGCAAACGGCAGAACCCGCCTGTTGTTTTGCGACGTTCAATGCCGGCATGAGGATCGCCGTAAGCAGCGCAATAATCGCAATGACCACTAACAGTTCGATCAAGGTAAAAGCGTGTCGTTTGGAATTCATTACTTACCTCTTTTTAACTATGATTCCCCATACACACTTCACTGAAAAACTCCTGCATGCTTCAAGTTCCATAGTAGCAAAATCGCAATTAGATTTCAACAATTCTCTGGCAAGTTAAACAACCTCAATCCCAATATTGAAGCGCAGCGCAAATCCCGACTACTCGGGAATCATTATTCAATCGAAAAGCTTGCCCCCGCCATCCTCGTCCTCCTTATTCTCTCAATCCTGGGACCACTTCAAGATGGATTTGTTATTGAAACCGGCCTATAATGTCATCATATTCGGTCATAGAAAATCTGCTTGATTTTAAACTTTTAGAGTGTTAGTTTAACTTTTTTGCGGATACTATGTTAAATATAAATGCTTTAGGAAGTGCGAAATGGCGAGGAAAAACCAAAATATACTTCTTGAGGAATACAAAAAGACTGTTGAGCCAATATTTCAAAAAATGAAAAATAACAATTCTCAAATCAAAATCCTCTCACAATTGCACAATACGCTTTTGCCGAAACTGATTAAGGGAGAAATAAGAGTTAAAAGTTTTTCAAGTTTTTCGAGAAAGTTGTATGCGTATTGATATTACATTTCATTATCCACCAGAATTGATGAATTTGCTTATAGATTTAATCCCTCTTCTCAACAGGAGCAAAAAGGATGTGTTTCTCTTTTTCAAGGGAGCTGGTATTTCAGAAACTTTAATATCCGCGCCTCACCAACAATGGAAAAGAGAGCATAGCAGCATCTCAAAATATGAAATTGTTAGACAGGTTTTGACAAAACTTAATGAAAAAGGCGAAGTTTGTCTACGTGAACGACGAGAGGTACTGAAACGAGTTATTGAATTTGAAAACTTTTCAGCTTGCTGGGAAACCGATAAACTGAAAGCCAAAGGACTTGTTGCAGAAATTCGGGATGTAGTGAATGTCAAAGACAGTTTCACTCGAATGAATTTGGAGCGAAAGCAAGAACGCCAAAAATGTCTCAAGAAAGAGCAAGCCGAAAAGGAAGCACTTCAACAAAGACTGAAAACTATCGAGGAAGTAAAAAGTGAGTTATTTCAACTCTTTTCAATTGATAATCCACAAAAACGCGGCAAAGCGATTGAGAGTGTGTTGAATGAGTTGTTCAAAGCATTCAACATTGGATTGCGAGAAGCTTTTGTATTAACTGGCGACCCGGGCACAGGTATTCTTGAACAAATAGATGGTGTGGTAGAAATTGATGGCCATATTTATTTTGTTGAGATGAAATGGTGGAATGTTCCACTGGGGACTCCGGAAATATCACAACATCTTGTTAGAGTTTATCATCGTGCTGAGAGTCGAGCGATTATCATTTCGGCTTCTGATTTTACCGTACCGGCCGTGGTCACATGTAAAGAAGCACTCCAACATAAGGTAATAGTTCTTTGTACACTCCAGGAAATTGTTATGTTACTGGAGCGTAAAGATGACCTAAAAGAGTTCATGAAGAAAAAAGTTCACGCTGCAATTATTGATAAAAATCCATATGTTCAGATGTATTAATTATGACTCCCATAGTAGCTTTTTAGCAGAAACTATCAGTTGAACTGAGACAGGCGATTGTTAAAATGGTGCGGGAACCATATAATCAATAGTTATATTTACAAAAAATCTTGGAGGCAAATTATGAATATCCCGATAGGTGAATGGTCTGGAAGCGATGCTACAAAAGAACTACAAAAAACAATAGAAGATTTTAACAAACAAAGCTCTAAGCAAACCGAGGCGATGATAAAATTAACAAAAATAATCACAATTCTTACTTTTATATTGGTTATTGGATTAGGTGTCCAAATTTGGATTTCTACTTAAGCCGATGCTTCCCATTTACTTGTCTCTCCTCTCCATCACCGCCCTCAAGCCGAACAGAAGAAGTATGTCGAGAAGGTCAAATAGTCAATTCAAAACGGGAAAAATCAACCCGACCTTTGCCACGTTCATCAACGAATCGATTCGCACCTTCAGCGTCTATATTCAACCTTATTCTATCCTGATACCTTATCTCAAATTTTTTGAGCTTATCGGCCAGAAACTTATTGGGTACTTTCAATATTACAAAACCTCTCTTTCTTTTCTTTCCCAGCAAATAGTATATGCCCTTTTTGTTATTTTTTACTTTCTTAATTGGCAAATCGAACCACCACGTATCCTTTCCCGTCCACGATTCTTCTTGTACATAAAATTTGGATACTGCGATTAGTGAAGGAGTATAACCCAGACATTTTTGTAGGTACGCTACCCCTTTCTTTCGTATATCAGACATCAGCAATTTCTCCACAGTAAGAGCTTTTTAAAGTGCATGCAGCTCCTTGTTATCGCTACGATTGTCTATTATAAACGATATTTTGCAAGCACTTTGTGATGGGCTGGTGAGGCCTTCTACTCCACCCCATCAAAATGTTTGATATTCATTGCCATTACGATAATAAAAGGATTGAGCGTCGTGTCTGCGTCCTTCGGAAAATGTTCCCCTATTGAAGCAACCATGTCGCGGACTACATTGCAGGCCCATCGTGCTACAGCGCGAGTTGTGATTTTGGAAAGCCAACTTGACTTCACATGTGGCTTTTCACGCTCACAGAGCTTGCGTGTCGCAAGAGCTTTGACAATCTTGTGCGGTTCCTGGGTAATCTTCTCTGGTTTGTGGTGAACTATTGCATCTCGGATGGTGAAAAGCAATTCGAAATCCTGATATGGCATGCTGCCTATGTCATAGGATTTTCCAGATAGGATAGCTTTCGCCATAAGGTACTTCAGCCTGACTGATCCGCGAGACGACTCCGCCTCGTCCAGCACCCGCGCCAAAGTCGAGACAGGGGAAGGGTTTTTGTTGGAAAGCCTAACGCCCACTTCCGCGTGATGTGCTAGCTCCATGATGAAAGCCTCCAATGTGGCCGCAGAGAATAGCAGGGCCGTGAGAGCGTCATCTTGGTTAGGGGCAGTTTCCGAGGGTGCGGACTTTGTCCGTTCATAGGCGCGTTTTGCCATGAGGTAGAGCACGCCGGAATTCATAAAGTAGCCACCTTCGACGTTCATGATTCCCTGTGTCTAACTACATATATATGGTTTCCAGATAAGAATCCGTAACCAAGAACCTTTGCTCTTGGTTTCAAATATCAGAGTATAACCGCTATGAGAAATATACACTGCAAAAGTCAGATTTTCAAGGAAAAACTGTGCCGAAATGTTCGACGGGTGGCATCTAGCCACTGAGCCAACACAGAGAGCTAAGTGGATGTGGAAACCGCATTTCTACCTTCGGTTCACACTGGTTTTAATCACTCCACCGCTTCGCGTCTGCGTGATTGTACGATGCTCATGCTGGCCTCCGGTAGAAATGCTATGAATCATTTTTCTAAAAAATGAGCCACTTTCGACAAAAAACGCTAAAAAACAACCCAATTAATCAAAAATCAACCACATTTTTCACCCAAATCCCCAATTCTCAAATCTCTTTCTTCTTCATCATGAGCGGAGTCGAAGGGCTAATTCCCTAATTCTCTAATATTGTCATCCTCGCATATCCTTAGCGCCGGATCCAGTCCGAACTTTTCCCCATCGCCTTTTGCTCTTATGCTCTTTTGTCCTTGTGCCTGCTGAAAACACCATGAAGGGTGTTTTCAGTCAAAAACGCTCACTGTTAAAAACAAAAATAAAATATTTCCAAAATTTTTATCTCCTTCCATAACAACGATTTACGAGTTATAGCCCCAAAAAAATAGCCAAATTTTCGGCTCAAAACTGCACACTCCTCTAATTATAGAGGCAGGCTTTTTTTGCCTGCCCCCACGTTTAGAATGCCTTGTATTCTATGGGGGCCTGCCCCCTTGCCTGCCCCCACGGTTAGAGTGCCTTATACTCTGTGGGGGTCTTAGAGTGTCTTGCACTCTAAGGGGGTCAATAATCAATAATGAAATGGAATAAGGCTTCGATGTCAAACTTAGGGTATATTATGATGCACCCGTCTTTGTGCTGCCTGCGGTTCGGTACTGGTTTTATTTACTACGTCCCTCACGGGACTTCCGTATTCTGTATGTTCCTCATGCTGGCCTCCGGCAGCACAAACTTCTCGAAAGCGAAACTCTACGAATTCTTACGTACGAATTTATAAACAAATTATGCAAAACAAACCCAAAGTCAAGTATGCGAAAATGAACGTAAACTCTTTGATAACAAGTGAATATGAAAAATTGGACACTTGGTTAATGGGAAAAACAAAGCCAAAACAAACCCAATTAAAGCCAAAACAAAGCCAATTTAAGCCAATTTCAAAGCCAAACAAACCCAATTCAAACCCAATTAAAGCCAATAAAATAGCTTTGAAAATTTATCCATTCGGTATAAACTGTCCGATTGTATATATGATATTTGGGATAAGATTATGACTGAATCAGAAATTGACAACCAGCACAGGCGGCTCACCGACAGGCTGATTGAGCCGGCCCAGAGAATAAAACGTCTGCCGCCCTATCTTTTCGGGCGGCTCAACGCCCTAAAACTCGCCAAGCGGCAGGCCGGTGTTGATATTATTGACCTGGGCATGGGCAATCCATCCGACCTGTTCACCTGCGGAATAAAAAGACAAGGTCTCATGAGCCAGGAAGTCATAAAGAGTCGGTCGGTATGTGTCCGGAACAGTTCCTTTTTCCAGCAAATCGTCGAATTTTCCTATAGGGATAGCCTTAAGCTGCTGGTCTGCAGACAGGGCTGAAGTAAAGTGTAAGTCAATCTCTGCCAGAATACGGGGTAGATCCCATGTTGTGAAGTCCGCTCCCGGTGGTTCGGCGGTCTGAGTCCGCTCAATAATTCTCCAGCGATTTTGCTGAAAGTACTCCCAATACCAATGTGCAAGGACGGTCTCCATTACAGACTTCATCGGGGCCGGCGGAGACTTATCAATCTCAAGTTGAAGGAGAACGATCATTTCCTCAATCCAATACCCCTGAACCCTACCCTGCAAAGTGTTCTTTAAACAGATGGCCCTGGTAGCTTCCGCATATGCCTGATCCGCCATCGCTTCGGGGATAATCTGGTCCAGAACAGTGATTGCAGTACGGGGTAGTCCCTTTTCGAGTGCCTCGTCCACCTGGCTCCATAGGCTGTATCGAGAATCTGCTGTAGTAGTGTTTGCTATTAATAATAGAAGCAGCAGGCTCATTAGCCATATAAGATGATTTGGTTTTCCTCCCATTTTGCTATCCCTTTAAATAAAAAAAGCTATAAATTTGATGATGCTGGATACTACAAAACCTCGGCCATGATTGCATTATACCAAAAAGGCAGATCACTTATGAAACAATATACGCTGAAATTATAATGGCACGATCAAATAACACTTTTCTTGATCTGTCTTCCTTGTTATTTACGACCATAATTATGATATTGTTCGCTTTCTAGGCTTGTTTGTCTATTGTTGGGTTTGCTTTTCAACAGAAAACTGTTGCGCCCGATTAATCCTAGAAATGGCCCCATTCTCGCGAGTTGAAAAATGCCAGAATTCCTCGAAAAGTCACGTCTTTCAGTAGCTGAAAAACACCCTGATTTTCAGGTGACATTATGTGTCCAAAATGTCTCCACAGATGCTAATTTTGCCTCTACCGAGTCCGGATAAATGTCAATTTTTTGCGAAAATATAAATATTTTTTGGGAAATTTTCATTTTTTCCGGATTAAGTAAACGGTGACGATGAAAAGTATTAAAAAATGTAATTCCTTTTTGTACAGGTAAGGCCGGCATCTTTCCTTATGGCCCTTGTTTTCGTACTTTACCAGTACTTGTGAGGTGGTAAACTCAGATTGACAATATCAGTGCAGCCTCGCTTGTTCTATATGCCTTAGAACCTAGAAAATCTGTTTGGACTTCAGAGGTCGTGATCTGCCTTAACGATATTTCGAAATCCTACACGAGATAAACAATCAGCACCTTTCTTAAAGTCACATTGTTCGAAAGCGACATTTTCACCGTCGTCGATAACCAGTGCAGGCCGGTCATCGTTCTTTTCGAATCCGAAGTGACAGTTAAGAAAACGGACATTCCTGACGTGACGGACGTATCCTGCGTAAGCAGGGATGGCCCCTACACGGCGTGGGAACCGCTCATTGTTTTCTTCGGGATCCAGCGAAGCCTCCACAGCCGGGTGTCCACCTTTTGCTGTTATTTGGACATTTTTGAATTCAATGTTCTCTATGGGACTTCCGGGCTTTCCCCAGATAACACAAGGCATTTCCCTGTTCTTGAAATAGGAGAAACAATCGGTCGCTGTTATGTTCTCGAAGGTAGCGTTCCGAATAGCGCCTCGTTTGTAAGTACCTTTGGGAACACGTGCGACATCAGAGATTTTCATGAAAATCGGCACAAATGTCTTTTCCATGGAAATGTCCTTATAGTGTATGCCGTCGATAACACTGCCGTCATTGGAGGTGATGCTTATGCCCGCTTTACCGGCACGTATTATCCGAATGTTTTCGAATCGGATGTTCCTGAACGAGCCTATGGTTTCCGTGCCGAATTGGAGAGTATTGCATCCACTTGCAAGAAAACAGTTTCTAACGGTTATGTTTTCGCTTGGTTGAGCTTTGCCGAGGGACAAGTCACTGCCGAGTTTAATCGCATCGTCACCGCCAGCCGGGTAACCGTCTTCATACCGAACTGCGTCGATATGGCAGTGAACGACCTGAACGTTCCTACATTGGGACAAGTTGAGCCCGTCGCGACTGGTTTTGATGGTTACGTTGTCGATGAGCATATTATCACAACCTGTAGCAAGAATGGCGTAATGACCACCCTCGCGAATGTTCAGATTGCGAATCTCTACGTTCCTGCATAACTTTAGAGCAATTCCCTTGTCGCCTGTACCTTTCGGCACTTTGCTGCTTCGGGTCAGTGCCGAGCCGTCCAGGGTACCCGGCCCGTATATTTTCACGTTCTCGAGATTCTTGCCCCAGATGAGAGATGCCTGCCAGTGGTAATATGCGGGATCCATTAATCCCTTGTCGTTCGGATTGGGCTCCCATAAGTCCATAACACCCGGCATTGCTTTTAATACAGCCCCCTTGTCAAGAGCGAGGGTGACGTTGCTCTTGAGATGAATGGAGCCGGTAGTATATATGCCTGAAGGAACTAATACTGTGCCGCCGCCGGCTGCGTTGCATGCATTGATGGCTTTGTTGATAGCGGGAGCATCGTTGACAGTTCCGTCACCGACCGCACCATAGTGGCGAACTTTAAACGTGCCGACTGTCGCTAGGCTGGTGGCGGTCAGTCTTGAGAGGACGTCATCACGCTTGGTACCCGTGTGATCCTCGAAAGCTTTTGCCATACTGTCCCGATTGCGCCGCGAATCTTCGACAAAATCAACAAGTTTGTCAAGTGTGTATTTGAACCTACGCTCATCAATCTTGCCTTCGAGTCTCTTCCAGAGTCTAACCATCTGCTCGGCTATTTGTACCGCTTCTTCCATACCGCCGTAAACATCCTCTATCAGTGTCCGGCCGATGGATAGACGGTAGTCATGGCCTTTGAAATGGAACGAGGAAAGGAATTCTTCACCACGTAGAGGGTCGCCATAAACTTCACGCAGCCCCGGCGAGTATTGTTTGATCAGCCTCTTCTGCAAAGCTGGTGAGGCCGGGCCTATACCATCCCGGCTGATGGCGTACGGCGTCTTATTCTCGACCATATTCTCATCGCCCTTGTCGATCCAGATCCCCCGGTACCCACGATATATGTAGAGCTTCCTGGCCACGTCATCAGACAGCAGCAAAATTCTGTTGATAGTATCGAGCACCCCCGGATCATCACCGAAAGTCTGTACAATCCATTCGTTGTAGATTTCGTCCAGAGAGCGATCAGGATTCCACGCAAGGCGTCCCAGTCCGTAGTAGTTTACCTGGTTAAGCGGAGAATCCGTCCACGCTGCCGATGGGCTTATCATTGCGACACCCATTAAGCAATGTATTAAAGTTTTGTTCAGGCTGCCGGGACCACTACGATAAGTATCCTGCTGCAACCACCACTTCCACTTCTCAACCCAAGAACTAGGAAATCCTTTATCAATGACCAGTTCAGTTCCAGACAGGGTCTTTTTCATGGCGCCATCGATTGCCGGGATGGGCGCCGAATAATCCCAGTCCCCTGCGCTGCCTTTAGGGACAAGAACTACATTATCACGAAACTTGCCATCTTCAGGTGCGAAAAGATCATGAGGAATAAGGTCACGATAGGGCTCTGGTGTATAACGATAATTGCCATAGCAAAAACCGCGAACCAGGACATAGCCCCCATAAGGTTTCAGGGTATCGGCGATACGGTTGGCCATCGGTGGCCGAGGGTCGCCGTTCTGTTTTTCGGATCCCAGTTTCATCATATACCCGCCAAAATCAGGTACTCTTGCATATATTTTGTCAGCCGTATTTTGGTCGAGCGCCAAGAGGTAGCTCGGGCTCCAATAGAGTTTCATTCCGTAATCCCTGAGAATCCCGGCAAGAATTTCGACCTCATCGAGATGTTCGAGAAAGTTATCGCAGTAGTGCCAGTTGACCTCGCTCGGGCAGATAGCGTTCCAACCAACCGATGCCATCATTCGCACCCAATCGCGAATCAACTTCGTATCGCCCTTACGTAATTCTTCCCAGCTATAGATCGAATCATTTCTGCCGCCCCGGCGCCATTTATCGCCAAAACATCCACGGAAGTACGACCAATGATCAACCATTCTGATAGGAATTTGAGGGTTCTCGAGCACATCGAGTTTACCTGGATCTTGTCCTAATTGTATGCGGCGAATCAAGTCAAACGTACCGAAAATAACACCTGCCGGAATCCGTCCTGCAACAACCAGGGTTGTATTACCACGGTATTTTATTGTTTGGATGATGAATCCATCTTCCTTAATCCGGTCCAGCTCCAGTTTGTCAGCGTTCTCGCGAATCCAACGTGACGTTTTGGTTGTTCCAAGTATAACTTTCGAACCTGATACAGGCTTCGTCTTAATAGATGGCTTAAAACCGAACATGGATTCTACTGCATCGCTCAACTCCGATACAGCCGTCCGAACAGTCGAATTCGAACCTTCAGCAACTATACGCTTGAACGGATTCTCGCCAAGTTTTTTTGAAGGAGTATTGTACTGCAGCCATGCCTGGTAGAGGGTGTGGTCCTCTTTACGGTACTTGTATGTATCAACTTGTCGATCTGTAGGAATCGTGTCCCGTCGGTTTGCATAGACCGATTTGGTGGAATTATATATTTGGCACATATCGTCATCGGATAGCACTCTGTTATAGATGCGAAGATCATCCATGAATCCGATAAAGCCTTCCCCTATGGAAATCTCCTTCAAACCCTCCCGTTTAAGCGGTTCAGTATCCACCGTAGACAAGTCAACGACCGAGATAAGCACACCGTCCCGCCATCCGATGATTCTTCTGTTCTGGTCATCGTAAGCCACAGCGAAAAGATGCCATACAGAATCATCTACCGCAGCTCTTGGATGTCCATAAAAGGCCCATTCACGCATGTCATACTTCGGCCAGTCATAATCCAAAATCAGGTCCCAATACCTGAAGTCTTTCTCACCTCCAAAACGTACCTGAAAATCGCCCCGATAAGCGTTAATCTCAACTGCCTTGTTGTTGTATTTCACAAGCGTGTTTGTACCAGTAACGGTATTCAGCCAGAAGCATATCGTACCTCGCGAGATTGCCAGAGGCGAGTCTTCGGATGCCGGAATACGCATAGGTTCGGCTTCGGGCATAAATTGAATACACGAATGCCCTTTCCCGAGGGAATAAATTGTTCCCCCTTCCAATACGGCGTTGTTGCCGTTACCGGAAAGGTCTTTACCGGTGCCATCGTCAAAATCCCATCGGCCCACGAGGCCTTCTGGTCCTTCAGCGGCGAATGCTATCGGCGAGTCCATAATTGTAAATTGCAAAGTAAGAATAATCGCCTGAGCAATAATGAGAACGTATCGGAATTTCATGAAACGCCTCCTTCTTGATTTCCATTTTCAATCAATAGCCTGCTTCACTATCTCAGGGACGGAAGTTGGTCAGTTTAATTTTCTTTGCAGTGTCATCGTAAACCAGGTCTGCTTTGGCGCCGATAATGGTAACCTGAGGTTCCGGTTTTTCATAGCCGCCGTCGAATCCGCTTTTTCGTGTCCCTCTAAAAGAGAAAAGCACAAGGTCCCCGTTAGTTGCATAGTCATAAGCAGAGACATCGACTATCAATTTTTCACCCGTATAGGCATCGAGATTCAAATCCTGGCATTGTATGGGCGTTACGCCGCCTTTGTGGGCAACGAATTTGGTTGTCGTATTACCTTCACCGTCGCCCGTTCGGTACTCTCCCCTGACGTTTATCGATTCTATTTTATCTTGGCTGTCGTCAACAACAAACATCCCCTCGTTAAGACTCAATTTGCCGCAGCTCAACGATCCTCCTTCGATTACAAAATGCCCAGTCGTGGTATCGATATCAAGGTTTCTGTCGATTTCTACAGTTCCGCCGAGTTGCTTCGCGACGCTGTTGGTTCGATCAACAATAAGCGGGCCCTTGATTTTGAGCGTACGACCGTCGGAAATAATAAAAGTTGACTGCTCATAAACCCGAATCTCAAACTGGCCTTCAATATCTCGATCAAGCCTCAATGTTACTCCGTTCGGAACTACCCGGCTCTTTCCGATCAGCACCCGCTCATCTATCTTGTCATCGGGCAGCCGATTGGCCGTCTCACCGGCCCAGTTCAGGCGAGCGCCGTCACGCCCGGTTTCCCAATTGTCTGTATCGCTCCAGCTTCCGCTGCGCCTTGGGGCTATGGATGCTGTTCCTTCAGGCTCTTTTTCCTCAGGAGGCATCATTGGCGGATGAGTGGGCTGAATCTCACCGGCGATAGAAACATTCGTGAGCACAACATTTTCAGCATGTCGAAGGTGCATGATAGGCCCCTTCTCGAGCGTATCAATGGTGACGTTTTTTATGAAGACATCGTAAACGAGCGCACCTTCGACTCCCTGGCAGGATATTGTCTCATCATCTCCCTGCTTGATATGCACATTCTCGATGTTGATGTTGCGGAACTCCGTCGGGAAGTTGCCGCCTCGATAGCCGTGATAATTGTTTCTCAATCTAAGAATCCTGGCTTTCCCTACATTAAGGTTTTTGACGTAGATATCCTTGATGAAACCACCTCGGTCGAGATTGGATTTACAATACAGGATATCTCCGCCATTGTAGTCGCAGTCGTATATGAAAACATTCCGCACGCCGCCGGACATCTCACTTCCGATCGCGACGCCTTCGAAGTTCGACGGCATATTGCGTATAACAATATTCTCGCACGGTCTGCCCCGTCGCCACGCGCTATTGTCACGCCCGGCCTTGATCGCCACACAGTCGTCACTTTGATCCAGCCAACAGTCTTCCATTAGGACATCCGTGCATGAATCAGGATCGAGCCCGTCGTTGTTCGAATTATGGCTATCGATCTTCAGTCTTCTTATAGTAACGTTAGTGCAGAATGTCGGATGCACACACCAGAACGGATAATCGAGAATCGTCACGTCTTCAATGAGAACATTGGTACACTCAAAGGGTTCGAAAAAAGTGGGTTTACCGTAGATCTTTATGTCTTCGGCGGGAACTTCTTTGTGGTTAAGCTCACGCAGTTCTTCGTTCGTGGTCGTTCGGGGCTTGAGTTTCAAGGGCCACATGGCCCATGAGTTCTCAGCCTGCCCATTGAGTGTTCCTTTTCCAGTAAGTGCTATATTTGTCTTTTGGTAGGCGTAAACCAACGGTGAATAGCTGTAACACTCAGTACCTTCACACCGGACTCTAACGTGGGGGAGATAGTCGTCAAAATGCGTACCGAACATGATCTTGGCGTCTTTGGTCACGTGAAAATTGACATTATTGTCTAGGTGAATGGGACCATTAGTTAGAAATGTTCCTTTCGGGACAACGACGCGTCCGCCACCGGCCTTTGTACAGGCTGCTATAGCCTTCTTAAAGGCTGGATTGCAGTCGGTAATTCCGTCCCCTACGGCGCCATAATCGGTCACAACGAAATCATGATCCGGAAATGTCGGCGGGACAATTCGGCTCAAAATCTCAGGCAGCAGGTCCCAACCTTCCCGCGTTCTGGAGGTAGAGTCCTTTTCCGCGGGGCCGGAGCAGGAGCTAACCAACAAAAAGAAAATTGTAAGGAGTACGAAAATCGTGCTTCTAAGGACTGTCCGGTTCATGTGTCTGTTGTACCTTTCTGTAAGATTTCTTTAACGAATGTTCCATGAGCAATTTGCGAGCGAGATATGGTTATCTTTCATACTGTAAAATGTCACATTGCACAACTAACTGTAACTTTACTAAGATAATGCTTTTAACAAACGCTGAATATCAACCAGTATATATTTCAACAATCAAATGTCGAGAGAAAAGTGGGGGCAAACGCTTCTGAAGTATTGCTTTGAAGGTTCTCATGCGTGATATATAAAATGACTTCTAGATATAAATGTTAAAAATTATTTTGGTCTTTTTTACAAAACAAACTGCTGTGGCAGACAGAAAATTGCTTTAATCTCAATGAGATTTTGGTATAATAAGATTTTAAGCATTCAGGAGAATTTCCGTGAAATGTTAGCAGCAAATTCCGGTTCCTATCATTTATGATGATATTAGTTAGTCGAATATCGATTTATTGGAGGATAAACAAATGAATACGAAGAGTATTATACTAATGTTAATCGTCCTGATGGTTTTGCCTGGTTTTGTCTGGGCGGACGATATTTATACCTGGAACGGTGCGATTGATGACGACTGGATGACAGCCGGTAACTGGGATGTTACAACAGTTCCCTCGAATGGAGCTTTAGGGAATGACGCAGATGCTTATATAGGAAGTACGACGCCGTTGACATGGCCGGTTCTTGATTCAGGCGATAAACCACCTGAAATTGATGACCTCTGGATTGCCAATGGAAGCGGTCTCAGTGGTGAACTGTTGATTCAAGGAGGTGTTAATCTGCAGTGTAGAGATGATATCAAGATATGTTATGAGCCGGGAAGCGTGAGTGCAAAGCTTACTATTAAGGGAACCGGCACCACGGTTATTGGTTTGAAGTCACTTGAACTCGGACAAGAGGGCACTGTAGTCGTCGATTTGGATGGCGGCAAACTGGAAATTGGCGAATTCGATAAGCCCAAGTGGAATATGATACTTGCCGCAGGCGCCAATTCAAACGTTACCATATACATTCGCAACGGTGGTTTACTTGAGCATCATGGCGACTTCGCAGAAGATGACCGTGGAGGGTTGATAATTGGCGAAGGTAAGGCTCTGATTGATATTGGTTCTGACAACGGATTCGGTGGAGGAACATTGAAACTGAAAAATGATGTTACTGAACTTGTTCGGTCCCTTTACCGTGATGGTATCATTGTCGCTGATGGTCTCGCCAGAGATATTGAAATCCAATTCATTGATGGTTATACGATTGTTACCGCTTCTACACTTAGCACCCGACTCAATCCGAATCCGGCCTACGGTTCGACTATACTCATCGGCCCCGTCCAGCTTCAATGGACTTTACCCAAGCCCGCTGTTGCTGGAAATATCGTAACCTGTGATGTCTATTTTGGCACTAATCCCTACGTCGAGACCAATCCCAAGATTGTTATTGGTCAGGCGGTTGAGTCAGTATCCGTTACACTGGCCGCTAACACAATTTACTATTGGGCGCTGGACCTGTATGACTCCAGCGTAAGCACTGATTTCCCGTCTTATTTGAGCCCGATTTTCACATTCAACACGATGAACATGGCACCAGTTGCCAATGCCGGCGATGATGTTGATACCTGGCTAGATAACGGTTTGAGGACAGTCCAACTTGATGGGACAGTCACTGACTTAGACGGCGGGCCTGGGCCTGCCACGCTTCAGTGGACAGTCATCGCCGAACCTAACGAATCGAATCGGGCCCAGATCAGTGATCCTCTTGTTATAAATCCTACAGTTACTGTAAGTGCGGTTGGCTCGTATACATTGCAGCTTGAAGCCGGTGATGGTGAATATACAACTACCGATACTATGCAAATCGTATTATATGCTGATCCCTGTGAGCACGCCAAGAATCAAGAAGGATTCGAGCCGATACCTGGGGATATCAATGAGGACTGCATAGTCAATGAACTGGACTTAGCCATATTGGAAGAACACTGGCTCGAGTGGAATTACAGCACTGAGTAATGTATGTGGAACACATCCTATACCTCGAAAGGTATAGTACCACTTCCATCGAACACAATAACTAGGGACCGCAGAGCAGCCAACAAGGCTGCCATCCAGTGGGCGAGATTCTTGCCGTGCCAATTGCCCTCGACTTGCCTATAATTAAACTGTTCTTAGAAAAGTCACATCTTTTAGTAGCCTAAAAACACCCTGATTTTCAGGTGATATTATGTTACCATTTTGTCACTACAAATATCAAATTTCATGATTGATGGCGGCAGACTGGCAGTTCTAATCAGTGATGTTCGAAGAAGCGGGAAATATACACCTATTGTGAAGGACGTGCTCAACCTTCCAATGGGCGAAATAATGAGCATAATCATTAAAGTTCAGCACAACTGCACAAGTGACAGAAAGAAATATGGCAAGATGGAAGATGTTCCTATCAAGCACGAGTACCGCGTTATCTTCAAAAAGCCGGTTGAGAAGGTTCAGACATCTCCTGTCCAAACATTGTAACACAGAAACAAAAAGAGAGAGCCATCAAAGAATGAAGGCTCTCAAACAATTTCTAAATTAATGTAGTTGTTATTTTTTCTTCTTTGTTTTCTTTTTTGCCATTCTTTGTACCTCCCTGAAAAAATATCTTTACCTGCGGACCCATTCCGTGAGTCCTGTTATTGTGTGCATTTTGATTGCATGTGATGCATCTTTCAACAAAATTAATAGAAAGATTGAAAAAAATTTCGAGTTGTAAGTGTGCGCTCAATCGCTACTTACATTACCCAAAGAATTTTTCTTCAAGAAAATTATTGCGCTTTTGTGAATTCGCGCTACGATCTATATTGACAAATATTAACTTTTTGGAAAGGGTAAATGATGAGTTTGACAATTAGAAAAATCATTGTGTTGGGATTGATTGGGACGATCTTCCTTATGGCCAATATCCTGGTAGTGGCGAATTGGATTGCCGAAACAGGAATTGCTGAAAAAGCTGGTTGGTTGCGGAAGGAATTCCTGACAGGCAGCGCAATCGCAGTGATTCTAACGCTGCTCGTGCTTTTGGTTAGTCCCAAGAGTCCGGCTGGCAAGGCAATTGGTTTCAGTCGAAGGTGTCCGGTTTGTGACAAAAGATTGATTGGGAATGTGAATTATTGTGGTGAATGTGGGAGTAAGGTTGAATCTTAAGTGGAACAGATCCTTGACAACAACAGCGTTTCTTGTTCCAATTATTAATTGGAGCGGGAGTACCGGTCCGAATATTGGGTTAAAAAGATCATAGTCCCAGGGTGTCAGGACAAACGCTTTTGAGCGTATTAATCCTGTTTTCAGGAGCGCCTATCTTTATTGTACCCCGCTCCATTTTTTAGCCTGGCTATATCCGTTGTCATTTGAGCAGATTAGCGTATAGTAAAGCCTCTATTCGTAAAATGCTGTCGTATATGTATCGCCCAACTTATATGTTCTGGTGTGGCGTTTTTGGAAGATAATAAATGTCCGAATTTAGCAGACAGAAATTCAATGAATGCTGGAGATCTACCGAAGTAATCCGGGAATATCAACGGATGCTTTTCACCTTTGGAGCCATGGAATTACCTTATGTATTGGTCGCTGAACATGACCGATTCAAGGACAGGGCTATTGTAATGAAAGGCCTTGTTCTTATTCAGAGACCTCAAATAGTGTTGCCCCCACATTACGGTGGACCAGAGTTCAGAGAAGGTTTTGAACATGCAAATTCAATTCCGCCTGAAGCTGTGTATCTTCTGAGAGCTATGGAAATGCCTTATTCTCAGATAAGCAACAAGCCACTTACCGAAGAACAGATAGAATACGGTAGTGTGCAGAGTGTGTTGGATAAAGTTGTCAAGGAGATGGAAAGTCGAGAGGACACCGAGACAGGGCTGATAAAGGGTGTTCTTGATGGAGCAGATATCTCTTTGATGAGATATTCGATGGGATTGGCAATCAAATCAGCTCCAGGAAATGTGGATGAGTTTTTTGAACATATGAGGATGCGAAGAGGGGAGCCGATAAGGCCTGATGAGAGGATCACGGACGAGGATATAAGGAGACTGTTCGAGTAGCGTCTTTGATAGGATACAAATATGCGCCAAAAAGGGAAGGATGGGAGAAAAGGAAACCTGACATGAGTGATAACATATTCGATAAAAAAGTAGTCCAGGGGATGAAGGATTTCGCTAAGTACATTGCGATAGTCGTCCGCAATGCAATGGAAGATTTTCACTGCAAACATCTTTTAGATGAACAAATGCAGGAATTGAATCCAATAATCAGAAACGCTATATACACAGCCATATATGCCTACGAAGCACAGAAGCGATCATAGCTGTCGAAATATTTTGTAGATTACCACCTCATATCGATTCCAAAGTATTGGGAAGAGCCGGAATTTGTGAAGGGATTCAAGGAATAGGGTGGGACAAGCTTGTTGCTGGGACTGTAGGGCAAAGATATAATATCCTGGCAATTGTAGCGTGTAACTATTTTGTCCATGATTTTGAGCACGTGATGCTCAATATGCGCAACATGCAGAATTAAGGTTGCTCTTGATATAATAAGGACTTAAGTGTAAATGCTGATTATGTAACGAGTTGCGATTTTACCTTAAAATGAGCCCATAACCCGGAGGTCGCAGGTTCGAATTTAGAGAGAGCGATCTTGACTTTTCCAACGGCAAGCCATAACTGTTTACATGTATGCCGAATCCTATGCAATCATTCTGCAGAGCATTCGACCGACACATTCATGTGTATATGACTATGAGGGGCAGGTGTTTGACACAGGCCCTTGGCAGTTGCGACCCTCGTACGGTATGCTACCTCAGAAGGAAACAGAAAATCCAGAATACTCAAAGGGCTGACAGTCTGAGACACTACCAGCCCTCTTCATAACTTTTCAGGTGTACTTCACCGGGCGCTTACGGAATGCGTACCTTCCGTTTCCTTTTGTGACACTCCGGGTGTCTAAGCCAGTGTCTAAATGTACTTGCTTTGACTCAACAGCCAGTCACCTTTGAGTCACTTGGCAGTCTACTTTCGGTCAAGGCCTCAACAGACACCAAAAAAACGGCTCTATTCCCGCTCTCGACGTGCTTTATCTTCCGAATCACTACATGGCATGCAAGAGGTCGTGGGTTCGAATCCCATTGGCTCCATTTTTTTCTTTTTGCAAGCCGGGGATTTATGAGAAATCATTTCTCTGTCATCTGTTGCGGCAAATATTGCGTTACGCTCATTACTACACTTTTATGTTTTTTTGATAAATATTAAGCCGGGTAAGGATTAATTGATTTCTGGCCAATTACCGGAATTTCTTATATGCTGTACGTATTGGAGATATAGTGTTGGATATATATCACCTGACAAGTATTACTACGACAAAGATGAGAAAGGCGGCTACGGATATGAACGGGGCGTCATGTCGTGGATTGGGCCGGACTGCTGTATCACTTATCACACGTATGATTGAGGTACTGTTCCCTGAATCTCACAAGAATCTGTAACAGTGAACCGGAGATTATGCCATTTCTCAACGGATTCCACAGTTGCATCATAGTATCCTTGTATGCTATAGTTATGGCCTTCAGAGCATATCACGAAAACTGATTATCTCTCTGAAAGGAGGAAAAATCGCCATGCGCGAAAGAAACCGGTTTACTTTAATAGAGCTTTTGGTTGTGATTGCTATTATCGCGCTGTTGCTGGCCATATTGATGCCTGCACTGCAGCGTGTTAGGAGTCAGGCTCGGACGATAACCTGCCAGGGGAGTCTGCACCAATGGACACTTATCTGGTCGATGTTCACAACAGACAGGGACGGTTATTTTCATCAGGGTCTTGGTGGTGAGAGCCAAACCAGCGAGGGCAGATGGCCTGTCGTCATGCGGACAGAGTACAAGGACCTGGATATGCGTACCTGTCCTATGGCTACGAAGCCTTTGTCCGAAGGGGGCCAAAATCCTTTTGCGGCATGGGGTATCTTTGCGGACGGCTCCTTCGGAAGCTATGGTTTCAATGAGTGGCTGTGCAATCGAACCACAGGCAGCAACGCGAGCAATTACTACAGGCAGGTCGATATCAAGCCTGCGGATAAGATACCGGTGTTCCTGGATTGTTTTTGGTATGATGTCTGACCGTTTCACAACGATCAACCTCCCCTATATGACGGCGCGACGGAAAACCTCGCCGGCAGCAATGAAATGCGGCGGGTCTGTCTCAACCGGCACAGCGGGGCTGTCAACGGCGCCTTTTTGGATTAGTCCATCAGGAAAATAGGGCTAAAGGAATTGTGGACGTTGAATTGGCATAACAACTTCGATATCCGTGGTTCCTGGACCATTGCCGGGAACGTTGAGTCGAGCGATTGGCCGGAATGGATGAGAAGCTTTAAGGACTACTGAGCGACTAAATTCCGCAGATACCTGCTATGAAATGCGCCCCAGGATGCGATCCAGTGAGTCTGATGTCTGATAGATCAGGGCCTCCGGATAGTGTGGATAGGGATGAAAATACTCAAAGGTGACGTATCCGCGATATCCCTTTTTATCCAACTCATCCATTACAGCTGGCCAATTAGTAGTACCGTCCAGTAGCGGACGAAACGTTTCCAGTGAATGATCAGTGCTCTTCTTTGAAAATTCCTTGAAATGGGTATTCTGAATGCGTTTACCCATCATCGGTATCCAATGCTCAGGATGCTGGAAAATGGAAATGTTTCCGGTGTCGAAATGAATCTTCACATGTTCACTTTGAAATGAATCGACAAAATCGTTCATTTCCATTGGAGTCATCAGGTAGCCGCTGAAGAAAATGTTCTCGACGTTGAGGAAAACATTCAGCTTTTCGGCCTGGGGTATCAGCTTTTTGACGGCTTCCCTTGCGCGGCGATCACAGACGTCGTTGGGTACAGGTTCATAGTCGTCTCGCCATGGAATATCAACCGCGCCAGGTACCAGCAGTACGTTTTGCACGCCAAGGTCGTGAGCGGCTTGTGCGATTTTTCCGGCTAATTCGAGACCTTTCCTGCGTTTATCCGGGTCGTTGCTGGTCAAGGGATAAGGCCAAAAGACAAAGGAGCAAAGCCCGCTAATCCTGATGCCGATCTTGTCGGCCAATCGTCGAATGGCCTGGTAATCTTTCGTACCTGATTTGGGTGAAAGGTCATTCTCCAGGTCATAGTTCAATTCGATGCCGTCGAATCCGGCGTCTTTGGCCAATTGAAGGCACTCTTTCAAATTCATTTGCTGTGGATAAGGAAAGGCCCACTGGTTGATGGATTTCTTCATAGTGTAACGTTTTGGTGAACCTTTTCGTGGATCGGGCTTTCGTTTCGTCT
>Ga0307379_10003815_pt1 | contig 21726 bp, 13 predicted proteins | sample UN2MG_FD_202237 | JGI IMG/M metagenome (GOLD analysis project Ga0307379, IMG submission 202237) | Soil microbial communities from Risofladan, Vaasa, Finland - UN-2 | ecosystem: Environmental > Terrestrial > Soil > Coastal area > Acid sulfate soil | place: Finland: Risofladan, Vaasa | collected... | reverse complement strand
CTCGGCAGAGGTTTTATCGAGGTTCAGCAAAACACGGATTTCAGCGGCCCTTTCATCCAGACCGTGCCATTCATTTTGTATTCGGCCTGTGCGCTCGTCTTTTTTATCTATGCCATAGTAAAGCTCTTTTCCACGGAATAAAACGACCGGCGCAAGTAAGTATTTGGACTCAATAAAAGGGAATTGTTTCTATTGTCCATCCGACAGCACAAAGCTTCCACCTGTCAGTCCCGAATAACCCTCCCAGACACCCGTCACTTGCTGCGGCCTGATAAAAGCCTTAATTTATGGAACAACCGGAGCCGGGCAGCCGGGGACTGAACCCTTTAAGCCACGGCCCGTGCAAACAGGGATATTTCGAGTCTTCCGAATCAGAGCAATCCGCTTTTTTAAATCAAAAGTCAGGTTTTTACCAGCCATGTCCGAGTTGAAACTGCTGATACGCTGCCCGGCCTGCGGCGCCGCAAACCGGGTTCGTCTGGTGACAGGGAAAAAGGTGCGCGTGCGCTGCGGCTCCTGCGGCGGCCTCCTGCCTGTGGGCAGGAGGCGGATCTTTCTGCTTCTCCTGTGGCAGGCGGCTAAATCTTTTCTTGGGACTCAGCTTCCCCTGCTCTTGATCGCCGCAGTGGACAAGACCGCCCTCATCCTGGGAGCGATCTTGAGACCCCTGCGGAGCCTCTGGTACCTCGTTCCGCTAAAAGCGCGCAGGCGGCTTTTCTGGGGGGTTGTTATCCTTCTGCTTTTGGCCTACGCGGCGCTCGAGGGCACCCTGAAACTCACTTCCATGCTGATATTGATCGTAATCCTGGCCCTGGCCATGGCCGTATTGATTATCGCCACGCAAGGGTGGTCAGCCCTGATACAGATAATACATCATTTGACAGGGAGGATTTTTCGCACCTGCCCGTCCTGCGGCCATCGCTATTTCGGTTGGGTCAAGAGGTGCCCCAGGTGCGGGGGGTGAGCAAATAGTAAACTTAGAGTCCCAGGGGCACGGTGAGCTTGACAAAGAAGGCGCGCTCGTCTTTACGGGAGACAGGCTCAAAGAGCTCGCCGAGCTGGTCGAAGCGGTCTGCGGTGCAGGCCAGGTAGAGCGCTCCGAAAGGCGGGGCGAAGCGCCAGCCGAACAGGCCGTAGAGGTAGAAACGGTCGTTGCGGCTGTTGTACTGGGTAAAAACGCGCAGCCAGAGGTCAGGAGTGAAATTGTAGTCTGTGGTCAGGACATGCAGCATCGTGTTTTGCTTTTGCGGATCGGGTGAAAGACTGTAACGATAGAAACTATAGGCCATTGCAATATTGTCCCGCGGTTTCAGGCTCACACGGAGACGGCACATCTGTAAATTCGAATCGAAATTGCGGCCCCGCTGATACAGAAACGACAAATTGTTCCATGACTGCAGGTTATAGCCCATCTCCGCCGAAATCCGGTGGTTGTGGTAGCGCTTTTCGAAAAGCTCGGTGTGGTAGTTGTTGGCAAAACCGACCAGCCATTTTTTAAGGAAAGTGACTCCCACCCACTCGGTGTTCATCACATTCCGCAAGCTCCCGCTGTGGCTCCAGTACACATTGCTGCTCGAGTGAAAATTGATCTTCTCGAGATTGTGTTTTCTGATCCACCATTCGTAGCCGATTCTGTTGTCAAGCTCGCAGCGGTCATCATCTGGTATAAAGCCCACAGCATTGACATTTTTCCGGAAACCGGGATCGATATCGGTAAAGCTCAGATGATAGTGGTACTTGTCGGTTTCCCGGGTCGCATTCACGAAACAGGCCTTGGTAAACTGGTCCTCGCCTGAGGGGAAGCTGCCCACGAACTGGGAGGTAACTTTAAAATGCGAGGGAAGGTAAATAGTGGCATCAGTGCTCAGGACCCGGTTGTAACCGCCTGAGAAGCCTTTGTCAACAAACAAGATCCCGATATTCGAGGAGCCGAAAATATCCCGCTGCAGCCTCACGACCGAGGTCTGCGAGGAGGGCTCCCCGCCTGCGGCGCGCTCATGCGCCGAGAGAACCGCAAAATTGAATTTTTCCGCCCTGCCGCTCGTTTTGATCCCGTAGTCGATATCCCCGATGCGCCTGGAATGGAAAACATTGATAGTGTTGCTGAACAGCTCGGCACCCTCGAGAAAGTAAAGCCTTTTCTCAGGGAAAAAAGTCTCGTAACGGGTCAGGTTAATCACCTCCTGATCCGCCTCGACAGTGGCGAAATCCGGGTTGTAGGTCAGGTTGCCTGTGGCAGTGGCCCCGATATTAAACCGCAGGTCCGCACCGGCAATCACCTCGGTGCCGCCGGATGAGTAAATGGTCTTGCGCTCCCCGGTTGAAGGGGTGTTCGCATCCAGAGCTACAACGTAGGGGTAAAGCGAAGCGGAAAACCTCTTCCTGAAGCCCGCAAGGCCAACCATGTCCCCTGACTGGGAGATCTTCCAGGCTACATCCCTTTTGCTCCAGAAGCTCGTCTCAAAAAACTCGGGATAATTCCGGCGGAAGTTGATGCCCCAGGGACTGTCCGAGCTCTCCGGAAAGCGGATCTCGCTCACCGGGATAGCCATCTCCGCACTCCAGCCGAGAGAGTCTTCGCGCGAGGCCACACTCCAGATGCAGTCCCAGCGTTTATCGTTCGAGCCACCGTCCTCCCCGATCCTGCCATCCACCTGCGTGCCGAGAGAGTTGGTGGAAAAATAGTAGCAGTCGCGCCGGGTATGAAAGGTATCGAAATAAACGGTTACCGCATTGTCCAGGTCCATATTGTCATCGCGGCGGGTGATTTTTGAATTGGCGGATTCCCCGGTGGGGTTCAGGCAGCGGAAAGCCACATAGACATGCTCTTCATCATAAGCCACGGCCACCCGGGTTGCGGCCCTGGCTCGCTCGCCTAAAGCGGGCTTAAGCTGGATAAAATTCTCCTGCCAGTCCGCAGAGAGCCAGAAAGGCTCATCCGGTATTCCATCCACAACCGGAGCGCTCATGGCTCTGACTGCCCGGATAGTGCGCAAGGCTTCTGCTTTCTGTTCCTCCTGCCCGGCAAATGAAAGCGCATGCTCGATCATCCAAATAAACAATGTCAGCGCCGGAATTGGAAGCCGCAAAGCCGATCTCCCAGCATAAAAGGAGCATTGAAAAGCAGACAGTATAAAAACAAGCTGATAAAGTTATTCCCGGGCAGTGGCTTTGTCAACGCCGCCGGTAGGATCGTTCAAAACATTGACATAAAGCAAAATATGTCAATATATTAAAAAGAAATGAATATCCTTTTTTAAAAACGATATTTTAGAAACAATATAAATATATTTCTTGTATCATAGTTAAATACCAAAGCCTTGGATGATTTCATCATTTAATATGGTTTAAAAATGGAAAAACAAAAACAATTGCAATACCCTTCATTTAAAAATCTTAATCCAGCTACTCAGGCAAGCTCGAAATCAAAAAGAGCGAATCAGTCAAGAAATACTCGGCATGAAATCATTTTGAGAAGCGCATTACACCGAATGGGACTTCGATTTAGAAAGAATTTAAAATCTCTACCAGGAAACCCTGATATTGTATTTCCAAAAGCGAAAACTGTAATTTTTTGTGATGGTGATTTTTGGCATGGTCGAGATTGGAATGCTCGAAAGTCAAAAATTTCTAAAGGAACAAATCCAAAGTATTGGATAGAGAAAATTGAAGCTAATGTAAGAAGAGACCGCGAAGTGAATGAGTTACTAATCAAGGCGGGGTGGGATGTTGTCCGAATTTGGGAAACAGATATTCATTCTAATTTAGAGACTGTAGCAAAGAAAATTGAAAAGCTCGTGAAAACTAAAACTAAAAATCAAATAGAGAATGGCTCCCTAAGGAGGTTTAAATTTTGAGATTTATCGATTTATTTGCGGGTCTTGGGGGATTTCATATTGCCCTTAGAGAGCTTGGACATAATTGTGTGTTTGCTTGTGAGATAGAGGAATATTTATGTGATGTTTATGAAAAGAATTTCGGCTTAAAGCCTGAGACAAATATCCGGTCAGTTGATATTAAAAAAATACCAGATCATGATATACTTTGTGCAGGCTTTCCTTGTCAGCCTTTCTCAAAAGCTGGTGAGCAAGATGGCTTAAATTGCCCTAAAAGTGGTGATCTATTTTCTTATGTTCTTGATATTCTCAAACATCATCTTCCAAATTACTTTATTTTAGAGAATGTTCCCAATCTTCTTCGTCATGGAGGTGGCAAGACTTGGTGTCTTATGCGAAAAGATTTGGAAAAACTTGAATATAAGGTTGATGAAAATCGCCTATCTCCACATCAGTTTGGGATTCCTCAGATTCGAGACCGAGTCTATATTGTCGGAAGCTTAAATGGTCTTGATCATTTTTCCTGGCCCGATGTTGGAGAAAGCGTCAAAACATCCATAATATCTATTTTAGATAAAAAGCCTAAGGATGCCAAGCCTCTTTCTAAACAGGTTGTCGATTGCCTAAATGTCTGGCAGGAATTTATCCAAAAATTTCCCTTAGACGCTGAGTTGCCATCTTTTCCAATATGGTCAATGGAGTTTGGAGCTGATTATCCTTTTGAAGATACTACCCCATACGCACTTGGTCTAAGAAAGCTATGTCGATATAAAGGAAATCATGGGCAGCCACTACGCGCTATCTCTAAAACACAGCGATGGTATGGACTTCCTGCATATGCCCGAACTAAAGAGATGGAATTCCCGTCTTGGAAAAAGAATTTTATAAGACAAAATCGAATGTTATACGAGAAAAACAAAAAGTGGATAGATAGATGGATGACCTCTATCCTTCAATTTCCTCAAAGCCTTCAAAAATTGGAATGGAACTGCAAGGGAGAAATAAGAGATATATGGCGCTACGTGATACAGTTCAGAGCCTCTGGTGTCAGAGTTAAGCGTCCTACTACGGCACCATCACTAGTAGCTATGACGACTACTCAAGTCCCTATTATAGCTTGGGAGAGAAGATACATGACCCCAAGAGAATGTGCAAATCTCCAAAGCTTGGGAACTTTAAAATATCTTCCAAATTCTTCAACAAATGCCTTCAAAGCTTTAGGTAATGCAGTAAATGCAGATATAGTAAAAATTATAGCCACTGCACTATTGAAATATAATAAATGTTAATTTTCAAGAGAAATTAACCATGTAAGAAGCTTTGATAACTTTATCTTACTCAATGAGTACAAAAATGACTCATAAAACTCAAAGAACAGTAAATATTAGGCCTGGTATTACCATTCTATCAGTATTGCCGCATCTTAATTATCGTCCATGGTTTGCCCTTTCAGAATTTGTGGATAATTCAATTCAAAGCTTTCTAGATTATCGCTCGCAAATTGCTCAAATAGATGGCAAAGATTCAAAATTATCTGTCAGTATTGAGATAAATACATCGGATACTGGAAGTATAACAGTAAGAGATAACGCTGCGGGTATTCACGATGATGATTATGCCCGTGCATTTCGCCCAGCAGCGCTGCCTCCAGATACAAGTGGATTGTGCGAATTTGGGATGGGAATGAAAAGTGCTGCATGTTGGTTTTCCCCCTCTTGGCTTGTGCGTACATCAGCATTTGGGGAGCCAGTAGAAAGGACTGTGCGGTTTGACATAGATAAGATTGTTAAAGACAAGATAGAGGAGTTGAAAGTTTTAGAGATTGATACAGATGCTTCTGTGCATTTTACTGAGATAATACTTACTAATCTATACCGCATTCCTCGAGGGCTTACTAATGCAAAAATTAAAGATCATCTAAGAGATATATATCGTGTCTTTACACGAGAAGGATTGATGGCGCTAACTTTTAACGGAGAGATTCTTGAGTATGATTCACCGACTATTTTAGTAGCACCATTCTATCGAACACCTGAGGCCTCACCAATCTTATGGCGCAAAGAATTCGAGTTCGATTTTGGATTGAATCTCAAAGCCAAAGGCTTTGCTGCTATCCGGAAGACTGGAAGCACATCAAGGGCAGGTTTTTCGCTATTCAGAAGGAATCGTCTTATCGTAGGAAGTGGCGAGGAGTGTTACAGACCGCATTTCATTTTTGGAGCATCAACTACTCATGTATATCAGCGTCTATTCGGAGAGATTCATCTTGAAGGTTTTGGGGTAAGCCATACTAAAGATGGCTTTCAGTGGGATGAGAATGAGCAGCCTTTTTTAGAAATTTTGAAGGGGGAGCTTTCTAAGGATGAAATTCCCCTGCTTCAGCAAGCACGCGAATATAGAATAGAGCGCAGACCCCAAGATTATCAACAAGGGGCGAATGAGGCAACAACAAGCACAGCTCAGACAATACATAATCACGTGCCTCCAGTAATGGAAGCAATCTCTTCCGAGCAGCCCTCAAGCGAGTATCCTTCCAATGAGCTAAGCGATGTAAAGTCCATAACAAGGCGGTGCATAGATGCTGAGTTTCATGGAAGGAAATGGAGAATAATTATTGAGCTTACATATGATCAGGCTGTTGGAGATTGGCTAGAAATAAGCGACCAAATCGCTGAGCGTGAGCAAGCTCAATTAGACGATGAGAGTTACAGGGTCGTTGGTCTGCGAATGTCAATGGCTCATCCTTTTATGGAGAGGTTTTCTGGAGTTGATTGTGATCAGATTGAGCCATTATTAAGGATTGCGGCTGCTCTTGGCCTCGCAGAGATTGCTGCTCGTGACAGCGGGGTTAAGCTTGCAGGGACAATTCGTCGAAACGTTAACGAGCTTCTTAGAGATGCGCTGTGGAAGACATAAGGAGTTCGGAAATGAACAATATACCTGAAGATCAGGAAAGAATTGATGTGATTCCTGCACAAGACAGGAGATGGACTCCTGTAATCGGAGAAGAAATTACGAGCTTATTGAATCATCTGCCACTTGATGATTCAAGCAAAAGAAGCCTTAAAGAAGAATCTGTATCCATTCTTTCTGAGTGTATATCGCCAGTGGAGGCTACAGGTCAGCGGACAGGCTTAGTCGTTGGACATGTGCAAAGCGGAAAAACTATGTCTTTTACTGCTGTTACTACGCTTGCAAGAGATAACTGCTACCCTTTAATAATTGTGATAGCAGGCACTTCAATTGCTCTAAATGATCAATCTAAAAGAAGACTAAGGTATGATCTTAGATTAGACTATAGAAATGACCACAATTGGTTACATATACATAATCCAACCATTCATAACGATGATTATTCTAAAATATCTAATTATTTAAGAGATTGGCAAAATGATGCTATTTCTTTATCTCAGAGAACTTGTACATTAATTACAGTTATGAAGCATCATGTACACCTTCAAAATCTAATAAATGTTCTTGCAAGAGTTGATTTAAAGGGCATACCTGTATTAATTATTGATGATGAAGCTGATCAAGCGGGATTAAATAATTTAATAAGAGATGGAGATGAAAGCACAACTTACAGGAGACTTTTAGAATTGAAGAATGCAATACCACACCATACGTTCTTACAATATACTGCCACTCCACAAGGTCCTCTTCTTATAAATTTAATTGATGTTTTGTCACCTAAATTTGCAAAGACTTTATCCCCTGGAAATGAATATACTGGAGGAAAAGATTTTTTTAAAGATAATACAAATCTTATTAGAGAAATCCCTCAAGAAGATATCCCTACTCGTGATAATCATTTAGAAGCGCCGCCTGATAGCTTGTTAGAAGCATTACGCTTATTTTTCCTTGGTGTAGCTTCGGGTTTTATCAGAGATAAAGGTAAAGGAAACCGATCAATGATGGTTCATCCATCCTATAGAGTTGTAGGTCATCAAATATATTATAATTGGATATATGCAATCAAAAATAGTTGGACTAGACTTTTACAGAATCCTTTGGATCCAGATTATAGTGTCTTTATGGAAGATTTTTTACCATCCTATAATGATCTTAGAAGTACAGTTAGAAATATAGAATCATTTGAACAATTAAAATTACAGCTTGAATGTTCGTTAAGAAAGACAGTTTTACATCCTCCCATTAATACCAGTAGGGGAAAAACGCCACAAATTGATTGGGGGGGAGCATATTCTCATATTCTAGTTGGTGGACAAGTGCTAGATCGAGGTTTTACAGTTGAAGGCTTAACGGTTACCTATATGCCTCGAGGAGTTGGCGCTCGACAGGCTGATACTATTCAGCAGCGCGCTCGATTTTTTGGCTACAAGAAGTTTTATCTGGAATACTGTCGAATTTTTCTTGAGCCAGAATTATCCACAGCGTATACTCGTTATGTGGATCACGAGAGAGATGTGCTGCATCGACTTCAAGAATATGAGGGAAGGTCTCTTAGGGAACTCCGTAGAGCTTTTTTAGTTCCACAAGGCTTTAAGCCAACTCGTGATTCAATTATAGATATAGATTATGTCCGTGTTCGTGTCAATGAGGATTGGTTTTATCCGCGCTGTCCCCATGATTGTTTAGATGCAATAATTGAGAATAGAAAACAGATAGCTAATTTCTTATCTTCATTAAAGATGACTGAAGATGATGGACATCCAAAAAGAACAAAAATTGAGCGTCATCAAGTTGCAAAAAACTTAAGCTTAGGTGATGTTTATGAAAACCTACTACTGAATCTTAGATTCACTAGCTTATCAGATGCACAGAATTTATTAGGTGTGTTAATAATAATAAGGCAGGCTATTATTTCAGACCCAAATATTAAATGTGCATTATATATTATGAGTCATGGTATGCCCAGAGTTAGAAGACTAAACCAACATGGCGAGATTCCGAATTTATTTCAAGGTGCAAATCCAGTATATCCGCTTAAACAAAGAGGTGATATATACCCTGGGGATAGACATATTAGAGAAGATGACCAAATCACTATCCAGATTCATATGCTTGATTTAAGAGAGCCTACAGTTACTGGAATAGTGCCCAATATAGCTATTTATATACCAGAGGGGCTTACTGGCGATGTAATTATTCAAGATCAGGGTGATGCTGAGGAGTATAACGATGAGTGATTTGCTCGAATTATTTACAAAAATAAATAAGATAGCTAGCGATGGCAAAGATATAATGTCATTCTCAGCTATGGCTGTTCCTGGATTCAAGGATCGTCATTTAGGACGAGATGCAAATGACAGTCCAGTAATTTTGCTAAAAACTGAAATGCCAAAGAAAATCCCGGCAAATTATGCTTTGGAGAACTTGCGTGTTGAGTATTGTGCTGAGTGCAGAATTATTGATTCAAAAGGTAATGAGTCCAGAGGAGTATTTACTATAATATGTTGCTTAAGTGATGATGATGGATTAAAAGCTTATTTCCTGCGTGTAATGGATTCAATAATTAATGCCTTGCCTTCTGATATTAAAAATGAGGATATTTCTTACGCTATCGATCGCTTGGCTGCTTTGTTTTTGGCTTTAAAAAAGCCAAGATCAAAACCAGTGAGAGGATTATGGGCAGAGCTATTTTTAATAAATTCAGCAAAAAATCCTTACCAGATGTTGGAAGCCTGGCATAATGATCTATCGGAACATTTTGATTTTAGTCAAAGAGCTTCCCGAATTGAGGTAAAAAGCACAGGAGACCGAATAAGAGATCATTACTTCTCACTGGAGCAAGTATATCCCGCTGCTGGAGTGAGTGTTGTGATTGCCTCTCTATTTGTTGAGGAATGCACGAATGGCTGTTCCTTAAGTGAGCTTTGGGATAAAGCGAGACAGGCCGCAAAAAATAATCTGGATTTACGACTAAAAGTAGATAAAATATGTGTTGAGACTCTTGGCTCGGATTGGGAGCAAGCTCGCAGCTTGTCTTATGATATGAGACTTGCCAAGCAGTCTTTGAAATTTTATAGAGTTGAGGATATCCCTAAGGTCTCAGATAATCTTCCCAGTGGTGTCTCAGAGGTGCGCTTTCGCTCTGATTTGTCTGGTGTTACAGCGCTTGATATTGATAGCTCGAGCAATGGGTATATTTATATATATTATGGTAAAGAATAACAGCTAAAGCTTTTTAACGCATCGTCTAGCAGTAAGTAAGCATATCTAATATAAATCCAAAATGGAAGAGGGATGAGCTAATTCTCACTTTAGAACTTTACTACATATATTAGTTTGAGATTTTAAAAAAAAATCCCCCCGCCCTCCAATAATAGGGGCGGGGGGATTCAGGTTATGCTATGCTACTCCAATTGTCACTTCTTGTCCTTGCCCTTGTTTTTGTCCTGGTCGTCATCCACCACTTCGTAGTCCGCATCCACCACTTCGCCTTCACCTGAGGCAGAGGAAGCGCGGCCTGAGGCGCCTGCGCCTGAAGCCTCCTGCTGGGTGCCGGCCTCGTGCCGGTCTTGTGTCTGGGTCTGGTAGAGCTTCTGGGCTGCCTCGTTCCAGATCGCGGTCAGGGCATCGCTGGCTGACTTGACTTCGTTCATATCCGCGCCTTTGAGGGCTGATTTGACCCGGTCAACCGCGGCCTGGAGCCTGGCGGTGGTATCGGAGTCCAGCTTATCGCCGAGCTCTTTCAGGTTCTTCTCGGTCTCGAAAGCCATCTGGTCCGCCCTGTTGCGGACTTCCGCGTCTTCCCTTTTCTTCTTATCCTCGGCTGCGTGCGTCTGGGCATCCTTGACCATTTTATCGATTTCCTGCTCGTTCAGGCCGCTGGAAGCCTCGATTCTGATCTTCTGCTCTTTGCTGGTGGCCTTGTCCTTGGCCGTGACATGCAGGATACCATTGGCGTCGATATCGAAAGTGACCTCGATCTGCGGTATGCCGCGCGGGGCAGGCGGCAGGCCGGTGAGCTGGAAGCGGCCGATTGTGCGGTTGTCAATGGCCATCGGGCGCTCACCCTGGAGCACATGGATCTCGACAGTGGTCTGGCTGTTCTCGGCTGTGGAGAACACCTCGCTCTTCTTTGTCGGAATGGTGGTGTTGCGCTCGATCAGCCTGGTGAACACGCCGCCCAGGGTCTCGATACCGAGCGAGAGCGGGGTGACATCGAGCAGCAGGACATCCTTGACATCGCCGGCGAGCACTCCACCCTGGATTGCGGCGCCCACGGCCACGACCTCATCCGGATTGACCCCCTTATGAGGGTCCTTGCCGAAAAAGTTTTTTACCACTTCCTGGACCTTGGGAATGCGGGTCGAGCCGCCGACCAGAATCACCTCGTCGATCTGGTCCGGAGTCACTTTCGCATCTTTCAGGGCCTGTGTGCAGGGGCCGACAGTGCGCTGAATAAGGTCGTCGACCAGCTGCTCTAATTTGGCCCGGGTGAGATTAACGTTCATATGCTTGGGTCCCGAGCTGTCAGCAGTGATAAACGGCAGATTGATATCGGTCTTCATGGTTGTGGACAGCTCGCACTTGGCTTTTTCTGCGGCTTCTTTGAGCCTCTGCAGGGCCATCGGGTCCTTGCTCAGGTCTATCCCGTTATCCTTTTTAAACTCTGCCACCAGCCATTCGATAACTCGCTGGTCGAAATCATCACCTCCCAGATGTGTATCGCCATTGGTGGACTTGACCTCGAAGACCCCCTCCCCGAGCTCCAGGATAGAAATATCGAATGTTCCGCCGCCCAGATCATAGACTGCGATGCGCTCATCCTTTTTCTTGTCCAGACCGTAGGCCAGGCTGGCCGCTGTGGGCTCGTTAATGATCCGCAGCACATCGAGTCCGGCGATCCGTCCGGCGTCCTTAGTGGCCTGGCGCTGGCTGTCGTTGAAATAAGCGGGCACGGTAACGACCGCCTTTTCCACTTTAGCGCCCAGGTAATCCTCAGCGGTCTGCCTCATTTTCTGCAGAATCATGGCGCTTATTTCAGGAGGATTGTATTCCTTGTTCTGGACATGCACCATGGCGCTGTCATTCCGGCCAGAGATCACCTCATAGGGCACTTTGGAAATCTCATCCTGCACCTCGCCCACTTTCCGGCCCATAAAACGCTTGATCGAGTAAACCGTGTTCTTCGGATTTGTAACGGCCTGCCGCTTGGCGACCTGTCCCACCAGACGCTCGCCGTCCTTGGTGAAAGCCACAATCGAGGGGGTGGTCCGGCTGCCCTCGGCATTGGGAATTACCACCGGGTCGCCGCCTTCCATCACAGCCACACAAGAATTGGTAGTTCCCAGATCAATTCCAATTACCTTGCTCATTTTATACTCCCTTTACATTTTAAAGAAGATAAGATTTTTTCAAATATTTTTCTCCACCCTATAATTTGGCAATTACCGTGCCACTATTTTCAGGCCATTATGGCATACTTTGTGTCATAATGGCTGCAATATTAATCCTTTGACTTCGATTTACGCTTTTAATAAATTATTTCAATGTCTCAGAAAAAACCATTCTCAAAGGATAAAGATGAAATACCTGAAACATGCCGTGGCTCTCTTAATCACCACTGTCTGCCTGTATATTGCTTTTCGTGGGGTGAATCTGGAAGAAGCATTACAGATCTTTGATAAAAACCGGATCAGGATCCTGCCTCTATCCGTTTTCACTATTCTCTGTCTGGGAGTAATGTGGGTCCGTGCCTGGCGCTGGAAATACTTTTACCAGAAGCAGCACAAGGCCGGGATTGGGGGACTGACTGTCTCGAACCTGATCGGTTTCGCCTCCAACAACATCCTGCCATTGAGAATCGGAGAAATGGTGCGGGCTTTGATGGCCAGGCGCAAAGTGGCTGCGCCTTTGAGTTACACGCTGGCCACCCTTTTCGTCGAGCGCTTTTTCGACACCCTCTGCGTTCTGTTATGCCTGATAATCCCGCTGCTTTTCAGCAGACAGTTCCCGCCGTTTGTGGTCAAAGTAGGCCTGATCGTGGCTTTTGTATTTAGCGGGGGAATCATCGTTCTGCTTATTTTGCGCGGCAAGCCCAACCTGGCGATGAAGATGGCGCTGCCTGTAGGGCGCAAGATATTTCCGGAACACCTCTTCGAGAGATTCGAACATTTTCTGGTCACTTTTACCGAGGGCATAAAGATCCTGCGGAACGGATCGGCAATGTGGAAGATTACAATTATAAGCTTTATCCACTGGTGGCTGGTGGTTTTCAGCTACGATTGCGCTTTCAGGGGTTTCTCATTCGATTCACTGCCCTGGTCCGCTCCTTACCTCACTCTGGGATTTGTGGCCCTGGGCGTGGCGCTGCCGAGCGCACCTGCCTTTGTCGGGCCGATCCATGCGGCGATCATCTATACCCTGAGCGAAGCTTACGGTATAGACAAGAGCGTGGCCACAGGTTTTGCCGTCATTATGCACCTTTTGATGATGGGTCCAATAACATTTGTCGGCCTGGCGATGATGTGGAGAGAAGGGCTCACTCTCAGCCAGATTCGTCAGAAAACGGACCATCTTGAGGAAGAAGGGGCCTCTGAACCCGTTTTACAGGATGGGACGGGAAGCCTGAAGTGAGAAGTTATTCAGATACAATTCAAGTTCCCTCTTTTAACGGAGCTTTCAAATGTCTCAAACAAAAGATACAATCTTGAAAATACGGGTGTTTGCAAAGATCAACCTCAGCTTACGGATCCTGGGCCGTCTTGAAGGCGGCTATCATTCCCTGGAGACCATATTCCAGAACATTTCACTTTCCGATCATCTGACCCTCCGGACAACTCCGGGAGCGGTCGATGTGCATAGTGACGATCCATCCGTACCGAACGGGCCGGAGAACATCGCCTATCGTGTCGCCGTAGCCTGCCTTCAAATGCTGGACATCCGGGACAGGGGATTGGAAATAAATATTGAAAAGGGTATTCCGGTAGGCAGCGGCCTGGGAGGCGGCAGTGCAGATGCCGCAGGGACGATAATAGCCTGTGAGCGTCTTTTCGGACCGCTGCCGGGCGGCGATACCGCCCTTTATGCCTTAGCCGCCTCGATTGGCGCCGATGTGCCCTTTCTGCTCTCCGGAGGAAGAGCCCTGGCCTGGGGAATAGGCGAGCGGATGCTCAGGCTGCCGGTCAGTAAGCCAACCTCGCTCCTGCTGGTTCTCCCCAATTTGTCTGTCTCGACTCTGTGGGCCTACCGCGCGCTTGATAACTCCCAGGCCGAGGGTATCAGCACTGAAACCATGGATGTTAACAGCGGTCCCCTTAAATGGGAGGAGCTTATCGGACCTTTGGGACCTGTGGAAGGGATAGTAAACGATTTCGAGCCCGTGATATTTGCCCATCATCCGGAATTGCGCGACATTAAACACCGGCTGATCGAGGCCGGCGCTAAAGTGGCGCTCCTCTCCGGAAGCGGAAGCGGTATTTTCGGGTTGTTTGAGGACAAAAAAAAGCGGGATGCTGCCAAAACTGCGCTTGAATCCCCAGAGGATTACCGTCTGATATCCGCAAATTTCCTGGACCGCGCATTCGACATCCTGGAGTGATAGGCGCTTAGTTTATCCACATCGACAACAAATTGTGGATGTAGCCTGGTTCCATCATAACTGATTCGTATCTGTGCATACAGGCACAGAGGGACAAAGGCACACAGGCACAAAGTAAAAAGAAAACATTTCTCCACCGGTATTACCGCAAAAACTCTCTCCCGGATTCAGGGTTAAGACACACCTGTATCCGTGCTCTGTACAGGTAATAATGTTTCAATCATAGACTGGCACATTGGTCTAGCCTTTATGAGATTTATGGCAAATGTTGTTCACAGTAAATTTCAGCATGAAAGCTCCGGGATAAAATGTCTTTAAAACTTTGTGCCTTTGCCACTTTGTGCCTGAAAGCTTAAATTTTGCGAATGACTTGTTTTATCTAGGACATACCTAAATATTTCAAATATTTTTAGCTAGTCTTCACTTGACTTTTTCTGCGGCAGGATTTTGCGCGGTCAGCTCCCGCAGACGGTTGCGGGCGCTGTGGGCCCAATCGCTGCGCTCTCCGGCACGGATTTCGAGCGTTTTGTAAGTAATTACAGCCCCCTCGCGGTCTCCGGACGCCTCCTGGATCAGTCCTGTCTGATAGAGGGCGCGCAAGGCGATCTCCGACCTGCCGGAAAAAAGATTACTTACCACTTCCATAGTCTTTAAGGCCTGTTCAAGCTTGCCCTCTGTCTGGTACTGCAATCCGAGCATGAACCTGGCCTGGGCTGTCAGCTCAGAATCCGGACTCCAGAGGCTGGTGAGCAGCTCCATCGCTATTTTGGGTCTGCCGACTTTCATTGCAGCCTCTGCCCATCCCAGAAGGGCCTCGGCTGTGGACTCTGTGATCCGGGCTAAGGACCACTGGAGCCTGCGCTGTTCCAGCGCTTCATTCCATTTGCCCCTGGCCCCCAGCACTGCGGCCCTGAGCCCTGCTTCCGCAAAAGGCGTAACCACCTCGGCGGACAACTTATCCAGCAATGCCTGGGCCTGATCGATCCTGCCTGCGCCCAGATACAGACGGGCCAGCATTATCTTGGCCCGCATACCATAAGGGCTGTACGAGAACCTTCCCGCCAGAGTCTCCAGGGCTTCACCGGCTTTGGCAGCTTCGCCCCTGGCCACGGCCAGACGGTAACCGACCCAAAGTGTATGGTCCTCCGGGTAGACATCCCGGAAAAGAAGGCTCAAGTCATCATAAAGAGTGGCTGCTGATTCCAGATTGCCAAGCGAGGTCAGGTAGTCTATTTCATCCAGAATCAGCTCCGCCAGGGCGGCACGCCGCTCGGGATAGGTCTTGCGGAACTCGTTGCGGGTCTCGGTAACTTTGTCCCTCCTTTTTTCGGCCATGTAACAGGCCATGATTCCCCGATATGCTTCAAAGGCGGTATCTACGCGTAAAAAGGAGTTCCAAGGGGAACGCTTGAACCTCTCAAACTCCCTGCGCAATTTATCAGTATCCTCGCCACGGGCGAGCTGGCCCTGAAGGGACATGATTTTCGCTATGGGGTAGGCCTCGCTGGAAACAGACAGACGGGCCAAATACAGATCTGACATTTGAGGGCTCCCGGCTGCCGAATAAAGCTCGACAGCTATGGCCGCTGCGGAACTTTGCGAAACTTCATCCGTGTAACTTTTCTGGAATTCGAGAAGCAGTTTTGAGGCCGCGGAAAACTTGCCCAGCCTGGTGAGCGCTCTCAGGGAATAACAACTGAAAATTCGCTGCCTGCGGGTATCGAGCACTGAACGGTCGATAATCTGTAAAAGATGCAGAGCTCTCTCATATCTTCCGGTTAAAAACGAGGCTTCAGCCAGGGCTGCAGCGACTTCCGGATCGTTCGCCGCATACCGGTGGCGGTGAGTCCAGTCCTCGATAGTCCGATAAGCCAGCGAATAACGGTCCTGGCGCAGATGGATAATGCCGAGGCGCAGTCCGGCAAGGCTGGACCAGCGGGAATTCGGGAAACGGTCCAACAGCAAGCCGTATAGATTGGCCGCGCTGTCCTGAGCTCCGGCGAAGACGGCATCTTCGAGCGAGGAAGCCAGACTCAAAATGGCTTTGCCGGTTACATTCATGTCCCCGCCCGATACGATAGCCTGACTCCACATGGTCCGCGCCGAGTCTGCAAGAGAGAAAGCCGCCAGGCTGGAATCAACCCTGGCCTGAGACATATAGCGTTCAGCCAGCCAGCTAAGCGCCGTGGAGCGCACAGTTCCAGGCCCGAGACCAGCAAGCTCACTTCTAAGCGTATTGTCCGCTTCCCGGATATCCGTCTTGGATAACGAGTTAAAAAGGAACTTATATATTTTAAGGAAGAGGGCGACGGCTTTCTCTCTGTCCGGAAACTTCTCGCTATGAGCAAGCAGATATCTGATCTCCCGCCAGGCCTGGGAAATTCTCTCTCTGGCCGTTACCGACCCTTTTCGCTCCAGTTTGAGACCGGCGAGATAACGGTAGGTGATAAGCTTGAGCCGCCCTTCAGGCTCCTGTGGGGGGGATTGCTGAAGGATAGCCAGGGCGCGCTCGTAGTCACCCAGCTCATTCGCCACCAGATCGGCCAGACGCAAGGGAGGTATCTGGCCGCTCTGTTGCTCCAGAATCTCCAGAAGCTCGTTGGCGGCCCGGGCGGGATCAGCCAACTCGAACAGATTAATCTCTTCCAGACGCTCGCTGGCCCGCTCCCAGAACCGGCTGGCCGGGTAATTTCCGATAAGCCTGTCCAAAATCGCCGCTTCCTCCCGAACTTTTTCCTGGTTTCTTTTAATCCGGCCGTAGACCCATAAGATGCTGTCTTTATTCTGAAGGAGATCACCCGGGCTATCCAGATAATCAAGAAGCTCCGCTTCCGTGCGCAGCGTATCGCCGAGGTTCAGGTAAAGGTTGCCCCTGACAAGCCTTATCCGCGCCTTCAGCACCGAATCGATCCCGGCCTCTGTCAGATCGCCCAGAAGTTTGAGCGCCCTGTCCAGTTGGCCCATATAAGCTGAAACTTGAGCCTGGATCAGAAGGGCTTCGTTTCTTTGCGGTCCTGAGCTAAAACGGTTGAAAAACAACTCCAGGCCCTTTGTCGCCGGAATGAGGTTGCCTGTCTTGATGCCGATACGCTCCATCATCCGTAATATTTCAAGGCCTCTGTCCGCATTGTCAGCCAACCTGATCCCTTCGATTGCATAATTGGAAAAATCCTCGTATTTGCCACTTTTGAGTTTTATGTCTATTAAGAGATGAAAGAGTGAATCAACCTCAATGCCTTCCGCAGAAAGCCTGTCTGATGAAGCCAAGGAAGTGAACGCGGAATCGGCTAGATCCAGATGCCCGAGGGCAAGGTGCGCATGGCCGAGAAGAAAGAGCAGCTTTGGCAAATTCATCAGCTTATCCCCTGATCTTCTTCTCAGCTCCTCGGCAAGACGGAGGGAGGAGTCCGCCCTGCCCAAACCGGTCAGACAGCCGATAGCAAGCAATTGTGTTGGCAGATCAAGCTCGAAGAGATCTTTATTGGCTGCAGTCTTGGTACTCTGCAACAGGGCATAGGCTTCCTCCACCCTTCCAGCCTCATAAAGCAGTCCGGCGCAGCGTTTAAGCGCAGAAACCAGATAGGCCTCATCAATAGGCCCAGCAAGATACTGCAGATAGGCCTGGAGTGCTTTGTGATCGAGCCTGCTCCTTTCTGCTGCGCGGGCCAAGGTGAGCAAGGCTGGCGGGGTAAAAGCAGAATCCGGGAAATCGGCGGAGACTGACTCAAGGCATCTCACGGCGACACTATCCCTGCCCAGGCGGTAACTCAGCAGGCCCAACTGGGTGAGCGCCGCTCCGATTCTGTCCGATTCCGGATATTCGACAATCAAGCGGCGCAAGCTCAGCTCAGCGGAATCTGTCATCCCCTTGGCGGCTTCAAGAACGCCTTTTAAGTAAAGCGCGATCGCTTTGGCGTCATCACGACCCGGCTGAGCGAGAAAGCGTTCAATAACCAGCAGGGCGGTTGCCGTATCGCCCCTGGCAGCCTGTCTCGCTGCGCCCGCCATAAGACGGGAACCCTCGCGAGAGGCTTCAAGCGCTGACACACAGCACAGGCCGATCAACAGTACCGCTCTTATCAGGCGAAAAAAATTTGACACCGGGATTCTCCCAACTTAAATCCGATAACTCTGGACCAGAGAAGCTCTCACATAAAAACGAGGCTTCCCGGGGTCTTATTCAAACGCTATCCGCATTTTTGCAAACTAGATATTTATTAGTGACAAAACAATGCATGAAGAGTATAATAATACTACACCATGTTGTTCTAAAAAGGGCAGATTTTCCTTACAAACAGGCAAGTTAATCCTGGTCTATTCACAAAATTTTATAAAAAGGAACAGGCTTTCGGTCTTTCAAGCATTTGTTCCATACCGGACAAGAAGTCAGAAGCCAGAAGGCAGAAGTCAGAAGGTTAAAAGACTCCGGTGATCATTAAAAAAATATTCTGAATTCTGACTCCTGGATTCTGAATTCCGAAAGTTTATTATAAAAAATCCCGGTTGCCGTTTGTTAATAATGGCCTGGGGTATCGACAAGTTTTATGAATAAACCGAGTTAAAGCTTATATTTTACGTAAAAATATTCGAATCGCTTACATGAGCTAACGGCTGGAAAAAAGATAAACTTTAATTCTTCGCGCCGGCCAGGCATTCGATTCACCCGGCGCTTACAGGAATGAGAGAGCAAACGCCGGGTGAGACCTGGATTCTGAGCTTGATTATACCATTTATCTGCGATCTTGCCAATCATTAAATTATACCCGACATCCCATGAATTGGCAAGCAAACATATATGAATAGGGAAAAGAAGCCGATCTGGAGGATTCAGCCGATGAAAGTGATCGTTCTCTCCGGCGGTACGAGCACTGAACGCGTGGTGTCCATGGCCAGCGCATCCTGTGTCCTGGCGGCCTTGAAAAAAGCCGGCCACCAGGTAACAACTGTAGATCCCGGAGCTGAATGGACCGCGATTGATCCAGCCCAAGCCCCTGCCGAGCCGCCCCGGAAATATTGCGGCCTGCCGGATAAAAAAGGCATAAAGCTGCTGAGTTCGGTGGACATTATTTTCAATATGCTGCACGGAGGCCAGGGGGAAGACGGCACTCTGAACGCCGTGCTCGAACTGCTTAATTTACCCTATGTAGGCAGCAGGCCCGGACCGAGCGCCGCCGCCATGAACAAGGTGGTCTCAAAAAGGCTGTTTTCTTCGGTAGGTGTGCCGACACCCCGCTATCAAGTGTTAGAAAGCAGCGACCGCGGCAGCTGGCGGCCGCAACTCGAACCGTGGATACAGGAAATCGGGCTGCCGGCGATTGTCAAGCCCTCGGACCAGGGATCGACCGTGGGCCTGAGCAGGGCCGCCACGAATGGGGAGGTTTTCGAGGCTGTGCGGCAGGCGGCGGAATTAAGCCCGCAGATACTGGTGGAAAAGTATATCGAGGGAAGGGAGCTCACTGTGGGCATTGTCACCGATATCGCCCTCCCTGTGCTTGAGGTGGTTGTTCCCGGCGGCTTTTACGACTACAAGGCCAAGTATCTCAGCCACGACAATAAGTATATAGTACCGGCGCAAATCCCGGAACCGATCGCCAAAGAGGCCCAGCGCCTGGCGCTTGAAGCCTTCAAAGTGCTGGGTCTGAACGACTATGCCCGAATTGACTTCCGCCTTGACTCGGCAGGCGCTCTCTGGTGTCTGGAAGCCAACAACCAGCCGGGAATGACCGACAGCTCTCTGCTGCCCAAGGCTGCCGGAGTGATCGGCCTTGACCTTCCGGCTCTTCTTGAGCGGATTATGAAACACGCACTGGCTCGTCACCTGCACGCCGGTTAAGCTTTATTGAGAGCAAGGAGATTCTAGTGAACGAGATCCAGCTTCGTGATCTTCAAAGCGAGATCGATCACAGGAACCTCGAGATACAAAAGGTGGGTGTCAAGGGATTGAGCTATCCAATCACAGTGCAGGACCGCGCCAAAGGGACCCAGCATACTGTGGCCCGTGTACAGATGTCGGTTCTCCTGCCCCACCACTTCCGGGGCACCCACATGAGCCGGTTCATTGAAATCCTCAACCGGCATCGTGGAAATATCGCCGCAAACAATCTCAAAGAAATCCTGGCCGAAACCAGGGAGCGCCTGAACGCCGAGGTGGCCCATATAGAGCTTGAGTTTCCTTATTTCATTGAAAAAAAAGCGCCGGTGTCAAAAGCCGAGGCACTACAGGAATATATCTGCCGGTTCATAGCCTCACTGGGAACTGATGAGGAGAAGACGGATTTTATCCTGGGGGTCGATGTGCCGGTAACTACAGTTTGTCCCTGTTCCAGGGAAATAGCGGATTATGGAGCGCACAACCAGCGCTCGATCCTTTCGATAAACATTCGCTTCAAGGATTTTGTCTGGATCGAGGATCTTGTCGAGCTGGCCGAAAATTCAGCCAGCTGCGCGCTTTATCCGCTGCTCAAGCGCAAAGATGAAAAGTACGTTACCGAGTACGCTTATAGAAATCCACGCTTTGTGGAGGATGTAGTGCGCGAGTGCGCACTGGGTCTGGAAAAAAACGATCAGATTACCTGGTATCAGGTGGAAGCCGAAAACTATGAGTCCATCCATAACCACAATGCTTATGCCTTGATCCAGAACAGCAAAAAACCTGAAAAGTTGCAAAACGCCTGAAAGATTAAGAATTTCTCCCACGAAAGCAGTATAACGGCAAGGGTGTCAACAAGTATATAACCTTGTTTTCGCCGGTTACATTTCATCGCTCATACTGAACAAACCCATATCACTCAGCCACCTGAGCAGGCAGGTTGAATTTTCACCGTACCCTGTCAAGCAGCTTTATCGAATTGCGTTCTAAAAATGGTACAACTTTTGCTGTTTTAACCGATATACTAGAAGCGTTATGATTATTAACCATTCCGATTGGATCGAAATAAAAAGACGCCTGAAGGATACTGTTAACTCTTAGTATATCAATAACTTGCATGGGCGGTTCGCGAACCGCCCCTACGAGTTTTGTGGTAATTTGTGAATAATACGGGCCAGATAGAGATTCTTCAATCAAAAATTAATATTGAAATTCTTTACGGGACTGAAAAAATTTATTATTTTTTTTGCACTTTTTTTAAATAACCGTATTCTGGGTTCGATATTCTTTTCGACCGGATGGGAAAAAAAAATTTAAAATTTTTTTTTAAAGCCGCGAAAAATATTGAAAGCTTGCTCTTTTTATATTATTTTCTTTCGTTGTTTTCAAATAAATGTCTTGACATTTTAAAATTTCCAATTTAAGATTTAAAAAATTCTGGTCAAAGATAGAGGTAAATAGTGTAAACCGATCTTCCCTCGTGTGACTCCCCCCCCCCTTGCACGGAGAAA
>Ga0307379_10003812_pt1 | contig 21744 bp, 19 predicted proteins | sample UN2MG_FD_202237 | JGI IMG/M metagenome (GOLD analysis project Ga0307379, IMG submission 202237) | Soil microbial communities from Risofladan, Vaasa, Finland - UN-2 | ecosystem: Environmental > Terrestrial > Soil > Coastal area > Acid sulfate soil | place: Finland: Risofladan, Vaasa | collected... | reverse complement strand
TCTTATGGTCAATGGGCAACATACGCCGTAGGGTATCGGGCGACACTAAGAGAGTGCGAACGTCAGTGGGGTCAGAAATGGCGATCGACGGAAAAGACCCAAGCTTGGCGATCCTCATCGATGCCGACAACACAAGCGCGCGCCACGCCCGCCAAATCTTCGATGAAATTGCGAAGCTCGGCGAAGCGAACGTCCGCCGGATCTATGGTGATTTTTCCAGTGAAAGGCTGAAAGGCTGGCGCGATGTCATGCAGCCGCTGGCCATCGTGCCGCTGCAGCAGTTCAACTACACCACGGGCAAGAACGCCGCAGACATCACCTTGGTGATCGATGCAATGGACCTGATGCATCGCGGCGGATTGGACGGGTTTTGCCTTGTCAGTTCCGATAGCGATTTTACCCGGCTCGCCCAGCGGCTGCGCGAGGATGGGGCGGTAGTCTATGGTTTCGGCGCCCAAAAGACGCCGGAGGCGTTTCGCAATGCCTGTACACGATTTATCTACATCGAGAACCTGGAGGACGCGGCAGGAGATGACGACAAGGAGAAAGCCGGACCGCGGGCCGGCGAGAAGAAACAGGCCGGCGCAAAGAAGGAGCCTCTCTCGAAGGCTGTTCCGCTGATCCGTAAGGCGATGGAGCAGGCCTGGGACGACGAGGACTGGGTCGATCTGGGTGTGGTCGGCCAACGCCTCAATCATCTGGCGCCCGATTTCGACCCGCGGACCTATGGCTGCGCCAAGCTGGTAACCGTTGTCGAAAAGAGCGGCAAGTTCCTAGTCGAGCGTCTCCCAGGTCAGGGGGTGCGCATCAAACGGAGCTGACCTGCGTTGCGTTTCCCGTCGGCTTCGGGCCCAAAACAGAACGGCCTACAGCAAGTTGATGACCGGCGCGGTTCCGTCGGGCCTGGCCTTGGCGCCGTCGATCGCGGGCGCGGCGTAATTCAAGAAGCTGTCGGGCAGCGCCAGGTTCGCGAACATTCCCAAGCGTTCTGGATGCGCCTTGCGAATAGTTGCCGCATGGTCGTTGCAATGGCGGCATAGGCGTTTGGCCTGTTTGTCGTCGCCGAACCACATGCCGGGCGCCGACATCGATGTAACGGCAGTGGCTACTCCATTGCGATACAAGGCTTCTATCGAGGCATCCGGCGACCGATCGGGGACACGATCTGCAACCTGCCCCGCGGCAAAGACATGCAGGTGCTCTATCTCATAATGCTTAGAGCACGATCGATCGAAAACATGATCGGAGCAATGGACAAGCCCGGCCGCGTGCGCGAGCATTCGGCTTGGTCGGTGGACCAGATGAGTGCTTCGGGTGGGGCAGGCGTCGTCGTCGGGATCAGCGAATGGAGCGGGTATGACGCGCGAAAGCGAATGGCCGGTGGTGGTCGTCGGCGGCGGGATCGGCGGGCTGACGCTGGCCGGCGCGCTGGCGAAATTCGGCGTGCCGTTTTTGCTGCTCGAACAGGCCGACGAGCTGGCCGAGGTCGGCGCCGGGATCCAGATCGGCCCCAACGGCGTTCACGTCATGCGCTTCCTCGGCATCATGGAAACGCTCAACGATCTGGCCTGCCTGCCGCCCAGGTATAACGCCCGCGACTGGAAGACCGGCAAGCTGCTCTACAGCCTGCCGCGCAACCCCCACTTCGCTGAGAAGTACGACGCGCCCTACTATCAGATCCACCGCGCCGATCTTCTGAACACGCTGCAGACCGCCGTGCCCGCCGACCGCATTCGTCTTGGCCAGCAGGTCGCAGGCTTGCGCCAAGAGGGCGATACGGTGGTGATCGAGACCGCCAGGGGCGACACCTTCGAGGCCGCCGCGGTGATCGGTGCCGACGGCATCCATTCGGTGGTGCGCGAGACGTTGTTCGGACCCGACACGCCGCGCTACGCCGGCATGGTGATCTACCGTCTGACGGCTGAAACCGCCGCGCTCGACCCCAAACTCGCCAAGATCGGGGCCGGCACATACCATGGACCGCATGGCCATGTGACCGTCTACCCCATCTCCGGCGGCCGGCGGATCAACTTCGCGGGCGCCTTCGAGATCGCCGAATGGCAGACCGAATCCTGGTCGCTGGAGTGCAGCAAGGACGAGGTCCATGGCGCTTATGATGGCTGGGATGCCGATCTGCACGGCCTGATCGAGGCGAGCGGGCGCATCAACAAATGGGCGCTGTTCGACCGCGATCCCTTGCCGCAATGGACCAGGGGCCGGGTCTCGCTGCTGGGCGATGCGGCCCATCCGATGCTGCCTTTCATGGCGCAGGGCGCCTGCATGGCGATCGAGGATGCGTATGTCGCCGCGGCGCTGCTCGCGCGCATGGGCGATCCGGTCGCGGCGCTCAAGGCCTATCAGGATGCAAGGCGCGAGCGCACCGCCAAGGTCCAGTTGGGCGCGCGGAGCCGCGTCATCTCGATGCACGAGCCGACGCCAGTCGGCCGCGCCTTGCGCAATCTCAATTATTTCGTCAGCGGGCTTTTCAAACGCGAAGGAAAGCGTTTCGATCCCGACTGGATCTACGGCATGAATGTCGTGAACGAGTTTCCGGTGCCCGCGAAGGCCGCCTAGAATCCCAGGAACAGGAGTGAAGGTATGACCACAGCCATGATGAAGGCCGGTGTCGCCACCGAGGACGGGCTCGCGCTGCGCGAGGTGCCGCGGCCGGAACCGGGGCCCGAGCAGGTCCTCGTGCGGGTCCGCGCGGCGGGCCTCAACCGCGCCGATCTGGGCGCCGCCCAGGGCCGCTACATTCCGTCGCCGGAGGCGTTGAGCAAGCCGATCGGCCTCGAATGGGCCGGCGAGGTCGTGGGCGTCGGCGCGGGCGTGTCCGGCGTCAAGGCGGGCGACCGGGTGATGTGTTCCGGCCAGGGCGGTTACGCCGAATACGCGGTCGCCGATATGGGCCGGGTGCTGTCGATCCCGGCCAACAACATGAGCTACGAGCAGGCCGCCGGCCTGCCGATCGCGCTGCTGACGATGCATAATGCGGTGGTCACGAACGGCCGGCTGCAGGCCGGCGAGAGCGTGCTGATCCAGGGCGCCAGCTCCGGTGTCGGGCTCATGGGGTTGCAGATCGCCAAGCACATGGGCGCGTCACCGGTGATCGGCAGCTCGACGAACGATGGCCGCCGGGCGCGGCTGGCCGAATACGGCGCCGACCTAGCTATCGACACGCGCGACGAAGGCTGGGCCGATGCGGTGATCGAGGCGACCGGCGGCGACGGCGTCCACCTGATCGTCGACATGATCTCGGCCGGCGTCATGGACGACAACATGAAGGCGGCGCGCGTGCGTGGCCGCATCGTCAATGTCGGCCGGCTGGGCGGCTTCTCGGGCGCGTTCAACTTCGATCTGCATGCGCTCAAGCGGCTCGACTATATCGGCGTCACCTTCCGCACGCGCTCGGTCGAGGAGGTGCGCGAGATCGTGCGGCGCATGCGTGATGATCTCTGGGACGCGGTGACCGCGGGCGATATCGCCCTGCCGATCGACAAGACCTTTCCGCTCGACGAGGCCGTAGCGGCGCAGGCGCATATGCGCGCCAACGAGCATTTCGGAAAGATCGTGCTGACAACTTAGGTTTTCGTTGCGGCGCCTTAAGCGATCGTTCAGGACCAGAATGCGCCGAGACGGCCGAAGATCACTGCCGCGGCAATAAGCGCCGCGACCTCCGTCAGTTGTTGTGTGGCGCCAAACACATCGCCGGTCGAGCCGCCGATCTGACGCATTGCGAGACCCGCGAACAATCCCGCTACCGCGGCCACCACGACGCTTGCGAGGGCGCCGCCGAGGGGTCCCAGCGCCGCCACCGCCAGCGCCGCCGCGATGACGGTCGCAATCCCCGCAGTGAGCGCGCCTGGCCGCCCGGCCTCGGCGCCAAGTCCGCTTTCCCGGGCCTGCGGCATCAATGCCATGAGCCAGACCATCGCCGCCCGCGACAACACGGCAGCCGCAACAATGGCGAGGAATGTGGCGAGCGGCGCTTGCATGGCTGCGATCGCCGCCAGCCTGCCAGCCAACACCAGAACCAAGGCGACGACGCCGAACGTGCCGATGCGGCTGTCGCGCATGATCTTGAGCTTGTCTTCGCGCTCGAACGCACCGCCGAAGCCGTCGGCGACATCGGCAAGCCCATCCTCATGCAGCGCGCCGGTCAACAGCACCATCGCCGCAACCCCCAGAATGGCGGCGAGCAGCGGCGGCAGCGCGAGGGCAAGGGCGCCGGCGCAAATGCCGCCGCCGGCTGCGCCGACAACAAGCCCGACGATGGGAAAGGCCCAACCCGCGCGCGCCAGATCGCCTCGCACGATTGTTCGCCCGCGCGTGACGCCCCCGCCAACGAAGTTCACCCGCGTCAAAAAAGCGAAGGCGACGCCGAGCGACCACAACGGCGCGAAACCTCGCTTTTGCGCGCTGGCTGGTTGCATGGCTGTGGTCGCCTCGATAGTCATGCCGGCAATTAAGATGCACGCGCCGCGCCCGGCGGCGCAATCGAAACCCTGTCCGCGACGCGGCGGGATGCATAAAGTACCAATAAGCAGAGCGCGCATTTGGGGCCGATACGCGATCGGTTCGTGCGCGCGCCGCAACAAGGGAGGATCCGGTGGCGACCATGACTTCGGATGATATCCGCGCGATATTCGCTGATCTCGATGGCAAGGACGTGGCCGCCGCCGAGCAGGCGCGCGCGCGCCAGGCCATCCTCACCAAACCGGCCGGATCGCTCGGCCGGCTTGAGGATCTGGCGGTTTGGCTTTGCGCCTGGCAAGGCCGTCACCCGCCGCGCCTGAGGGACATATCCTGCCTCGTCTTTGCCGGAAATCACGGTGTCGCGGCGCAGGGCGTTTCGGCATTCCCGGTCGAAGTGACGGCACAGATGGTCGCCAACTTCGAGGCCGGCGGGGCGGCGATCAACCAGCTTTGCGGCGTTATGGGGGCCAAGCTCGCGGTGCTGCCGCTCGAGCTCGACCGCCCGACCGATGATTTCACGAGAAGCCCGGCAATGAGCGCCGAGGATTGCAACCTCGCCTTCCAGACCGGCTACGAGGCCGTCGATGGCGACGCCGACCTCCTGCTCGTGGGCGAGATGGGAATTGCCAACACAACGTCCGCGGCGGCGCTGGGCGCTTTGCTGTTCGGCGGTGCGCCCGAGGATTGGGTCGGGCGCGGCACCGGCGTCGACGATGAGGGGCTGCGGCGCAAGGCCAAGGCGGTTGGCGCCGCGGTCGCCCTGCATGGGACCGCGACAAAGGAAGCGAGCGATCCGATGGAGGCTTTGCGCCGGGTTGGCGGCCGCGAAATTGCGGCGATGGCCGGCGCTGTGCTGGCTGCCCGCCAGAAACGCGTCCCGGTCATTCTCGACGGCTTCGTCAGTTCCGCGGCGGCGGCGGTCGTGCATTGCGCGCGGGCCGGCGCGCTCGATCACTGTGTCGCCGGTCATGTTTCGGCCGAGGCCGGCCATCGCCGTCTGCTCGAGGCGCTCGGCATGCAGCCCTTGCTCGATCTCGGCATGCGACTTGGCGAGGCTTCGGGCGCGGCTTTGGCGCTCGCGGTGGTGCGCGCAGCGGCGGTCACGCATACCGGCATGGCAACGTTCGGCGAGGCCGGCGTCTCCGAACGTTCGTGAGGTCACACCGGCGTCATAGCTTTTCGTGTACCTCGGCGAACGCACATGATAACGTCGTTGCACCGACGGGGAGGAAGCCGGTGTGTTCGCTTGTTTGTTCAGTAGCGAACGATTCCGGCGCTGCCCCCGCAACTGTAGAGGGTGAGGCCACGGCACAGGCCACTGGCGAGCAATCGCTGGGAAGGCGCCGGGGCCGTCGATCCCTAGCCAGGACATTTTCCGTCGGAAGCGATGCCTTGGATGCGTCGGGTGGGACGCAAAAAAAGGGAGATATTTGATGGCACAACACGTCACCACGAAGGCCCAGCCGGTGAAAACCCAGACGATCAGTGAACGCACGGCGCTGCTCGCGCCCGTGGCGCTGGCGCTTTTGGCCGGCCTGTTCCTGCTCTATGGCGCGGGCTTCGCCCAGTCGGCGACGCTGCACAATGCGGCGCACGACGCGCGGCACGCCTTCGCCTTCCCGTGTCACTGACCTGATCCGATGATCAAGCGCATGTTCCTCGCCGCGATTGCGGCGGGGCTGCTGGCTGGTCTGCTGATCACGGCGGTTCAGACCTTCACCACGACGCCGATCATCCTGCACGCCGAACAGTTCGAAGCGGCGGGAGACGGCAAGGAACACAAACACGGCGCCTTGGTGCCGAGTGCAGCGCTTGTCGGAGGCACATCGGCGTCAACGGGCGGTCTCGTCCAGCTCGCCGATGCGGGCCATGGCGGCAAGCCCGGTCACACCCACCAGCACGCCGATGGCGGCCACGGCGGCAAGCCGGGCCATACGCATCAGCACGCGCAGGGGCACCTGGCCAAGAAGGGCGGCGAAGCGCCGGCGCTCGGCGGCGGCCTGGAGCGGCTGTTCTATACCGGCCTTGCGAACCTCTTGATGGGTGTCGGATTTGGCCTGCTGCTGGTTGCCTGCTTTGCGCTCTACGGCAAGCCCGTCGACCCGCGGCGCGGCGTGCTCTGGGGGCTTGCCGGCTTTGCCGTCTTCACGCTGGCGCCCGGGCTTGGGCTGCCGCCGGAGGTTCCGGGCTCCAAGGCAGCTGCGGTCACCGACCGGCAGATCTGGTGGGCTTTTGCGGCCGTGGCGGCAGCGCTCGGCCTCTGGCTGATGGTGTTTGCGCGGCAACATGCGCTCAAAGTGCTGGGCGTGGTGGTGATCGCGGTTCCCCATCTCATCGGCGCGCCGCAACCAGCACAAATTGGCGGTGCGGTGCCGCCTGAACTCGCCGGTCATTTCGCCGCTGCCTCGATCGTGGTCAGCGCGATCTTCTGGGCCTCGCTCGGCTGGCTGAGCGGGACGTTTTGGCAGCGGCTCGGGCCAGCGACCGCCGAATAGCCGGAACCGGCGCCGGCGGATCGCGCGAAACGAACAACAGGCTGGGAGGCAAGGTATGTCCGCGGCAGCCGATCATCGTGCTTTGACGACGTTGGTGCTGGGCGGCGCTCGCTCGGGCAAGAGCGCCTACGCAGAACGCCTGGTGGAAGGCCATGAGGGCGCACTGGTCTATCTTGCCACCGCCGAGCCGGGCGATGCGGAAATGACCGAGCGGATTGCCGGGCATAAGGCCCGGCGCGGCGGGCGCTGGCGCACCGTCGAGGAGCCGCTCGCGCTGACGGAGGCCCTGGGCGCCGCCGTGCAGCCGGGCAGCGCGGTGTTGGTCGATTGCCTGACGATCTGGCTCTCGAATCTATTATTGGCCGGCCGCGACGTGGAGATGGAAATGGCCCAGCTGGTGGCCGTGCTGGGCGAGCTGAGCAACCCGGTGGTGCTGGTCTCCAACGAGGTCGGCCTTGGCATCGTGCCGGAGAACGCGCTTGCCCGCGCCTTCCGGGATCATGCCGGACGGCTCAATCAGATGGTCGCGCAAGCGGCCGACCAAGTCGTTTTGGTGGCGGCGGGGCTGCCGATGATCTTGAAGCCCGCGCGTGAACTGGAGATGTCCGCATGACCGCGACCGCCAAGATCCCCGCGACGGTGATTACCGGCTTCCTCGGCGCCGGCAAGACCAGCCTCATCCGCCACCTGCTGGAGAACGCGAACGGGCGCCGGCTCGCCCTCATCATCAACGAGTTCGGCGATATCGGCGTCGACGGCGAAATCCTGAAGGCCTGCGGCATCGAAGGCTGCGGGGAAGACGATGTGATCGAGCTTGCCAATGGCTGCATCTGCTGCACCGTGGCGGACGATTTCCTGCCGACCATCGAGGCGCTGCTCAACCGCCCCGAGCCGCCCGATCATATCGTCATCGAGACCTCGGGGCTCGCCTTGCCCAAGCCGCTCGTCACCGCCTTCAATTGGCCCGAAGTGCGCACCCGCGTCACGGTCGACGGCGTGATCGCGGTGGTCGATGGCCGCGCCGTGGCCGATGGGCTCTTTGCCTCCGATCCGGGCGCCGTGCAGCGCCAGCGCGAGGCCGACACGGCGCTCGACCACGAAAGCCCGCTGGAGGAGGTCTTCGAGGATCAGATCCAGTGCGCCGACATGATCATTTTGAACAAGTCCGATCTACTCGACGCGGCGTCGCTAGAGGCGGCGCGCAGCGGCATCTCCGAGCACATGCGGCCCGCGGTCAAGATCGTGCCGACCCGTCATGGCATGGTCGACGCCGCCGTATTGCTAGGCCTGGCGGCGGCGGCGGAGGACGATCTGGCCTCGCGGCCCTCCCATCACGACGGCGAGGACGACCACGACCACGACGATTTCGAAAGCATCGTGGTCGAGCTGGACACCATCGATGAGCCCGCCGAGCTGATCGAGCGTCTGAAGCCGGTCGTCGACGCGCATGGCGTGCTTCGCGTCAAAGGCTTTGCCACCGTGCGCGACCGCGACATGCGCCTGGTGGTGCAGGGCGTGGGTGACCGTATCCAGCATTACTACGATCGCGACTGGGCCGAGGGCGAGACGCGGGCCACAAGGCTGGTGCTGATCGGCCTGATGGGCCTCGACCGCAGCGCCATCGAAGCCGCGCTGGCCAAGTGAACGATGCACCTTCTCTCGACACGGCCGGGTGAGGTCACCGATGGATCGCAAGCCGTCGACCTCGGTCAGACGACGGGCGATATCGTCATCCTGTCAGCGGCCGATACCGAGCTTGCCTGCCTTGCCAATGCGCGCCGTGGCTTGGGCGGGGATTTCCCATCGGTCCGCCTGGCCAATCTTATGCAGCTCGGCCACAACTTGTCGGTCGATCTCTATACCGAAAATGTAATCCGCCACGCCAAGCTGGTGATCGTGCGTCTGCTGGGCGGGCGCTCCTACTGGCCCTACGGGGTGGAGCGGATCGCCGACGCCTGCCGCGCAGCGGGCATCGCGCTGGCGCTGCTGCCGGGGGACGATCAGCCCGACGCCGAGCTCGACACGCTGTCGACCCTGCCGCGCGAGGCTCGCCACCAGCTCTGGCAATATGCGATCCACGGCGGCATCGGGAATGCGCGCAACCTGCTCGCCTTCGCTGCCACACTGATCGGCCATGACGGTGACTGGCGGCATCCGAGCCCGCTCATGCGCGCCGGGCTCTATTGGCCGGGACGCGACCGTCCCGGGCTCGATGATCTGACGACCGGATGGCAAAAAGACGCTCCCGTAGCCGGCATCGTTTTCTACCGGGCGCTGGTGCAGGCGGCCAATCTGGCGCCCGTCGACGCGCTGATCGCGGCGTTGCGCGAGCAGGGGCTCAACGCCTGCCCGATCTTCGTTTCCAGCCTCAAGGACCCGGTCTCGGCCGAGATCGTGCGCGGCACGTTCGCCGAGCATCCGCCGGCGGTGATCCTGAACGCGACCGGCTTTGCGGTATCGACGCCCGGCGCAACGCGCAGCGAGACGCCCTATGATGCCGCCGACTGCCCGGTTTTGCAGGTCGTCTTCGCCGGGTCGTCCGAGGCGGTTTGGCGCGCGGGCAGCAACGGCCTTTCACCGCGCGATCTTGCCATGAACGTCGTGCTGCCCGAGGTCGACGGGCGCGTGCTGTCCCGCGCCGTCTCGTTCAAGACCGAGGCGCGCTACGACGAGCTCACCGAGATTTCGCTTGCCGCCTACGCCCCGGTCGCCGACCGCATTGACTTTACGGCGGCGCTGGCCGCGCGCTGGGCGAAACTTCGGTCGACGGCCCCGGCCGAGCGGCGCATCGGCCTGGTGCTGGCCAACTATCCGAACCGCGACGGCCGCCTCGGCAACGGCGTCGGGCTCGACACCCCGGCCAGCGTGATTGGTATGCTCGAGGGTCTGGGGGATGCCGGCTACGCGGTGGGCGAGGTGCCGGCCGACGGCAACGCCCTGATGGCGCGCTTCCTCGCCGGCCCGACCAATGCGCTCCCGACCAATGCGTTGAAGCGCGGCGCGCATCGCACCGGCGGCGAGCGCTTGACGCTCGGCCAATACGAAACGTTCTTCGAAACCCTTCCCAAAGCTTTGCGCGACGACGTGACGGAACGCTGGGGCCCGCCCAAGGACGATCCCTACTTCGACGGCGATGCCTTCGTGCTGGCTGTCCACCGCTTCGGCAACGTCGCCATTGGCGTGCAGCCGGCGCGCGGTTACAACATCGACCCGTCGGCGAGCTATCACGATCCCGCGCTGGTGCCGCCGCACGCGTATTTCGCCTTCTATGCCTGGCTGCGCACGCAATGGGGTGTTCACGCGGTCGTCCATGCCGGCAAGCACGGCAATCTCGAATGGCTGCCCGGCAAGGCGGTGGCGCTTTCGGAGACCTGCTATCCCGAGGCCGCGCTTGGGCCCCTGCCGCATCTTTATCCCTTCATCGTCAACGATCCGGGCGAGGGCAGCCAGGCCAAGCGGCGCAGTTCGGCCGTCATCATCGACCACCTGACGCCGCCGCTCACGCGCGCCGAATCCTACGGTCCGCTCAAGGATCTGGAGCAACTCGTCGACGAGTATTACGAGGCCGCGGGCATCGATCCCAGGCGGCTCGAGCTCCTGCGCAAGCACATATTGGAGCTCACCCAATCGACCGGGCTCGATCAGGATTGCGGCATCGCCGAGGAGGACGGCTCCGACGAAGCGCTCGCCAAGCTCGACAACTATCTCTGCGAGCTCAAGGAAATGCAGATCCGCGACGGGCTGCATATTTTCGGCACGGCGCCGACCGGCCGGCTTCTGACCGATCTCCTGGTGGCCCTGGTGCGCGTGCCGCGGAACAGCGGCGAGGGCAGCGATGCCTCGCTCATCCGGGCGCTGGCAAAGGATCTGGGGCTCGGCGATTTCGACCCCCTCGATTGCGAGATGGGCACGTCCTGGAGCGGGCCACGACCGGACGCGCTGAACGGGGAGGCGCCGTGGCGCAGCAATGGCGATACGGTGGAGCGCATCGAGGAACTGGCCGCAGCGCTGATCGCCGGCGAACGGACGCCCGGTCAAGACTGGGCCTGCAGCCGGGCCGTGCTCGACCATGTCGCGGGCACCGTGCGGCCGGCCGTTGCGGGCTCGGGCGCGGCGGAAATCGAAGGCCTGCTTGCCGGCCTCGATGGGCGTTTCGTCGAGCCCGGACCCTCGGGGGCACCGACACGCGGGCGGCTCGACGTGCTGCCGACCGGCCGCAATTTCTACTCCGTCGACAACCGCACGGTGCCGACGCCCGCCGCCTGGATGCTCGGCTGGAAGTCGGCCGGCCTGTTGGTCGACCGCCACCGCCAGGAGCACGGGCGCTGGCCGCGCAGCATGGCGCTCAGCGCCTGGGGCACCGCCAATATGCGCACCGGCGGCGACGACATCGCCCAGGCGCTGGCGCTGATAGGCGTGCAGCCGAGCTGGGATACGGCCTCGCGCCGGGTCACCGGCTTCGAGGTCATGCCGGCCGGCGTGCTCGGGCGGCCGCGCGTCGACGTCACCTTGCGCATTTCGGGTTTCTTCCGCGACGCCTTCCCGAGCCAGATCGATCTCTTCGATTCGGCCGTGCGCGCGGTCGCAGCCCTTAACGAGAGCGATGCGGAAAACCCCCTTGCCGCGCGCGTCCGGGCCGACCGGGCAGGCTTTCTGGCCGATGGGCTTACCGCCGACGAGGCGGACATACGCGCCGGCTTCCGCGTCTTCGGCTCCAAGCCCGGCGCCTACGGGGCCGGACTTCAGGCCTTGATCGACGAGCGCGGTTGGGAGAGCGACGCCGATCTTGCCCGTGCCTATATCGCCTGGGGCGGCTATGCCTACGGCTCGGGGGCGGCCGGGACGGCGGAACACCGGCTCTTCGAGACACGGCTCAAAGGCGTCGAGGCGGTGGTCCACAATCAGGACAACCGCGAGCACGATCTGCTGGACAGCGACGACTATTACCAGTTCGAGGGCGGCATGGCGGCGGCGGTGCGTCACGTTTCGGGCGCCCAGCCCGCCATCTATCACAACGACCACAGCCGCCCCGAAACGCCCAAGGTGCGCACGTTAGCTGAAGAGATCGGGCGCGTGGTGCGGGCGCGCGTCGTCAATCCCAAATGGATCGAGGGCGTGATGCGCCACGGCTATAAGGGCGCCTTCGAGATCGCCGCGACGGTCGACTACCTGTTTGCCTTCGCGGCTACGGCGCGGGTCGTCGCCGATCACCATTTTGATGCGGTCTATGACGCCTTCATCGCCGATGACCGGGTGCGTGGATTCATCGAGGAGAACAATCCCGCCGCCGCGCGCGAGATCGCCGAGCGGCTGGTCGAGGCCGAGGAACGCGCGCTCTGGCGGCCCAAATCCAACAGCGCCGGGATGACGTTGCGCGCGCTTGCCGGACGCGCGATGGACTCAGTGGAGGCGGCGCAATGAGCGACAAACAGACCACAGAACAAAATGACGAATTCGCCCGCGCGAACGAAAAGGCGCGCAACAAGAAAGCCGCGCGCGACAAGATGCTGGCCACCAAGACGATCGAGAAGGGCTTGCTGATCGTCCATACCGGCAAGGGCAAGGGCAAGTCGACCGCCGCCTTCGGCCTCGCCGCGCGGGCCATCGGCAACGGCATGCGCGTCGGCATCGTCCAGTACGTCAAGGGCAAGTGGGAGACCGGCGAGCGCGTGGTGCTGGAGGCGTTTCCCGATCTGGTGACGATCCGCACCATGGGCGAGGGCTTCACCTGGGAGACGCAAGACCGCGCCCGCGATATCCGCGCGGCCGAGGCCGCCTGGGAAACCTCAAAAGAAATGATCGAGGCTAGCCGCGGCGAGAACCCGCAATACGATCTGGTGATCCTCGACGAGCTCAATATCGTGCTGCGCTACGACTACTTGCCGCTCGACGAGATCGTCGCCTTCCTGAAGGGTAAACCCGAAGACCTCCACGTCGTCGTCACCGGCCGCAACGCCAAGGACGAGCTGATCGACGCCGCCGATCTGGTCACCGAGATGACCATGATCAAGCATCCGTTCCGCGCCGGCGTGAAGGCGCAGAAGGGGATCGAGTTTTGATGCCCCGAAATTACCTGCTGATGGCGAAAGAGACGCCGAAGCCGATGGCGAGGATGACGATCAGCCACACACCTGTCGCGAGATTGATCGTGAGCGCCCGCCTGATATCGCCGGCCGAGGCCTTGCGCGAGCCGGCGCCGATCCAGGGATCGTCGGCATGATCGCCCGTATACTGGCGCGGTCCCCCCAGCGAGAGGCCGAGCGCGCCCGCCATTGCAGCTTCCGGCCAGCCGGCATTGGGCGAACGGTGCTTGGCCGCGTCGCGAACCATCGTGCCAAGCGCCCGCTTGGCCGAGGCCCAGGGAATGAGCGTCGCGCCCAACGCCAGCAGGAGCCCGGCGAGCCGCGCCGGGACCAGATTGACCAGATCGTCAAGGCGTGCCGCCGCCCACCCGAAGGCGCGGTATTTCTCCGAGCGATGCCCGATCATGCTGTCGGCCGTGTTGATCGCCTTGTAAGCGGCGATGCCCGGCAGGCCGAACAGCAGATACCAGAAAAGCGGTGCGACCACGCCGTCGGAAAAGTTCTCCGCCGCCGATTCGATCGCAGCGCGCGCGACCCCGGCCTCGTCGAGCGTCTCGGGATCGCGGCCGACGATGGCGGCGACTGCCTTGCGTCCTTCGCCGAGGCTTTGGCCCAGCCCGCGCGCGACCGCTGCGACATGGGCGTGCAGCGAGCGTCCGGCAAGCAGGACCGAGGTGAGAACGACTTCGATAGCCGCGCCGATCCATTCGGGCTCTATCCGGCGCAATCCATAGCCGATCGCCCAGGCCAACGCGCCGACCGCGCCCACCACGACGAGCATGGTCACTATGCCGGCAGCCAAGCGCAACGCCGCGGCGGCCGCCGGACGGTTGAGCCATCGGTCCAACACACCGATCGCGCCGCCGATCAGCGCCACCGGATGGGGCGCCCGTCGGTAGACCCAGCGCGGGTCGCCGATCAGCGCATCGAGCAGCAACGCCGCCCCCGCAAGCGCGAAGGCGTCATACCAAAGATTGGGCCAAAGACCGGTGCTGGCGTTGAAAAACGTGAACATGGGGGCGAGCATCGTCGCGCGGGCGCGGGCGATCAACCGGATTCCGCTTGGAATCGAGGGCTCTCGCCGATTAGCATGGACAAAATCCCCAGGATCTTCGAACGGAGACGACATGTCTGAGAAAACGGGCGTGCTGCTGTGCGGGCACGGCAGCCGCGATGCCGGCGCCAGCCAGGAGTTTGGCCAGGTCGCGCGAAAACTCGCCGAGCGCATGCCGCAATACGATGTCGAGCATGCGTTTCTTGAATTCGCCACGCCGGTTATCCGCGACGGCATCGAGGCCCTGCGTGCCAAGGGCAACATCCACATCCTGGCGGTGCCCGGCATGCTGTTCGCCGCCGGCCATGTGAAGAACGACATCCCCTCGGTGCTCAACACCTATATGGCGCAGCACGAGGGCGTGCGGATCGAATACGGCCGCGAGCTTGGCATCGATCCCAAGATGCTGCGTGCTGCCGGCGCCCGCATCCAGGAGGCGATCGACGGGCTGGGCGCGGCCTACTCGCCGCACGAGACGTTGCTGGTCGTGGTCGGACGCGGCGCCTCCGACCCGGACGCCAACGCCAATATCTGCAAGGTCATGCGCCTGCTCTGGGAGGGCTTCGGCTTTGCCTGGGGCGAGGTCGTCTATTCGGGTGTGACCTTCCCGCTGGTCGAGCCGGGCCTCGAGCACGCCACGCGCCTCGGCTACAAGCGCATCATCGTCTTCCCCTATTTCCTTTTCACCGGGGTCCTGGTGAAGCGCATCTACGATTACACCGACGCCGTCGCCGCGCGGCATCCCGATATCGAATTCGTCAAGGCTTCGTATCTCAACCACCACGACCTGGTGGTCGAGACCTTCCGGGAGCGCGCGCTGGAGATCCTTGAGGGCGCGCCGGCGATGAATTGCCAAATGTGCAAATACCGCGAAGCGGTGCTCGGCTTCGAGGACCAGGTCGGGCTAGCCCAGGAAAGCCACCACCATCATGTCGAGGGCATCGGCACCAACGACGCACAACCGGCTGGGCACAGCCACGACCACGATCACGGTCATGGCCACGATCACGGTCACCACCACCATCCCTATCCGCACGCTGAACACCCGCTCGGTCCGGTCACGATGAAGAAGCCGGCCGAGGCGGAAAGCTGAGTGCGGGCCAATGGGAGCGGGTAAGTGAGTACAGGCAAGTGAGAGCGGATCGGTGAGCGCGATGACCGGCTATCTGCGCGACCCGGCGGAGATCTATCGCCGGTCCTTTGCCGTCATCCGGGAAGAGGCGCGGCTCGATCATTTGCCGCCCGGCATTGTCGAGATCGCGGTCCGGGTGGTGCATGCCTGCGGCATGGTCGAGATCGTCGATGATCTGGCTTTCGGCGGCGGCGACGTCGCCGGGGCAGCGACCGCGGCATTGACGAATAGCGCGCCGATTTTATGCGATGCGCGCATGGTTGCCGAAGGCGTTATCCGCTCCGCGTTGCCGGCGGACAGCGACGTTGTTTGCACATTGCATGAAGTCGACCAGGCAAAGGCGCGCGAACTGGGAACGACGCGATCGGCGGCGGCGGTCGACCTCTGGGCCGATCGGCTCGGCGGCGCGGTGGTGGCGATCGGCAATGCGCCAACCGCGCTCTTCCGGCTTCTTGAGATGCTTCAAGACGGGGCGGCGAAACCTGCTGCCATATTCGCTTTTCCGGTTGGGTTCGTGGGCGCGGCCGAATCGAAAGATGCGCTGATCGAGGCGAATACCGGGGTGCCGTATCTGACGCTGCGCGGCCGGCGCGGCGGCAGCGCTATGGCCGCCGCCGCGGTCAACGCTGTCGCGGCGGCAATTCAATGACCGAACAATGACAGCTAAGTGGTTGACCGTGGTCGGTATTGGCGAGGCTGGGCTCGCCTCGCTTGCGCCCACGGCGCGTGCCGTTGTCGACGCAGCCGAGGTGCTCGTCGGCGGCGCCCGGCATCTGGCGATGATCCCCGACGATGGCCGCGAGCGCTTGGAATGGCCGACCCCGATCTCCGATGCCTTTCCCGACATCGAAGCGCGCCGCGGCACGCGCTTCTGTGTGCTCGCCACCGGCGATCCGTTGAACTACGGGGTCGGTGCGATGCTGGCGCGGCACTTCCCGATCGAGGACCTGGATTTCATGCCGGGGCCGTCGGCCTTCAGCCTGGCCGCCGCGCGGCTCGGCTGGTCGCTGCCCGATGCCGAATGCCTCACCATCCACGGCCGCCCGGCCGACCGGGTGCGCGGCGCCGTCGCGCCCGGCCGGCGGCTGCTGATCCTTTGCGGCAATGGCGATGACCCGGCGAGCGTCGCGGTGATGTTGAGCGGGTGCGGTTATGCCGGCAGCTCCTTGGCCGCGTTCGAGCATATGGGCGGGCCGAAGGAACGGCGCATTGAAGGCACCGCCGGCGCCTGGCCGCCCGAGCCCATCGCCGACCTCGTCACCCTCGCCGTCGAATGCGTGGCCGACGCCGGCGCGACGACATACAGCCATGCCGCCGGCCTGCCCGACGAGGCTTTCGTCAATGACGGCCAGCTCACCAAGCGCGAGGTGCGGGCGGCCACGCTGGCCATGCTGGCGCCGCTGCCGGGCGAGCTGCTTTGGGATGTCGGCGCGGGCTGCGGGTCCATCGCGATCGAGTGGCTGCGGGTGCATCCATCATGCCGCGCGGTGGCGATCGAGCGCGACGAAAAACGCCTCGGTTTTATTCGCGAGAACGCGGCCGCGCTTGGCGTCCCCTGTCTCGAAATGGTTGGCGGCGTTGCGCCGGCGGCGCTCGACGGTCTCGACCCGCCGCATGCGGTTTTCGTTGGTGGCGGCGTGGCGGCCGAAGGGCTGCTCGAGGCGTGCTGGGCCGCGCTCAAATCAGGCAGCCGTCTGGTCGCCAATGTTATTTCGGTGGAGGGCGAGCACGCGCTATATGGCTGGCAGGCGGCGCATGGCGGCGAGTTCAGGCGCATCGCCGTGCAGCACGCAACGCCGGTCGGCCGTTTCCTCAGTTGGCGGCCGAAAATGCCGGTCACGCAATATGTCGGCGTGAAGCCATGACCGGGACGCTTTACGGCATCGGCGTCGGCCCGGGCGATCCCGAGCTGATCACCGTCAAGGGGCTACGGCTGTTGCAGGCATCGCCGGTCCTGGCCTATCCGGCGCCCGAGGAGGGCCCTTCCCTGGCGCGCTCGATCGTCGAAGGCTATCTGAACGGCGCCAAAACCGAAATACCGATCCGCATGCCGATCGTGGCCGCCCGGTTTCCCGCGCAGGCCGTCTACGATCAGGCGGTCGAAACGCTCGCCGGCCATCTGGACGAGGGGCGCGACGTGGCGGTGCTGTGCGAGGGCGATCCGTTCTTCTACGGCTCGTTCATGTATCTCTTCGGGCGCATGGCCGAGCGCTTCAAAGTCGAGGTGGTGCCGGGCGTTTCCTCGCTCACCGCCTGCGCCGCGGTGCTCGGCGCGCCGCTCGCCGCCCGCAACGATGTTATGACGGTGATCCCCGCACCGCTGGAGACCGACCTGATACGCGCGCGGCTGCTGGAGAACGATGCTGCGGCAATAATAAAGCTGGGACGGCACTTCGCGCGTATCCGCGAGTTGCTGGTCGAGCTGGGGCTTGCCGCGCAGGCGCGTTATGTCGAGCGCGCGACGATGGCGAACCAGCGCATCCTTGCCCTCGACGAGGTGGATGAGCGCGCGGTGCCGTATTTCTCGATGATCGTCGTGCACAAGCGGGGCGAGGCATGGCGGCTTTAGCGTCAGCGGTTGTTATCGTGCTGGGGCCGAGCGGGTTGGACACGGCGCGCGCGGCGGCCGCTGCGCTGGCGGGCGCGGAGATCCATGCCGCGTTCGATACGCCGCATGCCGTGCAGCGCATCGATGATCTGAAGACGCATCTGCGCGCACTATATACGGCGGGCCGGCCGGTCGTCGGCATCTGCGCGGCCGGCATTCTGGTTCGCCTGCTGGCCCCGGTGCTTGGCGACAAGCGCGCCGAGCCGCCGGTGCTGGCGGTTGCCGAGGACGGTTCGGCCGTCGTGCCGCTGCTCGGCGGACATCGCGGCGCCAATGATCTGGCCGCGAGCCTCGCCGCTACGTTGGACTGCACGCCCGCGATTACCACGGCGAGCGACCTGCGTTTCGGAGTGGCCCTCGACGCCCCGCCGGATGGCTGGCGGCTCGCAAATTCTAACGATTTCAAAGACTTCATGGCGACCTTGTTAACCGGCGCGCGGGTCCATTTGGAGGGCTCCGCGCCCTGGCTCGGCGATGGCACGCTGCCCTTTGCCGATGACGGCGCGCTGGCGATCCGCGTCAGTGACGACCGCGACGGCGGCGACACCAGCCGGCTCGTCTACAACCCCCAACATCTCGCCGTCGGTATCGGCTGCGAGCGCAATGCCGAGCCCGAGGAGGTCGTCGCGCTGGTCGCGCGTACGCTTGAAGAGGCCGGCCTGGCCGAGGGCGCGGTCGCCGGCATCTTCTCCATCGATCTCAAGATGGATGAAGCGGCCGTCCATGCCGCGGCGGCGGCGTTGGATGTATCCACGCGCTTCTTCGATGCGGCCCGGCTCGAGGCCGAAACGCCGCGCCTCGAGAACCCCTCCGATGCTGTCTTCCGCGAGGTCGGCTGCCACGGCGTCGCCGAGGGCGCCGCGCTTGCGGCAGCGGGACCCGACGCCGTGCTCGTGGTACCGAAACGCAAGAGCCGGCGTGCCACCTGCGCCATCGCGCGCGCGCCGGCGCCGATAGATATATCCCCCATAAATATACCTATGGCAGGGCGGCCGCGTGGGCGTCTGACGGTCGTCGGCATCGGGCCGGGCGATCCGCGCTTTCGCACGCCGGACGCCGATCAGGCGATCCGCGAGGCCAGCGATATCGTCGGCTACAGCCTCTATCTCGACCTGCTGGGTCCGATGACGGCTGGCAAGACCTGCCACAATTTCGCGCTGGGCGAGGAGGAAGCGCGCGTGCGCGCCGCGCTCGACCTGGCTGTTGAGGGCCGCACGGTGGCGCTGGTCTCCTCGGGCGATGCCGGGATCTATGCGATGGGCGCGCTCGTCTTCGAGTTGCTCGATCGCTCCGAACGCGCCGACTGGCGGCGTATCTCGATCGCTTCGGCGCCGGGCATATCGGCCCTTCAGAGCGCAGCCGCGCGGATCGGCGCGCCGTTGGGCCACGATTTCTGCGCCATTTCGCTCTCCAATCTGATGACGCCCTGGACGGTGATCGAGCGGCGCGTGCGTGCCGCTGCCGAGGGCGACTTCGTGATCGCATTCTATAATCCGGTCTCGCGGCGGCGCGTGACCCAGCTCGGCGAGGCGCGCGACATTCTGCTGTCGCATCGCCCGGCCGAGACGCCGGTGGTGCTCGCGCGCAATCTCGGCCGTCCGGGCGAGAGCGTCGAAGTCCTGTCCCTCAAGGACCTTTCGGCCGAGCGGGTCGACATGCTGACCCTCGTCCTGGTCGGCTCAAGCGAGACGCGGCGCGTCCATAAGGGCGACGGCGGGGTTTGGGTCTACACCCCAAGAGGCTATGGCGCGCGCGAGGAGATGCCTGGCCGATGACGGTCCATTTCATCGGCGCCGGTCCCGGTGCGCCCGACCTGATCACGGTGCGCGGACGCGATCTGATCGCGCGCTGCCCGGTCTGCCTCTATGCCGGCTCATTGGTGCCGCGCGAGCTGATCGACTATGCGCCGGAAGGCGCGCGGATCGTCGACACCGCGCCGATGAACCTGGACGAAATCGTCGAGGAAATGCGTGCGGCGGACACCGCGGGCCACGACGTGTCGCGGGTCCATTCAGGCGATCCCTCGCTTTACGGCGCGGTCGCCGAACAGATGCGCCGGCTTGATACGCTCGGTATTGACTACGACATCACCCCCGGCGTGCCGGCATTCGCCGCCGCTGCCGCGAGCCTCAAGGCCGAGTTGACCGTGCCGGGCGTCAGCCAGACCGTGATCCTCACCCGCACCACGATGAAGGCCTCGGCCATGCCGCCCGGCGAGGAGTTGGCCGCGCTGGGCGCCTCGCGGGCGACCCTCGCGATCCATTTGTCGGTGCGGAACCTGCGCCATGTCGTCGAGGCGCTGACGCCGCATTACGGCGCCGATTGCCCGGCCGTTATCGTCTATCGCGCCAGCTGGCCGGACGAGCTGACTATCACGGGCACCCTCGCCGATATCCGCGGCAAGGCGCGCGCCGCCAAGATCACGCGGACGGCGCTTGTCCTGGTCGGCCGCGTCTTCGATAAGGAGGCCGGCCATGCCAGCCGGCTCTATGATCCCGGGCACCGGCATATCTGTCGCCACGAGTGAGGCGGCGGGAGCATTATACGCACGATTTCAAACGTCATTTCGAGTGAGCGTCAGCGAGGGAGAAATCCGGCCGCAACCCGCACGGCATCGAACCAGATTTCTCCGCTCGCTCGCAGACGCTCCCTCGGTCGAAATGACGTGGCTGTCTGCTCAAATTCCGGAATGGCCGGCCGCAGCCAGCTCTCGGACCCAGGCACACGCCGCGGCGACATCGCTTACCTGATCGCCGGGCTGGGCCGGCGGCGGGCGCACCATGACCACGGGGATACCGAGATTTCTCGCGGCGGTTATCTTGCCGTAGGTCGCCTGGCCGCCGCTGTTCTTGGAGACCAGAACATCGATGGCATGGTCGCGCATCAGCGTTTCTTCGGCCGCCGCCTCGAAGGGGCCGCGGGCGCAGAGCAATTCGAACGACGCGAGCGCGATCGGCGCGGCGGGCGGATCGATCAGGCGGATCAGGAACCAGACCTGCTCTGACGCGGCAAAGGCGCCAAGCTCCTGACGGCCGACGGTAAGAAAGGCGCGCGATCCTTGGGCGGAAACGGCACGCGCCGCGGCGTTCACGTCGTCGACCTCAATCCAGCGGTCGCCATCCTGGGGCGACCAGGGCGGGCGCTGCAGTTGCACCCGCGGCACGCCCGCCGCTACGCCGGCCTCGGCGGCGTGGCGGCTGATCGCGGCGGCGAAGGGGTGGGTGGCGTCCACCAGCAGGTCGATGCGCGCGCCTTTCAGATAGCGCGCAAGGCCGGCCGCGCCGCCGAAGCCGCCGCTGCGGACCTCGCCTGCGATGGGCCCCGGATTGCGGGTGCGCCCGGCGAGCGAGCTGATCGTGTGGATCGCCGGATCGGCGGCCAGCGCGCGCGCGATCGCGGCGCCGTCCTGCGTCCCGCCAAGAACGAGCACCCGTGTTTGCTCAGCCACCGGCGCGTCCGATAAGACCGCCCTTGCGGTCGAAGATCGCGACCTCGACCGCAACGCGCGGTCCGGCGACCTCCTGCGCGCAGGTGCGCGCCTGTTCGGCGATCGCATCGGTGAGGGCGAGTTGCTCGCCGCGTGCCAGATCCAGCACCTGGGCGGCGGTATTGGCGCCCCGCGCGGCCTCGATGAGGTCGTCCGAGCCGCCGAGCGCGGCGCAGAGCCCGGCAAGGCGCTCAAAATCGACGCTGCTGCGCCCCGAATGAAGGTCGAGGAAACCCGCGGCGAGTTTGCTGATCTTGGCAAAACCGCCGGCGACGGTGACGTTTGGCACCGGATGGCGGCGCAGGTATTTCAGCATGCCGCCGGCGAAATCGCCCATATCGATCAGCGCCATCTCGGGCAGGCCGCGAAGCGCCTGCACCGCGGCCTCAGAGGTCGAGCCGGTGCTGCC
>Ga0307379_10003811_pt1 | contig 21745 bp, 16 predicted proteins | sample UN2MG_FD_202237 | JGI IMG/M metagenome (GOLD analysis project Ga0307379, IMG submission 202237) | Soil microbial communities from Risofladan, Vaasa, Finland - UN-2 | ecosystem: Environmental > Terrestrial > Soil > Coastal area > Acid sulfate soil | place: Finland: Risofladan, Vaasa | collected... | reverse complement strand
GGAAGTTTCTCCTGAGATGGGTGCTGAGATGGGTGCTGAAGTACCTGCTGAAGAACCAGTTGAGGAAAAATCTCCAGAAGAAAAACTTGCGGAATTAACGGCAAAGGTTGATGAACTCTACGCTATGCTTCATGGGGAAGCTGAAGAAGCTCCTGCTGAAGACTCAGAAGTAGTTGATATTGAAACTGGTGAACTTGACCCTGAAAATCTCCAAGAATGGAATTTCGACAAGAAAAAGGGTGAAAAGGAAGACGAAAAAGACGAAGAAGGTAAGGAGCATGAGAAGAAAGAAAGTCCTGAATTCGAAAAGGGTGAAGAAGAAGGTGAAGAAGAGGGTAAAAAGGAAGAAAAAAAGGAATTAGACGAAGCGAAACCTAAAATTCCTGTTGCAGCAATTGCAAAAGTAGGTAAATAATTTAATATTCAGTGGAATTTGGTATGGACGAGGTAAAAAAAAATCCACGTTTTTGGTCAGGTAAATATTGGAGAAGAAATAATATTTCAGATACTCTGAAAGAAGTTATTGAACCTGATGTTGTAGATGTGTCGTCAATACAAATGCATGACACATTGAATCCTATTGTCTGGGAATCTGATGATAAAATCAAACCCGATATCAGGAAAGCCTTATTGTTAAATGCCAAAAGGTTTATTGAGTTCTGTGGTGCTGAAGACCTTAAATATAAAGACGTTATATTAACTGGTAGTATTGCCAATTTTAATTACAACGAAAATTCCGATATGGATGTTCATGTTATATTGGATTTCAATCAGATTTCGGAAAACAAGGAATTCGTGGGTGATTATTTTAAATTAAAAAAGGCACTTTGGACAGAAAGATTACCGATTCAAGTAAAGGGACATGATGTTGAAATGTATTTTCAAGACAGTGCTGAACCCCATCATTCTTCTGGCACATATTCACTGGCTAAAGATGAGTGGATTAAAAAGCCAACGAAAAAGATAATTAATATTGATACAGCTAATGTGCAGTTGAAATCGGCAGACTTAATGAATGCAATCGAAGATTTGGAGGGTAATAAGAGTGAAGACGATTTTCTGAGAAAACATGAGGCACTCAAAAATAAAATAAAAAAATTAAGACAAAGTGGACTTGATAAAAGTGGTGAGTTTTCATCAGAAAATATTGCATTTAAGGTTTTAAGAAATACCGGATATCTTGAAAGACTGGTGAAGATAAAGAACGATTATCTCACACAAGAATTAAGTCTAAACGAATTAGGTATTAACGAAGTATTAAATTCTGACATATGAGAAGAATTATTGTAACAACTAAACAATTGGAAACTTTCATTGAAAGTAAGAAAGCCGAAAAGGTGTTCTATGATATTGTTGCCGATTTACACTCGAATCGAAAAAACCTTAATGAAAGTGTTTCGATTGATGGTGCAAACCAATCTGTTATTGACAATTATTCGAGAAAAAATTTAATCACACCTAAAGTAAATGAGATGCTTATTAAATACGGTGTTATGAATGAAAAAAAGGAAATAATATAAGAACTGCATTTTTTTGTTCTTAATTAAGTATTTATAAAAAAATGTAACTAATAATTAGCACATAAAAAATATTCAAATGAATAAGAAATATACATCACAAGAATCGTATTACGCCAGAATGAAGAAATTGGCTGACGTAAAGGGAACTTCAGTAAATGAATCACAGACTCGTAATCTGGGTACTTTAATTGATATTGAAAAAGCAGCGAATGGCGTTGCTTATGGTATCATTAAAGAGCAGCATAAATACTACATCAAAAAAGGTGGTCTTAATGAAAATCAAACCGTTGCGGATTTCGTATATATTGGTGGATTAGGAAATGTCACTGATTTCGAATATACTAAATTAGCTGAAGCCAGAAAAAACAGGAACATGATGCTTAAAACCATCAATGAGGGTCTTGAAATCAAGCCAATGAAAAGTGTTGGTAAGAAAGGAATGTTGATTGAGGGTAAAGCTGAACAGGAAATCGAAATGGCTTCAAATAAGTTGGGTGATTTAGACGCTGCAACTGCTGCTGCTGAAGTACCTGCTGAACCAGCTATGCCAGCACCGGATGCTGAAATGGATGCCGGAATTGATGCGATGGATGCCCCTGCTGAAGAAATGCCAGTGGATGATATGGGTGCTGACCCACTAGCTGGTGGTGATATGGGTGGTGAAATGCCAGTGGATGATATGGGTGCTGACCCACTAGCTGGTGATGCGGAATTAGGTGGTGATGAAGAAGCAGTTGCTGTTGAAGACCCAGAAACTGAAATCGAAAGAGAAATTGAAAAAAGTCTTGGTAAAATAACTAATCAATTGAGAAAAACAGAATTAACTGATTCTCAAGTTAAATCATATGTGAATACATTCCTTTCAGCGTTTAAAGATAAGTTTCCTGATATTGATATCGAAGACAGAAAAGCAATGGCTGAAAAAATTACAAAGGTTGTCCCACCTGAAGATATTGAAGATTTGGGACAAAATGTTGAGGATACTGAAACCAGTGACGAAATTATGGTTTCAGAACCAGAAGAAGAGGTTGCAGAACAACAATGTGCAGAATGTGGTGGATTTGCTCAATACGCAGAATCACGTGGTTATAATGTCGATTCAGTTAAGGAATGTGGTGAAGAAGAAATGACTAATATGGTTAGCGGTTACGCAAACGCACATGATGAAGGTCAGAATGATGGTGACTTTAAAGCAGTGGCTTTATTCATCACACCTGAAATTCTTGCAAAACTAAAAGGCGAATACGGACACGATGAATATGCAAATCAGGTTGAACCGTTTTCAATGGAAATGAACGAAACCAGTGCTGAAGATAAAGATGCACAAATCAACGAATTATTCGGTAATTTGGGTAGAATGATGAAAGGTGCTGCTGGTAAAGTTGCTGGTGATGTTAAACAAGGAGTACAAAAGGTTGGCACAGCTATTGGTGATAAAGCAACCCAAATTGGCACAGCTATTGGTGATAAAGCAACCCAAGCAAAAGATGCTGTAAGTGGTTATGTTGGAGACGTAAAAAAAGCAGCACACAGTGCTGTTGTACCTGCCGAAGTAAAGAAACTTGAAGGCGTTGCAGCTAATCTCGGCAAACAAATCACTGCATTAAATAATAGATTAGTTAAAGCAGGTAAAGAGAAAGTTGATTTGAAAAGAATTATGACAGCAATTAGCCAAGAAGTTGGTGCTTCACAGACCCAAGGGGGTATTGGTGGTTTAGGTCTTGCTGAAGACGGTATTCCGGTTGACAGTACTGAGGTTATGCCTCCAGCAATGGAAGAAGAAGTTAATATCAAGGTTAGCGAAAAAGCTGGTAAGAAGTTGAGTTCTGATAACGTACCACAGGTCGAAATGAAGGAAAACGATGAAAAAGAAGGTGAAGACATCGATATCGAGAATCTTGATGTTGATGCTGAAGAAGCTCCTGCTGAAGACAACGTATTAGACTTAACAAAACACGAAGAGCCAGAAATGAATATGATTTCAGGTTTTGAATCAATGGGTGGTGGTGTTGTAAAACCCGAAGGTGCTGAAATAACAACTGTTGAAGTAACTAAAGACAGTGTTAGCGTTACAATGAATGAAAGCGAAGCGAAACTCAGAAAATATATTCGCAACAGACTTGAAGAAAAAGCTGGTTTGAAAAAACCTGTTTTAACTGAAACTAAAAAATCAGCAACTTTACAAAAACTTGACAGAACTATTGATAAGCAATTCGAACTCTTCGAATCACAAGCAGTAAATGAAATTATGGGTTTCAGCGTTCCTGAGAGGTTTGCAAAACTTAACCCACAAGATGCTGCTGGTATTGAAAAATTATTCAAACAGGCATTCCAAAACATTTTAATTAATCCACAAATGGGTGCGATTGGTAGAGCAGCAAAGACTACTCCACCTGAACTAAAATACGAAATCCTACAACAATTTGTTGATGGTAATGGAGGAACCCTAAGACTTGGTGGTGATTTTGAAACTGTTCGTTATGAACCAGAAGCGAGTAAAGCTGCTGCAATTCCTAGTAAATTCAGACACGGTGGTACACAAGGTAAGACCCAATTGGGTGGTGTTTAATACACAATCATAATAATAGATTTGAAAAAACCCGAAGAAATTCGGGTTTTTTTGTAACATTTTTTTACCTTTGTCGTATAAGAACTATGATACATAGAAAATTTAATAATTTGAAATTCAAAAGGAGCTACGTTGGTGGCTCTAAGCAACGTGAACTCGAAATCTTCGCAGAGGTTCAGGGAACCAAAGAAGATAATTCGGAAGTGAACTGGTTTGAATACCGGAGGGTCTTCACATTATATAGTGATGATATTCTGAACATTGTTCTGAGTTGGAAGCGACTCTCACTCAATCTAAGAACAACATTCCTTATTCTTGCAGTATTGTCATTATTCATAAATCCAACTATTGCATTGGTTATGTTAGGTATTTCATTTGTTTCCCAATTACTACTTCAATATTTCAAGTACAAGGAAAGGAAAAGTCTTTCTGCATATGACTTTTCATTGAATATCATACTGTCAGCAATTAAAAATGAAAGTGGCTTACAATTTAGTAAGAATTAAGAGGCTTCTATACTTTATCATTTCCCGGTTCTCAGTATTTATGATAAAATCATGTTATGGATGAAGATAAACTAAAACTGATATATATTCTAAAGATTGGGTATAATGCGAAAGATGAAGGACTTTATGAATTCATTTTCTCGTTAGACCCTACCAATATTGATGTGTTGGCTTGGAGATGGGACATTAGTCCTGCTTGTGATAATGCAGACCCACCTGAACCTGATTTCATTAATGCTATTTTTAATTTAAAAACAAGTTCACTCAACTTCTTCTGTTTACATGAAGCCGTTGATAGAGAATATATGCATGGTTATCATACGATTCACGCACTCGCATATGAACTGGAACAAGAACCTGATGGTAGTTTTAGTGATTATGAGAAGATGTTTGAAACCGATGACGATGACGTGCCATTATTGGTGTTTCACTACGGTATGTCGTTGACAAAGGTTAAGGATTTATTGAGTTCTAGGAAAATTATTTTAAAAAACAACGAATTTGTTGAGACTTCTTCGATAATGTTCTAGTATTTATATAAGTGTTCATCGCTCCATTTGGGCGAAGGAAATCGAAGCACGGTGCGTCCAGATATGTACCGTGCTTTGCTGTTTTCAGGTCGATAGTATTTATTATAAACATTTTATAATGAATCTTAACCTTGATTTAAATAGTGATTTGGAAAGGAAACCGAAAAAATCGAAAAAATCCGATGAGAATTTTCCAGAACACGTGCCAGTTATTCCGTTTGATGCTCAATTGGAACAACAAAAAGAAGAAGCCAGAAAATTAGCGAAAAAATTAAGAAAAACAGGGAGCATTGAAGCCGTTGTTATCACTAAAGACGGTGTTGCAAAAAAAGCCTGTGAACTAACGTTTACAGAACAAGAAGACGAGTTCGTTCGTTGTGCAGGAGACCCTATCTATTTCATTGAAACCTACTTGACAATTTTTGACCAGACTCAGGGTACTGATGGTCTCATTGTACCTTTCAAATTATTTGATTTCCAGAAAGACCTAATTAGGGCATTCCTAAAACATAAGTTTGTCGTTGCCAACAAATATCGTCAGGCAGGTATCAGTACAACCACCTGCGCATATATTGCTTGGTACGTCATGTTCAATAAAAACCGTCAAGCAGCTATTGTTGCCGATAAACTGGAAACTGCTACTGGTGAGTTAATGAGTGATGTTGTTGAATTTATTGAAGGTTGTCCTTCATGGCTTAGACCAAAAACTGGTAGGAATACTGATGAGAATCTCAAAGATACTCAGAAACTCAAGATTTACGATAACAAATCAAGACTTGGTGCATTCGCATCTAAGACTTTGCGTGGTATGACACCAACCCTGTTGTTCTGGGATGAAACTGCGTGGGCAGAGAAAGGTGATAAGTTCTGGACTTCAGCACTGCCAACACTACAAACTGGTGGTCGTGCAATTATGGTAAGTACACCTTCTGGACTTGATGCTGTATTCTACAAGACATTCCAAGGTGCAAGGGAAAGGGATGAAAATGGGAAACCTAAAAACAATTTTCACGCTGTTGAACTCTGGTGGTTTAATGACCCAAGATATAATGAAGATTTGGTTTGGTTGAAGAATAAGGATAAAACTAATGAAATTAGGTTAGAAGACAATGGTAGGTCAAATGAACAACGAATCCAGTTGATGGAAGATGGTTGGACTGCTAGTTCTCCGTGGTTTGAAGAACAAGTCCGTAATGCCAATGGTGATATGCGTAAAATCGCACAGGAATTACTTTGTTCATTTCTAGGTTCTGGTGATAACTTTATTGCCGAAGTATATCTTAAACGAATTGAAGAGAATGAAATTCAAACCGAATTTACGCAAGAATATCTTGATGGTAACATGTGGATTTTTGAGGAAGCTAAACCGGGTGAAACCTATATTATGGCACTCGATGCTTCACCGGGACACGGAGAGGATAACTCTACACTCAATATGCTCAAAACAATTGAAATTATTGAGGAAAAGGTTATTACGAAGAACGGTAAATCGAAAAAAATTAAAATAAAACGACATAAAGTTGAGCAAGTTGCGGAATACTATGGTAAAATAAGTCCACAACAACTTGCTGAAATAGCATACCAATACGGTAAACGATATAATGACGCATATTGTGTTGTTGATATCACTGGTGGTCATGGTGTACATACTGTTGAAAAATTACTTGAAATGGGTTATGAGAATGTCCATTATGCTGAAGTAGGACACAAACCAACACGAGACCGATTAAATGGATATATTAAGATGGGGGTAAAAGTCATGCCTGATGGTAAGGTATCGAATATTGATTTGATACCGGGTTTCTTTATTGGAAATAACCGTCCGTCAGTTGTTCTTGAGATGCAGAGAGCTATCCATTTAGAGGATGTCGTTATTAGGTCGGTAAGATTACTCAATGAGTTAAAAACGTTCGTTACGGTAGCTGGAAACCGTGTTGCTGACCATAAACGAACCTTCCATGATGACAGTATAATGGGATTGGCGATTGGGCTTTATGTTTTGAATTTCGATATGGCTAAGTTTAAGCAAAATAAGGGGATTACCGAAAAAATGCTTAAATCAATCCTTACCATAAATGACATGAAAGAAATTGGTGAAAAGAAAAAATTAAAGAATAAACCGATGTTTACGGCAGATGGCGCAGACCCTCTGAACCCCCTTGGTGCAAATGCTTGGTTATTTCAAGGCATTAAAGATAAAAACAAAAGATAGAATGTATTTATAAATAACTGACTTTTTCAAAATTTCAGAGTATTTATAAAAAACTATAAAAAATTATAATAATGGCTGGCGAAGAAAAGAAAAAAGGCACAATATACCAAGAACTCAGTGCCATGTTAAATATTGGTGGGTTTGGGATGCAAGATTCAACATCTGTTGCGCCTGTAGCAACACCAGAAAAATCAAAAATTGTTATTAGGGGTAGGACTCCTGAAGAAGTTCATCAAAAAGGTTTGGAGATTGAACAGAAGCGTGAACTTCAAAATAAATTCTTCCGTACTACCGATAGGGGGTTCCAGAAAGCACTACAATATGAAGCAGCCAGACTTCCCGCATATATCGACTATGAGGGCATGGAATATTATCCAATTATTAGTAGCGCATTGGATTTATTCATGGAAGAAGCCACAACTATTGGTTTAAATGGTAAAATGCTCAATATTTTCTCCAACAAAGAAAGAATTAAGATATTATTAGAGGAATTTTTCTACGATATTGTAAACGTGAATGTGAACCTACCGTTTTGGGTGAGAAATGTTTGTAAATATGGTGATAATTTCGTTCTACTCTATGGTGAACGAAAAAAGGGTATTACGCACGTGAAACAACTCGTGAATTACGAAATTGAGAGATTCGAAAGAATTCAAAACGGTAAACCATTGGTGAAATTCAAGGAAAGAATGACTGGTGATGAATTCAATGTATTTGAAATCGCTCACTTTAGACTTCTTGGAGACGATAAATACCTACCTTATGGTTCATCAATCTTAAATAAGGTCCGTAGGGTATTCCGTCAGCTTGTTATGGCAGAAGATGCTATGCTTACCTACAGAATTATTCGTGCTGGTGAGAAAAAAGTGTTTAAAATCGATGTTGGAAACATTGATGAAGACGATATTGAAGAATACATCTACAAAGTTGCGACTACGTTCAAAAAAACAGCAAGTGTTGCTCCAAATGATGGTCAAATCGACTACAGATTCAATATTCTGGGGAATGATGAAGATTATTTCCTTCCGGTAAGAAATGCAAATACACAGACAGGAATCGAGACACTTCCCGGTGCTCAGAACTTAGACCAGATTCAAGATATTGAATACCTCAGAGACAATTTATTTACTGGTCTCGGTGTTCCGAAGCCATTCCTTAGTTTCCAAGACGCAAGTGGTGGTGGAAAAAATATGGCGCAATACGATATTAGGTTTGCAAAGAAAGTAAATCGTATTCAACAAGCAATGATTCAAGAACTCAATAAGATGGCAATGATTCATCTTTATTTATTGGGTTATAGTGGTGAAGATTTAAATGGTTTTATGTTAACCCTTACTAATCCTTCAACACAGCAAGAATTATTGAAGTCTGAATTGCTAAGAGATAAGGCTCAGACCTATACTGAATTAACACGTGCTGAAGGTGGTGTGGCTGCAATGTCACATACAACTGCAAAACGCCTGATTTTCAATATGAGCGACAAAGAAATTGTTGATGACCTGAAACAACAGAAAATGGAGAAGGTTGTTATGCAAGAACTTGCTGATGCTCCGGTTACAATTAAGAAATCTGGCTTATTTGTTGACATTGATAAGAGATTCGGTGAACCAATTGAAGATATGGCTGCTATGACAGGTGAAACCGAAGGTGGAATGCCACCAGAAGGTGGTTTGCCGGGTGGTGACATGGGTGCGCTTCCGATGGGCGGTGCTCCGGGTGCTCCCGGTGGTGACTTAGGTGGTGACTTAGGTGGTGCGCCACTTGGTGGCGGTGCTGCTCCCCCAATGATGGAAAGTAAAATGACAGAAGAAGAATATGTCAACCTCGTTGAAAAACTGGTTTATGGTAGTACACAAGAAACAGGTACTAAGAAGAAAACCAGACAGAAAGAGATTATTCAGGAAAACAATAATAAAAATGATAATCTGAATAAAACAGCACTAAACATGGTAAATGAGATAGAGAAGCTATTGGAAAGCACTGAAAGCATTAATAGTCCACAAAAAAATGAAGATATTCAAGATATTGAAATTGAGAATATTGAGGATTTGAACGTGGATGATTAATTAACGTGCATTATTATTGTCAAGCGTTTATAGGTAATTATAGTATTTATATTTAAATTGAGTTAATCATTATGGAAAACTTCAACATAGGAATTGTTAATTTATTGGTTTCAACCAAACTAAAGGATGCCTACTTCAACGGTAACTTAATTGAAGAATCGAAGAAAATCACCACTAATTTTCTCGATGTAGTGAAAAATTCACCATATCTGCAAATGGAATTCAATGTTTTCAATAGTATTGAAAGTAAGATTATTGAAAGTGAAGTTCTAGCAAAAGAATATATTGATGAGCAAATTGATTTGTTTGAAGTATTCACAATTGAAGAAATTGATGCTGAACGTGAAAAACTAATACAATTCGTAACAGAAGACATTCTCCCTAATAATGATAAGGTAAATCTTTATCAAGCTATTGATACGTTAATTCACGAAACACATGAGAATCATCTGAAAAAGGATATTGATAAAATGCATGAAGCACTTGTATTAGTATTGGAACATGTGAGAACTCCGAAAAAATCGTTAATTGAGAACGTTGATGTTGAACCTATTAATGAAAGCGTTCTTGAAATCGCAGTCGGTAAATTTAATGAGAAATATGGTGACCTTAGTGAAAGTGATACTGATTTACTTAAGATACTTATTAAATCAAACGATAAAGAAAAAGAAAGTCTTCTCGAAACCATGAAAAACGAAAATCTCGTGATTTTAGAAGGTATCGAAAAAGACAACACCAATGATAATATCACCAAAGCCATTCAGAAAATCAAGGAAATGGTTTATGATAAAAAGAATGTTGACGACAACATTATCGGACTTCACGAACTCAAAAAGGAATTGCTTTAAGTGTATTTCCTAAAAAAACGTTTCCTCATCACATTTAAATCAACACCTTCAGCACCTTCTTGTTGAGCGGGTTGTATTCCATCAACAATACCCTGTGCGCTGAATTGCCATACATCCCAATCAAACCAATCTTTTGGAACTGGCGGTTCGTCTCTTTCTGGGTTGTTTTTTCCACGTAAATCAAACCAATGAGGCAACCATAACGCTTGTTTACCGAAACCAGTGATTTGCTGTTCTTCCATGAATCCTTTACGAGAATAAATCATTGTCTCATATCCCACATCAGCCATTGTGTTAATAAATGATTGAATCATTATATTGAGGTCCGTTGTTTTATTACTCCACCTATACGGTACACCTCGTTTAGCAGCCCAAGCCCAACCACCTTCGACATCCAGAACGGCAGGAAATTTAGATTTCGGCACTTCACTTAATCTGCTAATAAAATTGTTGGCTTGAGTCACACCATCAACTTCAGGGTCAGATGTGTTCCCCCATTCAGCGAAATGATAATACCCAACCTCTACCTTATTATCAATTGCATCATTAATTTGCTTATCGATATCATAATTGGGTACAGAACCACTATAAAAACTATCTCCTTGTGTGAGTTTAATAAATGCAAATTCAACTCTATCAGCTTTAGCTTTTTTCCAGTCAGCAACACCGTTATGGTGAGAAACATCAACACCAAACACACCATCTAACCCACCCTTATCTTTACGGTTACCAACTCTATCTGGTTCCATACTAGTTAACTGTGTTCCTAAAGTAAGTGCTTGTCTGGTATAATCACCAATTGATTGACCATCATAATTCATAAATGCAACAGGAGTTAATACTCTTGGCATAGGGTACTTTAATAGTTTCGTACCACTGAAACTCGTAGTCATTTTATTTGCAGTGATATTGTGTTCTACTGTCAGAATAATGTATGCTCCATTGAACATAGGAATGTTCTCCAACTGAAAATATTGGGTTGGTTGAATCATGGCATTTCCGAAGCCAGTAATCGTTGCCTTATATGACCTATTTTCATATAAGTTGTAAAGGTTTTGTCCTTTAGGTATACCAGCATCGGGATTATTATCACCAGCTAATCTTGATAAAATCTGAATACTTTCATTGGTTTCTGGATATTCTTTACTATCGATTTTCATGTCAGTAAACATTGATTGATTTTGTTCTCCGAATCTAACTCTAAATGCTCGGACTTCACGCCAAGGAAAATTGGTGTTTTTTTCTTGATTCTGATTTTCCTCATATTGTGAACCACTGGTATTTTTTTCAAAACCCTTCACTCCGGGTTCTGTGATATCAATAATACCATCATTCTGAAAACCGTTCCCTTCTACAGATGGATAACTTGCAGAACCACCGATGTACATACAAACAAAGAACGTATTTTCATCTTGACCAATAGGACCATTATATATTTCAAATGATTCTTTCCATGAATTTTCATCTTTAAAATTTAAAAAATTCTGAAGAGGAAAGAACTCAAAACCATTTAATGACAATAATTGCGATAGTACCGTAAATAAACTAATATTTGGGTCATTCATCATTTCGGTTAGAATCTCAGCATTTAATATGGTTTCACCAATTGGATTCATTCCTCTGTCAACAAAAGAAAATAAATCAATCATTCTTTTACCATCAGGGTTAAAAGGAAACCCCTTCTTATTATTAACTGCTGTTCCGGTTAACCATTTATCGTTTATATTCTTAAACGAATAATATAGTTGATTCATAATATCAGAATCCCCTTTACTTTTATCTTGTTCCTCTTTCTCATCATTAATTTCAGCCCTTTTCTCAACAACGAGTTTAGCAAGGGTTGTAAATAACGATGTGAAATAACTATCGTTAATTGTTTTCGTAGCACCACTGCTAAGTGTTCCAATACCATTCGTATTTAATTCCTTAAGTGACGTATATCCAGAATTTTGAAACAACACCTCACCAGTTTGAGGCATTTCGAATGTTAATTGACTATAATTAAGTAGGTTTTTCCTAATAATAAGATTTTTTAATATAGTGCTAAAATATTGTCCCTTACCCCCACTTGGGTCGATATTTTTTTCCACTCTTCCAAGATTGGCATTATCATCAAGAAAATACCTATATAGGTCCATCTTTTTCTGAGCCAGTGTTGGGGTATAACCGGGAGAGTTGAAATTAAGACCAGTGTTAGTATGAACACTTATATATAATTCACCAATTTGCGAACGAATTTCATCATGAAACCTTTTCATATAACTATTATACGTATTTCTTAATTCCTGTTTATCTTTTTCCGATAAATAAAGTTCTATATCATGTAAATCAGCTAAAATATAAAAACCACGATTTGGTAGATTTTTACCCGGACCATTAATGAAATATTCTAAAATACCCGTACTACCATCAACCCAATCATTTTCAATAGCATTAAGTAATGCGCCTAGATATGGTGTATAATATGCTGGGATTTCAATAGCTGCTGGTGTATCAAAAACAATTGAATTTAATGAGTTTGGATATTTATTGAATGGACTTACTGTATATCCGAAATTCGAAAGTATTAATATTGAACTTATTCTCCTATCATCCGTAGTTTCACCAGTTATTGTGTCTATAATTTCGGTATCATAATTTCCCAAAACATCAGACCAAACTTGAGCAATGTCTCTACTTCTATCCAAAAGTCTACCCTCATTACTACCTAAATATGTAAATGAATTATTTCCTTCTTGATAAGCAATTTCTTGTCTTTCGGCATCGTCATTACCACTACCCGGAAAATTTCTGTCACGTTGTCCAGTAGCGGGATAATAAGTTGCATCACTAAGAAATCTGGTACGAAGTGGAATTTCACTAATATAATCTGTTACTCTTTTATTACCGATTTTGTCTCTTATATACAATAAATTTTGTTTCGTGAATTCAAAAAAGTGTTCAGCAGGGTCTCCACCAAATAATCTTTTATTTTCAGTATTCTCAAAGAAGCCATCAATGAGATTTTTTGATTTCTCATTGAGTTCTTGAACCTCGACAGTACCATCTATAAATTCAATCCCTTCAAATCCCTCATTAGTTTTATTAGTATAGACTCTTCCTTCTGAAGTAAATGAAGGATTAATTAATAAGTATTTTGGGTCGTTTGTCGGGAAACTATATATATTGGATGTTGCTGGTGGACCAGTGTTTCCAGTGGCATATGTGAAACTAACTTTTTTAATGTCTTCATAGAATCTTTCTAATTTAGTTCTGTTATATTGATTTGCCATAACCTCAATTGCCATTCTAGTTTTTTCTGAGAATATTGCCGAATTCAAGTTAATTGCTTCTGCTTTTCCATATAGTTCCACATAGGCATCATTAATAATAATATTTGCCTTATCCTTTTTTCTATCATCTGTTGGTTCCGCATAAAACGCTTCCGGTAATGTACCTTGTGTTAGCATATAGAAACGATTTAAAAGTATTTTAAGTGTTTCTGTTCGTACATCATCACTAAGACCCAAATATGGACTTTGAGGTGAAGCACCACCAATTGTTGAGTCGAATGGCGATATCGGTATCCATTTATAAGTACCATCATCGGCTTGGTCATCCTTTAAATTATACTCCTTTTCCAATCTTCTTTGAGCCAGAAACGTATCAATGAAATCGGTACAAAGGTCTATTTCAGGAAAAGGAATTTTTCTTCTTAATTCAACCGGAGCAATTCGTTCTTCTCTACCATCAAGTCCCTTATTAATAATCAACGGGAATGAATATACTTCGAGATTTTTATTCTCAGCATAACCACCGTCACCAAGAATAAGTCTTTTATTCGCATCTATATTATTGTGTGATTTATAGGCTTCATATGATACCGATTTTAATTTGTTAAAGAATTTATCAACATCACTCAGAATAATATCAAAAATATTATATATTGATGGTATCATTCCTAGTTTTTCCTGTACCATGTTGTTGATTTTGGTTATAATATCTATTGCAAGTTGAGTTCTGTCTTTTTCTAATTCAGCTTTTTTCTGATATATTTTATGATAAAAAGTGGTGATATCCAGTCCATAATATTTAGTTCCACCAGTATTACTATAATCAAAAGTACCATTCACCACATTTGATTTATTGAGAAATGATTTCGGGTCAGCAATATCATCATCCCTAGAATTAAGACTGACTATTGTGGTAGCTTCACCCTGTAACATTTTTTTATATGCAACTAATGCTTTATTAAATCCACTATCGTTTTGCGTTGGATTTTGCCAATATAGTGGTTTTGGTGTGGTATAGGTTGTTGGTGGTTTTGTGTTATCTGGAATCGGAATACCATCACCAACAAGATAAAGAATATATAGTCTATGCTTGGGTGTGCTTTTTCTTCCACTCGATTGTGAGCTTGCTATTATAGTATCGAATGCAGATGTGTGTTCAATTATTTCTAATTGTTCATCAGGAATTGAATTTGTTTTGGGGAATATATACCTACTATCATCCACAAATGGTGCTCTTATTACCATTAATGGTATTCCGGGTTTATTTAAGCCTTCGTTACCCTTAAAACCATTTAATATTTCATTAATGGCATCAATCTTTTTAACATCATCATTTATGTCCTTATATTCAATATTTTCCTCATCAGTTTCTAATTTTTTTGCAATTTCCTTATATAGATTCTTTAGTTTCAGAATCAATTCATAGGTATTCTTAGGTGGAACGTTAGGTTTTGGTGTCATCGATGCTGCATCATCAATCAATGGAGTATTCACTATATATCTAAATAATATGTCTGACAATGGCGCAAATGTCATTGCAACAAACTGAGCATCGATTATAAAATTACCATTTGCTGAACTAAATTCTGATGTGTATTTAACAAGATGTAATCTATATGTTATTGGTTTGCCATAATACCCTTTTACTGTTAAAGTGAATATTGGTGGTGGGAAGTCAAATAAAATTCTATATGGTGATTCGGTTTGATTAAAAAACGCCAAACCTCTGACATCAACAAATTGAATGCTCACTTGTGGAATAAATGATGAATTAATTACGATTTTAATATTGTTAATTCCAAAACCCTCATAATGTGTATTCTCACCAGTACTCCCATCATAATAATTTGTTGTAAAATTCAAATAGTTTGGGTTATCAACATTGTTGTTCTGGTCATTTCCGATGAAATTTACTTTTTTTGAAGTTGTGGTTTGTGCGTCACTATTAATGATAATGGTTCTTCCCTTACTTTGTGCTGTTAATTCAGCAAATATATACATGTTTTCGTATTGTGGGACACCATTAACCATATCAGTATTAATATTCACACTGTTTGGTGATACCAGCATTACGTTACCGTTTGTTTTAATTACATCGATTGCCATCCTTCGGATTTTTCATATAAATACCTCTTAATAAAAAATGTAAATATCTATGAGTTTAATTGGTGTGCTTCGACTATTTATAGAAAAGAAAAAATGGTATTACTTGAAGCAGTCAATCATATTCACCCAATTTGGTATAATGTCTTTTTTTACTTGTTTATTGGGGTGTGTGTCGTATTTGGTTTTGAAATAATGGCGATGGTAAGAGCATTACACGCTAAAACAAAGAAAGCCGAACTAATGGAGCACCAATATGCTGCAAAAATTAATGTCATTCGAAAAGAAAATGAACAAAAACTTGATGATATTAGAGTTGAGATGCTTAAACGTGAAGAAGAAAGAAGTCGTCAATGGATGGAAAGTGAAAAAGAAACTCTTCGTGTATTGAACGGAGTTTCGAATCTTCTGGATTTAGAAGATAAATTCGATAAAAGCAGGTCAGAAGAAATATTAAAGGTTGTAAGCGAGATTCGAGAAAAAGTTGAAAAATTAACAGTTAAATAAGCCCACCATTATGACAAAAAAATTGGAGAAGCTCAAGGAAATTAATGTTATTATCAGTGAAAAATTAATGGAATTGGAAACCCGAATGTTTGTGGAAAACATACACGATATCAATGAAATTGTTCTTAAAGAAGAAACTCCAAGACTCATGGGGGGTTAAAATAGTAATTAAAACTATTTATAATAAAGATTCAAGATGTTAAAGAAAGAATTAAGCAAGATATTAGAGGAAGGCGATACTGGTTTTGGTATATTAATCGAGCATGATGCCGGGTTTATTAATTCCGAAATCAACAAAGATATTCTTAATGAGAATTTCGAGCTAAAGCTAAACGAACCAGTGTTGGTTAATTGTATATTACAGAAATGGGGGGTTAAAAATAAAAATGGTCGTATCTATCCTCAGAACGTTTTGGTTCCTCAAGTACAAGTTTATCAAGAATTAGTCCAAACCAATAGTGCGGTATCTGAAGCCGACCATCCTGACTCAAGTATTATTTCTCTACAGAACATCTCGCACATGATTACTAAGATGTGGTGGGGTAAGGGAGAACAAGAAAACGTATTATATGGTCAATTGAAATTGATTGTATCTCCGGGTTACATTAAGTTTGGTATCGTTTCAGTGGTTGGTGATAAAATTGTCCTGTACCTACAGAATAAGATTAAGTTAGGTATCTCAAGTCGTGGTGTTGGAACGCTTAAAGAAATTAATGGTGAGAATTTGGTTCAGGACGATTTCGAATTAATTGGTTTTGACTTGGTGGCTACTCCGAGCACACCCGGTGCGTTTCTATTTCCTGAGAAACAAGGTAATGTGAGTTTCGGTGAAAATTACGTGAACAAAAACGGTATTTACCTTAAGGAAGAAGACCAAAAAATAAACAGTGCAATTAATAGGTTCCTTTTATAAAGTGCCAGAAGATAATCATAAAATTCGATATATGCAAGAAATTTTGTACTGTTTTTATTAAAAAATATACTTTTTCCCGATGGGAATGTATTTATATAAAAATTACAGTATTAGATACGACAATTTAATAAGATGGGAGATACTAAAAAAACATCAGTAATGAAAGAGGCTTTGGTTGAGTTCAAAGAGATTCAAGATGCTGCGGACGCTAATGCTAAGAAAAATTTAGCTGAACAGTTTCCAGATAGTTATAGTAAGTTACTGAAAGAAGAGTTAAATAAAAATAAAAAAGCTAAAGAGTCTTATAAGAAACTAGACGAAGCTAAAGAGTCTGACAAGTCAGGCGAAGATGAATCAAACAAAGAAGAATCTGTTATGAAGAATCAAGTAAAAGAGACCAAAAAGGTTGTAAAAGAAGCTGATGATAAAAATCAGCCGTTTGATAAAAAGGCTCCTGAAGTGGGACCAGATGTTGTGAAAGAAGAACGTGAAAAAGATTTTATGGGGGATATCGAAAGCGATACTCCAAATCTAGGTAAAGGCGAAGCCGAAGACGGTGACTTATATCTTGATAAAATCACCACAAAACAGGATACTGTTGCTAATGACACAACTCTGAAAGAAGAATTTGACATGACAGGTCTTGATATGAATAGTGTAGGTTCTGCATTGGAAGGCGCAGATGCTGAAGACGAAGTTATCACGATGGACGAAATCGAGGAAGAAATTTCTGCGATGAATGAGTTGGAGACAATTAACACCAACCCTAAAAGTGGTCCTGATGACGGAATTGCTTATGATAAATTAGTTAATATGAGAAATCAGATTGACGAAATGATTCAAGGCATTGGCGAACAAAAAAATCAGGGTGGTAAAGGTGCAAACAAGGTTAATCCCGGTGGACCTACCACAGCAATGATTGATGAAGAAGAAGTTGCAGAACAAAAAAATCAGGGTGGTAAAGGTGCAAACAAGGTTAATCCCGGTGGACCTACCACAGCAATGATTGATGAAGAAGAAATAACTGATGCAGACGTAATGGCTGTATTAGGCGGTGGTGCTGAAGGTGAACAAGAAGTTGAGGAAAACATCCAGCACACCCAAACCCATTCAAACGCAAGACAAGTAGGTGCTAATGACAATACCAATTATGGTAAAGCAAGTAGATTACGTGATGCGATGAAGAATGAAGGAAATGAACCAAAGATTAGTAGTTTAATTAATGAGAACAAAAGTTTGACAAAGAAATTAAACGAAACTAAGAAATATAAGCAGTCAGTGACTACGTTAGTAGAACAATATAAGTCTGCACTTGAAAAGTATCGCAATCAATTAAAAGAGATGGCAACTTTCAATACCAACTTAGCGCATGTAAATAACCTATTGGTAAATGAGAGCTTGGCATTAACTCAGGAAGATAAAATTAAGATTATCAACGAGTTCAAGAAAGTTGATACAATCGCTGAATCACAGGAGAAGTACAAAAGTTTCCTTACAGAAATGAAGCAAACCAAATCTACTTTAACTGAAAGCATTGAAACTAAGGCAAGTGCCTCTATTGCGCCTTCAGCTTCAAAGCAAATTGACGAAGCGAAAGAAGTTACAGCTTATGCTGATGACAAACACATTCAAAAAATGAAAAGATTGATTGAGTATGTCGAAAAAACAAGAACTAGAGGACAAAAAATAATTTAAGTATAAAAAATAAAACATTAAATAAAATGGGATTTTTAACCGAAAGTGGAGATGTTGGTAACATTGGTTTAAAGCAACTCCGTGAACAAAGAGAAATAACAACTAATCGTTGGGAAAAGATTGGTCTGTTAGAAGGATTAGAAGGAAACGTAAAAGAAAACTGTGCTCAGTTATTCGAGAATCAACTTTCACACATGATTAATGAGTCGTCAGATTCATCAAACAGTGGTCAGTTTGAAACAGTTGCTTTTCCTGTAATCCGAAGAGTATTTGCTAAATTGTTAGCAAACGACATCGTGTCTGTACAGGCACTTAACCTACCTATTGGTAAGTTATACTACATTAACCCTAAGACTAGTGTAAGAGTTGATTCAACTACTGCACCTTGGGCAGAGCAAGCTCTTGGAGTCCATACTTCACCTGACGGTGCATATGGCAACGCTGCTGACAAAGCTGCTGATTCAAGAACTCAATTTGAAAGCCGTTCATTATACGATGCATTCTATGCAACTGAGTACAATGAAGAAGGTACATCATTATTTGACCGTTCAAAAGGTGACATTACAGTTGTTACTGGCGCAACCACTGGCGAAACATTCGTTATTGGTACTGACAAATTTGTCCAAATTACCGTTGGTGGAATTTATTCTACTGAAGAAGGTAAATTGGTAGGACCAACTGGTGTTCCTATGGACACTGAATCATTCCTTGCTGGATTGAAAGTTACTCTACCTACGATTGCTCTTACTGCTCCTGCTCCTTACGCAAGTGAAGGTATCGCTGCTGGCGATAGTATTCCTTTCAACGTAAAGGTACAGAAGTACGGACAAGCAATTGTTGACAAAAATGGTAAACTTATTCTTCTTGTTGACCTACAGTACGCAGGTACTAATGGTTACCAAGCATTGAGTGGCGCAAGTCAGCCAGCACCAAGTGATTGGGAAGTAACCTACAGAACTTACAGCGACCTTGAAGAAGATTCAAGAATGGCTGAAGTAACATTCCAACTAGACCAAGTTACAGTTTCTGTTGAAACTCGTAAGATGCGTGCTATGTGGACACCAGAATTGGCACAAGACGTGTCAGCATTCCATAACATTGATGCTGAAGCAGAATTAACTGCTTTATTGTCAGAGCAAATGGCTGCTGAAATTGACCGTGAAATTCTTCGTGACCTTCGTAGAGGTGCTGCTTGGACTGCTCGTTGGGACTATAATGGTCTTCGCAAGCAAGGTGCAACTAACCAGTATTACGGTGTACAAAAGGACTGGAATCAGACATTGGTTACTAAAATCAACCAGATTTCAGCACAAATCCACAAAGCAACCCTTCGTGGTGGCGCATCATGGGTAGTAGTTTCTCCAGAAGTTTCTGCTGTATTTGATGACCTTGAGTATTTCCACGTATCTAATGCTGCTCCAGAGCAGGATAAGTACAACATGGGTATTGAGAAAATCGGTACTTTAAGTGGACGTTACTTAGTATATCGTGACCCTTATTCACCTGCTAACACAGTGCTTATTGGTCATAAAGGAACTAGCATCTTGGAAACAGGATACATCTACGCTCCTTACGTACCAATGCAGCTTACTCCTGTGATGTACAATCCATTCGACTTTACTCCGATTCGTGGTATCATGACTCGTTATGCAAAGAAAATGGTATTGAACAGATATTACGGTAGAATCTACTGTGACGGTCTACAGGTATTCGGAATTGGTGACCTTGTGTAATCAATTGATTGATAAAGATAAAAAAGGGAAGCAAGTTGCTTCCCTTTTTTGTTTTAAATCAGTATTTATATACGTATGAAAAAATTAATATTTATTTTGGCACTGATATTATTCGGTGGTGGTTTGTTCGCTCAGAATAGCGCATACGATAAAGAGATTTATAAGGATTACGGCACATTTAAATTAGCAACCGAGGAAGGTAATGTTGTTTCATTGGGTGCATTCACCACTATTACTGAAGAAAAGAACGTTGTTCATGTGGTGGATATGAATGTTGGTGGTAAAAGAGATATGAAAAAAAATCTTGAAATGCCACCAGTTACCGAATATCACTATGAGTTATATCTTGTGAGTAAATCAAAGTTTGAGGGAGATAGTACTAATACATGGGTGAGGGGATTACGAATATTTGTTGGCGGTAAAGATATATTAGTAGACCAATTTCCAAAGGGAATGACGGTTTCAATTGGAACGGAACCAACATTAATTTATACGCACCATTGCGACAATCAATTTTGTGAGTTTGAAGTAACATGGGAGGCAGCAGTCTATGAACCTAGGACTCGTAAATAAGATAATAAAAGCAATCTTTAAGATTATAGGGAACATAAAGATTAAAAAGAAAAGCAACACTATGCCAGACAATCAGCAACCAACCCCTGCACAACCTGTGCAGCCACAACCTACTACCACACTTGGGGCAAATACTATAGTACAATTTACCCTGAAGGGTTTCATTGCGACAATTATGACCATATTGGGAATCTTTGTCAGTTTCTATTTTATGGTGTTTGAACCACGAGCAGATAAGGTTGAAGAATATCAAAAAGAATTGATGATTCAACAAAAAGATAGAATCGATAAGCAATTCAAGGCAGTTAATGTTGGTGTTGCTGCTAATGGTAAGGGTGTTCTTGACCTCACGAAACGTTTTGATGACTTAAATGAGGCTGTTGAAGACCTTGGAAATACTAGTGGTGGCTTTGGTGGAAACACAACCACTTCTTCAAACACTGGTGAACCAGCAGTAGACCCATCACTTGCTGTTAATCATCAATAACTTCGTCATCTTCGAAAGCCACGATTTTAAGAACACTAAACCCATTATTAAGATTCTCGTATTCTTCGAGCCTTCTTCTCATTACTTTGACAACGGTTTCCATAGATTTTTGGAGTTGTTCTAAAGCGATTTCCATTTTATGGATGTTTTCACTGAAAACAAACCATTGATTGTTTTTTATCTTGGCTTCACCATAAAAATGAATTTTTTC
>Ga0307379_10003810_pt1 | contig 21746 bp, 25 predicted proteins | sample UN2MG_FD_202237 | JGI IMG/M metagenome (GOLD analysis project Ga0307379, IMG submission 202237) | Soil microbial communities from Risofladan, Vaasa, Finland - UN-2 | ecosystem: Environmental > Terrestrial > Soil > Coastal area > Acid sulfate soil | place: Finland: Risofladan, Vaasa | collected... | reverse complement strand
CCACTACCACAATTAGGTAATGAATCAAAGAAACAGTCTTTAGTACCTACACCATCACCTACTACATACCAAACACCATTAACCGATACACCAACATAAGAACCATTAGACGGTGTTGTAGCTAATTGTAAACCAGTAGGGGCACCGTTACCGACTGTATTACCAGAAAGTATTGCCATATCTTTGTTAGATATGATTGGGTTAGCTCCTGCAGCTTGTGTTACCCACGCAAAACCACCAGAACCAGCGTCATAAGTTAAAATTTGACCGTTAGTTGCTGTTGAACCTGTTACATGTAATTTTACTTCTTTAACACTATCATTAGCTAAACCAATATTCAATGTACCACCAAGGGCTACTGATGTTGATGCTGTTACAACAGTATCATTAGTAACAGTAAAACCAGTATTTTGTAACATACTGTTAGTTACACTAGATGGTTGAATTCCAATAGTTACAGCTCCGTTAACAGTTGTTGCTGTTAAACCTTGTTGTGCTGTTAAAGATTGTAATATAGTTCCCGTAACATTAACTACAGCGTCTTGTCTATTAAGAGTTAAAGAACCATTTGATACTGTACCGCCCGTTACAAAAGTATCGTTAAAATCAAACCCTGATAAATCAGCGTTATAAGTCGTACCATTATTTTTGTAGAATGTAATAACACCAGTGGTATTATTTACTGAAGTACCAGTTGTGAAAGTATCATTAACATTGTTAATGATGTAAGGAGTAAATCCGGCGTTACCAGTTATAGTGATAGCACCTGTTGAACTATTGTTACTAGGTGTTGTAGTTACTGTACCACCTGTTGAGTAAGTATCATTAGTATCTAACCCACTAACATCAACTGTTACTGTACCACCATCATTTCTACTTAAAATAATATTAGAACCTGATAAAGTACCACCCGTTAAAAAGGTGTCTTCAACACTAACATTAACAGTACCATTTTGTCTAGTTAAAGTTAAGGTACCAACATTAGAGGGACCAGGATATGAAGCGGTACCACCAGTTACATAGAAATCAGATACTGGTGATGCTGATAGAGTTATTGAACCACCAAGAGCGACAGTTCCACCTCCACCTAAACCAGAACCTGCTACAACAGTAATATTACTATTAGTTAAAGCTGAATTAGGGATACCAGTTAAATTAGACTCATCAATTGAAAGGTATAGTTTATCCGCATTACCACCAACACCTTGAGTAACAACTAACGCCGTATCTGTACTTTCAATAGAATCTGTAGTTAAAATAGCGTTATATGTTGTACCAGTACCTTCTGGGTTAGAAACTTCCCACCAATTTTGGGTTTCATTCCATCTAAGTTGAACATCATTTTCACTACCCCTTTTTATTTCGATACCAGCATTTACTGTTGGTGTACCAGCTGTAAAGTTACTATTTAATACGATAATATTATCAGCTATATTAACGGTTGTAGAGTTAACTGTTGTTGCAGTACCATTAACCGTTAAATTACCATAAACAATAACATCATTAGAGAAACCAAATTGTGTTCCTGTTATAAGATTATTATTTGTTGGGTCACCTAAATGAATGTTATTTGATCCATCAATAAATACGGTTTGATTATCTGTATTTACCTTAAGAAGAACATTAGGTCCTGTAGGGTTTGTAATTGTTAAACCAGAAATTTGATTAATAGATTGTATTGTATCGGCACTTAATGTTGTCCATACAAAACCACCAGAACCAGCATCATAAGCCGGAACTTGTCCGTTAGTTGCCGTAGTACCTGTTACATAAAGCTTTATAGCTTCAATGGTATTATTCTTTAATTGTTGACCTCTAACTTGTGACATAGTTGTTTTTTATTGTTTTTAGTTATTATTATTATAAATATTCTTTACTTTTAAAAAGTGTTAAAAATAAATCATATTTAACTCATCAATTGTTAATATATTAAAAGGACCTGACCATATAACACTAGTACCACCTGTTATTATATAATCATATGAACTTCCATAACGGTATTTTACTCCATTAATAAAAAATTTAGTTCCTGTTATATCTAAAGGTGTTATTGGTAGTACTGAATTAAATACTGTCTGTCCTATTGTTGTTGCGGAAAAATAAACTACTACCTCAGACGTAGAACCACTGCTACCAAAATTTAATAAGTTCCAATCTGCATCAGTATTAATCCAAGGTGATGGTAATAGTTTGTAGTAGTTATCATTGTCTTGTTGAAAAACAATCATACCATGTCTACGGCGTAGTGTAGTTATAGCATTTCTTTCTACACTATTAGCAACACTTCTTAACCCATCAATACCGTAGATTGGATCTATGACAGCATATGTATCACCCGTAGTACTTGGAGCTATAAAACCAGTAACCGTTACACCACCAATAATTCCCATTCTTTGTTTTTATTTTTTATGAACACATCCAAACATTTAATGAACCACCAACGATGTTGATTGTTCTATAAACATTATAAGTTTGTGATACACCATAAGCGTTATTAAATGTTACCGTACCTAAATTTGAGTACGGTATATTATTACCAAAACATCCCGCTACGGAATCTCTCAAATCTGTAGGTTGTGCTAAGGTATTTGGTATTACTAAATAAATATATGTCGTATTTGACGGATCTGACGCTATATTAATATAACTGTTAACAACACCAGAAGTTAAACTTGTACTTGTAAGTCCAGTTATTTGGGCTGAATTTAAACTTGTATTAGTACTTCTACCATAATACCATCTTGGGTACCAAGTTCTTGAAATTGTAGAACTAAAAGTTCCAGCTTGTGTATTAACACCTGTAATTCTGTATAAATTTAATGTCGCTAATGTACTACTAACAGTTGTTGTACTTAAAGTAAGTCCAGTACTACTTGGACCTGGTACGTCTGGATTTAATCCAGAGGCTAAAGTTGTTGTAGCGGGACTTAATTGTTCTATATATAGTGAACCTAAATTTACATTACTATCATTACTGTTAGCCCAACTAAATGTTTGTGCTCCGATGGTGATTTGATCACCTAATTCATAAGAAGAGGATAAACCTGTTCTTGAGAATGAACTAAAAGCTGGGTATTGATATGGATATAATAATGCATCCCACATTTGTTGCATTGTTTTACCAGTAAAACTAGAACCAGCGGGAATACCACCTATTGTTGTTGGAGTTGGTTCTGAGTTGTTATAAATAACTGTAGCCCCAGATAACTCAATGTTTAAAGGAATTTCAATTGTAACCGCATCATTCCTAAGAAGGTATAGAATATTGTTTGAAGTATAACCAGTTGTAATATAGGTATCACCAGAAGCACCACCAGAACCTGTACACCCAGAAAGGTTTACATTAAAAGTTGTGTTATCATCTTTGGTAAAAGTAAGGTTGCAACCAATTAACCCAACATTGATAATATCTCTGCTTTTTAAGAAAACAAAGTTATTATCTAATTGAGCGTGGGTTAGTGCGTTAGTTTGGAGTCCCCTTAACGTTAATGCCATTTAATTTTTATTTATAAATATCTGATAACTATATATCGGTCGGAATTATATAATAAAAATTGTCAGCAACTTGTACCCACCAATAATCACCAGTACTACTAAAATAATCTACGTCTCTTCCGTTAGCTAAATCAGTAACTACAGCTTCCTCATCAATTCCAATCAAACCTCTATCAAAGGCATCCTTACTTGGTTTTCCATTTTCCCACCAACCCCAATCTTTCATCCAACGAATAGGGTCTTGCATTTCTTCAATATATCTTTCTTTATAAACGTTATAAAGTTTTCCCTTCATATAATCAAAAAGGTTATTTAGTTCATTTTCTGTTTTTTTTCTATCCGTATTTATCATACCAAGTTTTATTTCATACTCATATTTACTAATCTCTTCTTCTTGGAAAGATTTTTTTAAATTATCGATATAAGTGTCAATGGTTTTAAGATTTTTTTGTAAATTTAGATAATATGTGTGATTCTCTTTTTGATACGGTTTAACGTTATCCAATATTTCTTCATCACTTAAGTCATCGATATAACTATCGGTTAACTCACGGGCTATTGTTGCCTGGTCTCTTATGTAATAATAATCACCACCAATATACTCCATAGTTGAAAGGATACTATTCATATCTATAAACTCCCTAGCCCATTCAATTTTAGCTAAATCAACATCATCCTCATCACCTACCATATAACCAGTATTACCCCAGATACGTTCTAGACTGTAAACTTTTAAACCGTAGTTAGTATAACCTAACTCTTCAATCTCTTCAGCATCCTCTTGTGATAATTGAAACTGTTCAACTAGGGCCTGAATATGCGGGTTATCGACAAATCCGAGATTTTTATACATCTCAGCCATTTCCCTTTTCATATAATCTGAAATAGCTTTAATTACATTTTTGGGTACTGTTTTTAAATAGTCTTCACCAAGTTGGTCATATCCCAAACTAGTTATATCATTATCTTGTGCATTCCATAACCTTAAACCCGTCATTTTTACTTCGAAATTTAATGGGTTAATTATAACATCTACATTTTTTGTATATGGTATTTGCCAAGCAACTTTATAATCATCATTACTATTATATAAATTTTTATTAATTACGTAGATTAAAAAATTGTTAACAGTTTCACGAGTAAAATGGTTTGACGTTTCTTTAGATGTAGTACACCATTTTGTACCGGCACCATAATGACAAGAAGATTCCCAATTTTTAGGTCTTACAACCAACCAATTTTTATCTTCATAAATTTTATCAATACCTTTTCTAAGTTCTTTCTCTTTTTCTTTCTTTTCTTTCCTCTCTTTCGCTTGTGATAAATCAAAATTTAAATGATGAATACTTTCACTATCAATAAATTTATATTGGTATAAATCTGTAGTACCCTCTTTTTTACCATCTTCGTTGGTGTGAACCATATAAGGTAAGAGTTGGTGGAAGTCTTTTACTAAGTTTATAATTTCATTAGCCGTTTCTATATGTGGTTCAGTAAAGGCGGTACCATGTTTTGCTTGAGTGTACCCAAGTAACTCTCCGTTTATAGAATGAACGGTTGGTAGGTGAGCGAAAGCTTTGACCATCCACTCCAAATATTTTTGATTACCAGATGGATCGTTTCTTACAAAAAAATCTATAATATCATCATTAACGGTAGGAAATTTCTTTTTAACGTCATCAATTCTATTCTCTAATAAAACTTCTTTTATTCTTTCTAATAATATTCCCATTTAAATAAAATTTGTGTTTATATATAAATATTTATAAGTAATGGCATATTCAATTTTTGATACAGAATATAAAACAGTAATTAATAATATATTAAAAGATATATATCGTGGTACCGAATATTGGGGTGTTGGTAAGGCTGGAAATGAAGGTATTATCAAACCAATCACTAATGAAGATGATCCAACATGGTCTAATTATAATTTTATTAATAGCCATTGGACCGTAAAAGAGGATATAGTTATACCTTATTTAAGAAAATTATATGACGTAACTTTTGAAAAAAATAGAAGTTATAAAGAAAGTAAGATTAATGCTGATTTTTTTAAAGCCTTGTGGGATGTTAAAGAAGAATTATTTTCCCCAGATTCTAACCTAAGAAATGAAATTGTAAAAGCTATTAATAAAACAAGAACAAAGGGTACTGAAAGAGAAAACTACGTAAAATTAGCATTAGAAACATTAAATGGTGTTACCGTTGAACCAATTGCTGAGGCCGGTAGTACACAGGATTTTATGGGAACCGATTTAATTATACACTCCCATAACCCATCATTTAATAATCTTACAGCACAGGTTAAACCTTTTAGAAATTTAACAAATGATAATAATAGTTGGTTTGTTGAAACTAACGCTTTAAGAAGGGAATATACTCAAGATTTAATGATATTTGGTAAATTAAGTGGACAAGAATATCATGTAGCTATTTTTAAAAATGAACCTAAACTTTTTACAATAGAAGAAAATAGAATCATTATACCTAAAAATTTAATAGTACTTTTAATTAATTATAATATATTATCTAAGAAAAGTAAATTTAAATCTTATTAACAAAAATTCACACCCTGTGTTGGTTTCTGTAAATCAATATTTATTTTTTGTGGTGTTAGTTGGACACTTTTTGTTTGACTATTATAAACATATCCCACCAATTTTTCCCTTAATGGTCTAAATCTAATTGATAATCTATGATCTTTGGAACAGTCTCTTTGCCCCTTATTAGACCAATAAAATTCAAAATTCTTTTGACCCTTCTCATCAATCCTAGGAATTAAAATGTTTTTATCATACATAATACCATTTATATGGTTTTCAGCCTCATCAATAATAGTTTGACCATTGTCTCTAAGGTAGATATAAACATTATCTATAATTCTATTATATAAAGCCATAAATTTTTCTTCATCAACGCCCTCATTTTCTAAATTAGTTTTTAAATCTGAGTTTTTATATATTGCATAAAATTCAGACATGTAACTATCTGTTGTGTAATCCATTTTTTTAACTTCTACATAAGATCCTTTAGGAAAGATAACTTTAGCACCAACTTTTAAATTATTGAGTACTCTTAAATCAGCTTTAGCGGTTTCAAAAATTTCAGCTTTATTTTTAATGATAAAAGATACCATACGTTTATATAGGTAATTTTCATCTAATGTACCTTTATAAACTAATAAAACTAATTTCCAAAATGATTTAACCTCTAAATCAAGATTAGGCATACGCCAACTACCACCTATATATTCAAAATTATTACCAACAAAACCCCTTTCATACTCTTGATAACCAATCATACGAACATTTTTTAGTAATTCTTCCATATTTTCTTCTGTAATTTCCTTACCAGAATCTATTAAAACATTTAAAGCATCTCTTATTGATTTTTTTGTTGTCTCTAAAGTTTCACCACTAGTTAAAATGACGTGACCTCTTTGCATTGTTGAGGCCATAACCCTTATAGCGTTCCCAAATGCATCTAAATTTAAAATAATTTCTACAACCTTTTTAAAGACAGATTCGTTTCTATTACCTAAATCTTTAGTAAAAAAGTCTTTAATTATACTTACATCCCTCAATAACTCTTCATGTTCAGTAAAACCCAATTCTGAAATTCTATCTTTTAATCGACAATAAATTGAATCTGGATTTTTAGTACATAATTCAGTTAGTGCGTCTACATTCTCAATAAGTAAACTCCTACGTTGTTGTGCTGATTCATTAACACTACCTCGTCTTTGTAATGCCTCTTTAATGTGTAAACCTCTACGTTGTAGTGCTCTCTCTTTATGTCCTTGTACTGCCATATTAATAAATATTAATCAATTGACCTTCTTGGGATATTAAATTAGAAAAAGGTGATCGAATAAGGTTATCGTATGAAAATACGATAACGGGATAAGGTGGATTATACCTTTTTAACCAAAGTTGTGGTAATTTTTCGTTGTGTTTAAATAAATTGTTGGAGGACCAACGTAGAAATGATTTATTATCATCATCTATTAGTTCCACTCTATCAATATAACCTGATTGGTTTGTAATACTTAAAACTGAATCGTATAGTTCATCTATCATAATTTAATATTTGATAAATGATAAACATTATAGTTATAATACTGAAGATTATTCTTCAAATTCACCATCTAAATCACGAAGAAATTCAAGTCCTTCAATAACCCATTCCATTGCCTCAATTAATTGTTCCAAATATAGTTCAGAATATTGTTCTTCAGGGTCAATTTCAACTAAAACATCTGGTTCTCTTGTTTGTATAACTTTTAAATCCTCAGTTATTTCGGTTAAACCGTGTAACATATCACGAAAGGCCTCTTTTGTATCATCACCAAAGGACATAATATCTTCTTCTTGGGGTCCCTCAACCTCCTCCGTGCGTTCACTAAGATACTTTTTGATAGCTCTATCAATCTTAGTTTCGTTTATAACATTACCACCTCTTCTAAGTCTTTCTCTTACAATCTTTGTAACACTTTCTTTATTGAGCCTAATTTTTTTACTCATCCTATTCTTTATTTACTAATAAATATATCTTAAATTAAGATTGTAAAATAAATGTATGGAAAACTCAAAACAAAATATTATAAATGATGTAACCTATTTTAGTGTTATTTTAGAGTATATAAAAAAATATCCTAATGATATGGAACTAGGTAAGAAGGTTAGAGAATTAATTAATTCGGGAAAAGAAAAAGGTATAATTAAAGATTAAATTGAAGTGTTTCATATCCTTCAAATGAATCAAAATTTTCTTTACTAATTTGTTTAACTTTAAAACCTTTATCAAAAAATCCATCAAGAAGTTCAACCATATCTTCACCTTCAACAATTAACTTAATTTTAAAAATTGGCTTACCTTCACTAGTTGAGACTTCTATGTATTTTGCCTTAGAACTTGCGATTGCGTCTAAAAGAACATAAATTTTACTAATATGTGAATTATCCCCCATATTAAATAAATATAAAACAAATTAGTTATCTTCTCATAAATCCGATATTGAATATTATGAATCGGAAATTAATTCCAAAGGTTAAATTAAAAACAGTAAAACTACCCGTATTAGATAAGTTTACAAATTGTATTTTGGGTTTATGTGTAGGGGTTTTTTCGGATATTGATACACCAATCCTGTTTTTTATTTCATCTAAAGCGGGTGCGTAGAATTGTGTTGAGGGTGATAGAAGAACATATTCTTCCTCACCTGTTAAGATTTTATCTAACTCTAACTGTAGGGCACTAGCCACTTCATATTCCTCCTTAGTAACACAAACTTCAATCCATAAAGTTAATATCGCAATACGTTGTGGTGTATTCATTTGGTGTTTATAAAAATTATAAAGACCTACAATTCCCCTAATTCTATCTTCTAGTTCTTTGCTCATTTACTAATAGTAATACATTTGTATATTATATAAATAATTTGTATATTTGTTTTTATGGGAAACATATTGAAACGTTTACAAGAATTAGTTGATAGATTACAAACTAACTCATCTTCTAATATTAAAAAAGAATTTCTTCAAGAATATCTACATGATAGTGAGTTAAAAAAACTCATGATGTATATTCACAATCCGTTCTATCAATTCCATGTAACTTCTGAAAATTGTAAAAAATTAAATACACTACTTAGTTTAACCGAAAAAGACTTTGATATTTTTGAGTTGTTAGACATGTTACGTACTCGTGAGGTTACTGGTCATAACGCTATTGGTCTTATTAATTCTTTTATATCTCAAAATCCAGAACATAAACAACTTATTTACAATATCATCGACAAAGATTTAAAATGTCGTATAGGAGAGAGTTTAATTAATAAGGCAGTACCCAATACCATTCCGACATTTGATGTTGCCTTGGCAGAGAAGTTTGAACCTGAGATGGTAAACTTCGAGACTGAAGAGTGGTATGTTTCTCGTAAGCTCGATGGAGTTCGTTGTATAGTTGTTATCGATGAAAATGGTAAAGTGACTTCTTTTTCACGTCAAGGTAAGATTTTTGAAACACTAGGTAAGATAGAGGAGTTTTTTTCATCATATAAAGTTAGAGATATTGTTTTTGACGGTGAAATTTGTATGGTTGATGAAAAAGGTGATGAAGATTTTCAGTCCATCATGAAAGAAATCCGTAGAAAGGATCATACCATTCAAAATGTTAAGTATAAAATATTTGACTGTTTAAGTTTAACCGAATTTTATAATCAAAGAAGTATTCGTAAATTATCTGAACGTTTAGCTACTATTAGTCATTTTGATAGTATTGTTGAATATCTACCACAAGAACGAATTCGTGACATCAAACATTTTCAAGAATGGATTGACATGGCCAATGAGGGTGGTTGGGAAGGTGTTATGTTACGTAAGAATGTTGGTTACAAGGGTAAACGTAGTAAAGACCTTTTAAAAGCTAAGAAATTTCATGACGCTGAATATGTTGTAGAAGGAATAACCTTTGGACCAATTCGTAGATTAGTGGAAGGCCAAGAAGTCACCGAAACCATGACTTCACAAATTATGATTAAACATAGAGGATTTGAAGTTGGTGTTGGTAGTGGGTTTAGTATGGAACAACGAATGGAATTTCACCAAGACCCAAGTAAGATTGTTGGTAAAACAATTACTGTACAGTATTTCGAAGAAACTTACAATCAAGAGGGTGGCATTAGTCTTAGGTTTCCAGTTTTAAAACATATCTACGAAAATAGTAGAAATATCTAAAAAATTGACTATATTTACAATGTGAAAATCATTTTTATAGATATTGATGGTGTATTAGCCACAGCTCCTTGCTGGAATATGAGTAGAGATAATAAATGGGATGCCTATCCTTTTGATAAGAAAGCCGTAAAAGTTTTAAATGAAATTTTAAAAGAAACTGGTGCTGAAATGGTATTATCTTCAGATTGGAAGTATTATTATACTATGAACCAAATCAAGGAAATTTTTATGGAATTTAATAATGTTATTAAAACACCGTTTGATAGAACACCAATGTTTAAAACTGATGCAATGAATTTAAGTGGTGGAAGAGTTAATGAAATTAAGGCTTGGTTAGAAGATAATGTTGAAAAATTGGGTGTAACTCATTGGGTTGCCATTGACGATTTGAATATGTTTGAATTAGAAAACTTTGCTCATTGTCAAAGACAAATGGAGGGTATTAAACAAAGTGGTCTTAAGGCTAAAATTATTAAGTTTTTAAGTTAATGAAAATTTGGTCGGACTATTATAAAGTACTTGATGTGATTGATAGTTGTAAAACTATTGAACAATTAAAGGGTGCTTCAAAGATGTTAGGATTTTGGTTGGATAAACATATGGATAGACAAGTCTATTCAAATACTTTTAGTAATCATATAGAAAAAAAATTTAAAGAGTTAAATGGAAAAGAGTTTTATAAAATACCATATAAAGAGATTACATCTTACTAACAAAAGTTGGGGTGGTTATTTTCTACCTAACTTTGATTATGCATCATTATATGGTATTAATCCCTATGTTGAAATGGTTCTAGGTGTAAACGAAAAAATTGGTTTATTTAGTGAGAATTTATACTAATGGATTTTATTAAAAAGAAACATATTAGAACTTTAAAAGAGGTTCAAACTAAGAAAATAGATTGGGTTGAGCCACCTTTAAATATAGAGGATCACATAGAACAACTCAGACTTCAACGTCTTTATCATAGAGAACATATTATAAATCGTGAAAGACGACATATAGATGATATGATTGGAACAATAGATGATTTACAAAGAGATCACGAAAGAAGACTTAGAAAGATAGATAGAATTTTTAAGTTTATAAAATGGGGTATGGTAGCATTTGTCATTGCCCAAATTGTCGTTACAATCATAAAAATTAAATAAAAGGATTTAATTTTGCCTATCAAATATTTATTTATATATTTGTAGTATAAATAAATAAGATATGAATAAAGATTTCGACCCATACAATGACATTGTTAAAAGTTTAAAGAAGACCTTAATCTTAAAAAGAGTTTCTACTCTTTTCAAATTTTTAGTTTTAATTGGATTACCGTATACAATTGTATCAAGTGTGTTTGTAACTCCAGAACAAAACACAATTCAAATCGCGGCATTTGTAACCGCCTTTATTACCTGGGTATTCACCCTTAGAGCTTACAACCATTCAAATATGATTTCTAAAGTTTGGATTTGGTTAGAGGATACTAAAGCTAAAAAAGAAACTGTTAGTTAAACCCTTTTAAGTCTTCCTTGGGTCCAAGCTTCATAGTTTGGACCAATGAAGTATACAAATTTTCTACCACGTCTTTCTGATCTTACAAGACCTGCATCTTTAATAGAACTAAAGAATGTACTATTATGTGCTGGTCGACGCGGGGTACCCAGTACCTCTTGATAGAATTCTTCAGGGGTTTTACCTGTTGGGTTAGCAATTAAATAATCTAAAAATCTTTTTGTTAAACTAGTTTCAGAGGCTGGATATTCAAACTTATAGGATGAATGTGAACTTACTGGTCTCCAAAGAATAGAACCATCTTTTGTTGGTACATGATTCTTAAATAACACATCAAAAGCAGTCTTTTCAAAAGTCTCTGTAAATCTGTCTAAAAGAAATTCCATTAACATCGATGTATCATCACCATCAGTTATGTTAGTTATACGTGAAATGATTCCTTTAGCATTCCAATTTGTAAGTTCAGATAATTTATTAATACCAACGCGTGATTCAGTATTAATTAAATTTGAAAATCTAGTAAAGAACCTATTTATTGGATATCGTGAGTAAAGATAAATTATATTAACTTCTTTTAAATCTGAAACTGGATCCGCATCTTCTACTACACCAGTCCCACCACCCTCTTTAGTTTTATATAAACGACAACTAAAAAATGTGTTCTCATCGGGGAATATTTTACCTTCAATAAAATAACCGTAATCTTCGATGGGTTCTTCTTCCACTACACCACCCTGATATGAGGTATCTGGATAGATTTGGAATCTACCTTCTTGATATGTCATATATGACCATCTACCATAAACATTTCTAAATTGTCTATTATAAACACTTGTATCACCTAGGATTTCATCAAATAATTCATAAAAGTCATATTCTTCAATAATATATGGAACAAAAACTTTTTGTAACTCTCTAAATCTTTCTTCTGATGTTTTTTGATTATTCTTTTCGTTCAATATTTTTTCTATAGCCTCAGATTTCCTTTTGTTGTTAAGTTTATCTAACACCATTTTATAGTAATTGTCTATCGCCTCGACTAACTCCTTTGGGAGGAGTGGCATGATATAATTTAAATTAACTTGATTGTCTTGTTCATCATATCCAGTACCAGGACCACCCGCTGGTAAAAGTGGGGTGTAATAGTATCTAAAAATTGACGTACCAGTTCCTACGGTATTCTCACCTACTTCCCTACCAGGATTAAATGTTTTATGAATAGCTAATTTATAAAGTGTCCCTTCCTTTCTTGTTTTATCTAAAATATAAAAAAGAACGCCATTTCCACCGTTAATAGATGTGTATTGTGTGAAATAACTTGGTTGACCTTTTGCTGTTGTACACCATTTAGTACCAGCTCCATAGTGACAAGATGCTTCATGTGTTTTAGGTACCATAACAACCCATCTACTATCTTGATAGATTTTGTCTGCACTACCCTTTAATTCTTTTTCTTTAGCAATTTCTACATGTTTATTTGTGGCTTGATTAATAGCACCCCTTAAAACCGTAATATCTTTATATTCAGGACTGTAAATGTCTTTATTTTGAATAAGGTTTCTTTCTGAAAATTTATGGAAAGAATCTACTAAGTTTAAAATAAAAGTAGTTGGGCTATCAATACTCGATATATCGTCATATCCACCATTTAAGTCATCAACCCAAGTTGAAACTATTTGACTTAAAATATAATCAAGATATTTTCCAGTACCAGATGGATCTCTTTCTTGTACTGTCTTAATAACATGTGACCAATCATCTTCATTTTTTAAAGGACCTCTATCCTCATGACCTGGTACAACATAGTTAGACCACTTATCTATAATAGATTTAGTACGTCCTTCATTTAATAAGGATTCGAATAGTATTTTTAAGGAAACTTCCATTACTCTTTTTCGATAACAAGTTTTTTCTTGCCACCTTCAGATGTATCATAAACAACAAAATGAACTTCTGGGTGTAACTTCTTTAATTGGTGTTCGATAAAGCTTTCAACAGCTCTAACGTTTCTAATATCATCATCAGAAAACCCAAGGGAAATCTTTTTATATTTACCACCTATCATATGTGATTTTACACCATCGACTAATTTTTTAACAAAATGTTCGATAGCGATTTGTTTAGCGTGTTCAGGATTTGAAGAACCTCCTTTAACGTCTAGACCAAATCTTTCACCAAATTCTGGTGAAGAAACTGGGTAATACTCACCTCTCTCGTCTAAATAAAGTTCAATTAGTTGTTCTCCACTAAGACCTTTAGTTAAATTGGTTGGTAATTCTTTTTGAAGATTTTTAATCATCATCTTTTTCTCTTCAGGAGTTAAAACCATTTTAATAAAAAGTTTAACACCATCTTTTAAAGCTTTAGGTTCGTGACCTCTTGCGGTGTTAATAGCAAAAGAGTTACCGTGTGTTAAAGCTTCAATAAATTTCTTATAACTCGGTGCGAATTTTTCATGATGAATAGCTGTTTCAGTGTCTCTTAAAAAAGCCTTATAATCTTTAAAATCAGAGAATGCCTCTTCTGGGTTACCATTTCTTACTCTATATTCTGGACTACTTCTAACCTTAGCGAACTCTTCAGTAGAAACATCCACTGGAACCCATTTACCGTCTTGATTTTTATCCATTTTAATTTTTGTTGGCATTCTGAGAATGTTATCATCCCAATCAAAAACATATGAACGAAGTTTAGTTTCTAATAAATGTTTTTTAATCTTACTTAATTGTGTCTCTGTTAATATAATTTTTTTCATTACGTTGTCTTTGGTTTCCTTCCTTTAGGTTCTACTATTTTTTCTAAATAAGCACCATTTATTAATACAGTATTAACTAGTACTCTATCATCACCAGTACCCATCCATTCGTTATTACCAGTGGTTGATTTTCTACCAGGGACATGTACTGAATAAGTTCCAGCGTTAGCGGTATTAACATTTTTCTGTCTACCTGGTGCACCACTGTGTGTTCTTAGAATAAAACCTTCATCACCTCTAAAATAACCATACCCACTGGCTAAAAGTTTTACTTTATCACCTTTTTTTAATCTAATAGGGTTTAGGTTAACTTCGTAAGGTACCTCACCTTTCTTTTTTCTAGCAACTGAAAATTCAACCTTTCTTTGTATTGCTTTCAATAATCCCTGTAATTTTTCTGGTAACTGAGATTGTCCAATAAATTCCTCCCAACTAATTTCTTCATCATTAGCCTGCCAATAAGTGGTTTTAGTTGATTCATACTTTCTTTTAAGGCTTTGTAGTGATCTTTTCGCTTGTGTCGGACTACGAAATCTTTCTCTTGGGGTAAACCCAGTATCAAGTTCTGAGGGGGTTCGTGATGTATCAATTTCTTTATGCCAAGGCAATACTATTTTAATATCTTCTGAAGGTGAATCTAACTTAATATCAGTATTGATTGCCCATTTTTCATTTTCTTTTTTCTTAATTACGAAAATTAAGTAGTGATTATCTTCTGTATATCTTCGATAATATAGTGGATCATTTCTCATGGTTACACACCATTTAGTATTAGAACCATAAACACAAGATGCTTGATGTGTTTTTGGTGAAATAAATAACCATTCCGCATCCTCATATATCTTTTCAACATCTTTAGCTAACCGCTTTTCTGAAGCTTTAATTATAATAGGATTTAGTGCATTTTTAAGTACGTTGTATGTATAAGAATTTATATCTTTATTTTGTAAATTTTTACCATAACTATGGAAATCATTTACAACATTAATCACATTATCTAAATAGTTTTTAACCCACATACCACTACGTAAAAACCTATCCATATCAATGAATACTGGAGAATCATTAAATCTATCTAAACAACCTGGTTCCTCCTCACCAAACTCAAGTTTAAAACCATCATTACCTTCAATGTCCCTACCTTCCCAAAGTTGTTTAATAATCCACATTAGATATTTGTTATTTCCAGATGGATCTTTAGATGACGCATAATCAACTAACATGGGTGGGATACATTTATATTTTTCCTTAACCTGATTAACTCTATTTTCGGTTAATAATTGTTCAAGAATGATGTATTTTATATTTTGACTTTCCATTGTATATAAATATATCGAAATCTTCAATCCTCATCATTATATGGTGATGGGGTTGAGGGGGGTGGTGTTATTTTACTTAATTCATCTGTAAGGTATAAATCAGTGATTTCACGAAGACTGTTTTCGTCTAATTTAGAGATTTTAACTTTATTTAATAAACCACTAATTATCATATAAACAATTGTATAATTTTCATAAACTTTTGTTATATCATAAAAACTTAAATGTTTTTTTAATTTAATTTTCTCAAAGTCCTCAAGAATAAGATTATGCATGGTACGAGTGAAGTGTACTAAATCTTTGTCCTTTAGTAGGATATTAAATCTAACAACATCGTATAATGATTTGATTGAATAGTTGGCCATATCAATAATAAATATATAATATTGATATAGTAAATAATAATACCTAAGATTAATATATGGTTAGTGTGGGAGATACGGTTCAATTAACAGAGAGATGGGCTGGTAAATACGCCATAGGTCAAAAAATGGTTCTAAGAGCTAAGGTTAAATTTTTATCTAATGAAGGTAATGAAATCGCGAATGGGTGTATTGTGGAAGTACATAGTGGTAGTAATTTTAGATATTGTGATTTAGAAAAAATTAAAATTATTGAGTTAGATAGGGAGATAGATTTAGATGATAAAATAGTTTTTGTTCCAGAATCACTTTTAGAACCATGGAATGGTAATACTGACCTAATCCTATGTGGGTTACATACTATCTGGTCTTCATCTAAAAGTGACCATTATAGTAAATGGCGAAAAGAGTATGAAATAAAATATGGGTACGACCCACATAAATACGTATACAAATGAGATATAAAGAAGGGGAGGATGTATCATTTAAAGTTTTATCACCAATTGATGAGTCCGTCAACGGAAAGGTGATAATAGCAATTCCAGAGGGGATACTTAAATGGGAAGAATATGGTGAACCGTATTATCTAGTTGAATACAGTGAGGGTTGGGATTATCATTTAATGATAATTGATGAATTAATAGATTTGATTGGTCAAGATAATATACTCAAACTGGAAGATGAAAAAAAATATTGGTTTGTTCGTGAAAAAAATATTATTGGTAAGTGGGATGGTAAACAAACAATACCAGAACTAATAAATTTTAAGTTATTAAAGTATAATTTTAAGAAAGATAATTAATCATTTAACCTATCCCAAATATTACCTGTATATGGTAACCAGACACCATTTTCTAAATTACGTAATACATTTTCTAACGCGTAAGTAGTTGTCCAGGTTTTACCTTTAAAAATCCAAGACATATTAATAATAGAATCACCATTATTAGCTTCCATTATTGAATCAATTGTATAAACAATGAAACTTCCAGTAGAATTTTCATCAGCAAGTACAAACTCTAACCCCAATAAACTTTTTGGATCTTCCATTTTATTTTCATTAATATTTTTTCGATTTATAAAATCTGACCATATAATATGTATTGGTGTGGGCATTCCATATTTATTTGTTATACCTAATGAATTTTTATAGGACCAACTATCTGAACGTGTTAATGTTTGTCCTTCAATCATATCTGGCCAAATAGATTGTACTGATCGTATTCCTTTAGTAGTGTCAATTTTTGTGTTATATTCACCCCATGTAAAACCTTGATTAAATAACCATTTTTGTATCTCAATATAATCCTCATCAGTATCAAAATCAATATGCCAAGGTCTACCTTTTAAACCGTCATATTCATTAACAGCATTTTTGGCCCATTCAAAATCATCTTCAGATTCATATAACTTATCAAAGGCCTGATTAACATCTGGGATGACACTATAACCATCAAGCATTCTATATCCATTACCTTCAAACCATTCAAGTCTGTCATTTAATTTATCGATATCCCTCGTCTCTCCCCCATATGAATATAATGTAAATTGGGTTATATGGTTGTCATATATTCTAATATATCCGATACTATCATCGGTGTCAATCATGATATTTCTTATGTAATTATAATTTACATAATTTTCACGTTCTTTACTATCAAACAGTAACTCAATAACTTTAAGGCCTTCACCACCAGATAGTGGTGGATTAAAAGTTAGTATTGTGTCTCTATCAAAAAAGGCAGATATCATCAACAATAAATATTCAAGAAAATAGAAAGGGGTATTAGTTCATTTGAAACCTTCTAGAAAAAAAACGTCTAGGTTCTATTTTAGGGTTACTAGATATTAGATAAAAGTTAGAGGTAGCAGTATGATTATAGTTAAGGTTTGTAGAGTGTAACGTATTACCTTCGGATGGCGTAATTTCTTGAACCAAATTATAGACTAAATCATTATTACCATTATAATCAACCTCATCTGTGATTTCATATGTACCACCATACCAATATATTATGTCACCAATGTGTAATTTCATTAATAAAATAATAGTAAATAAAATTTAAGAACTATTCAATAGGTTTAACACCTTTGTTTGTTATAACAAAATGACCACCATCTTTAACACGAATCATATGACGAATTGGTAGGACACTATGCTTAGAGAAATATGTATCTTTTTCCCAAACTTTAATATCACTATAACATTCATCACCACGTTCTGGTATAATAAGTGTACCGTTGGTATATAGATTTTCTAAACAATCTTCATCATAGATATTATCACCATGTCTATCTATATCACCAGAAAAACACTTATCAACACCTGGTATATTAAAATAACCCCATAAAGGTCCATTTTGTGGGTAATAATGATCTCTGTTTGTAACTACCCATAAATTTTGGTCAACATTGGATGGTGGTGTAATATCATTTACCCATTCAAAATCATCTTCAGATTCATTAATTTTTTCTTGTGGTGGGGTTATATATTCAACTCTTAACATACCATCGGTTATCATTGTGGAGGGATCTGTTTCGAAATAGTTACCAGTTGATGCGACTCTCCAGTTAACAGGTCTATCCGATAACGAAGTTAACCACTCTAATTTTATACTATCAATCTCACCTGTAGCATTCCCACTATGGTGGTCTCTTTTATAGATGATTTGATAAACTTTGAACCCCTGACCAGTTAAATTAAACAATAATTTTTCACTATCTCTAACTTCACCGTATAGGGCAATCTCATCACCTTTACTTAATGCATCTATTTCCCATAAATAACCTAAAGTGATTGGGACATTAACCAATTGTTTAGCCCATTCAAAATCATCTTCAGATTCATATAACTTACTGAAAGCATCATCAACATTTGGTGTGTATTTTTGAACCCATCGCCAGCCATCTTCATAAAGTTCATAATCATATGTCTCATCACCCTCTCTTGAACCACCCCAAGATAACTCATCGGGTTGTTCCTCCCAAAATCCAATGGTTAAAGTACCAATAAAAGAATCCCTATCAATTTCCTGTTCAAAAGTGTTATAAGTTAAAACTGATTTATGGTTTACCCAAGTAAGACCTGGATACACACCGTCAAGTATATCTAAAACTTTATTTAGTGATTCAGTAGTTTCAATTGGTGGATCAAAACTAAGTAATAGTTTTGGTCTATATCCTTTTGTAGGGTTCTCAGCTGATTTGGATTCATGTAATTTATTAAAAATATCTTCAACATCAACGGTATGGTCTTTTACCCATTGTCTTCCGTCTTGATGTGGGATGCCTTCATCAAAGTCATCAGAAGTGTAAGTTAATCTATTAGGTTCTTCAGGAAAATATCCAATATTAAAATTATAAAACGAACAACCTCTAAGTTTAAACATATTAGCTTCGGTAACATTCTTTCCACTATACCATTTAAGTCCAGGGTATACCACATTAAGAAGATCTATTAGATTTGTATATTCTGTTTCAGTGGTGATAGGGGGGTTAAAACTTAAACTTAGTTTTGGTTTGTGATAATCTTCAGATTCATAAAGTCTATCCGTTACATCAATAGAAGGTAAATCGGTTATTATCCAGTTACCATTATTTAAATTTCTTAAAAAATCTATATATAGATATTCAGCCATATTTTTATCCATAGGACGATTAGGCCAGTCAATATTTACTATCAACCCATAACGATTAAATGAGTCAATAAGATACGTTTTACCTTTACCAAAGTCATCTTTAAGGATAAAATGTAAACCAACCAAATAAGGGATATCATCAATGGTGTATTTCATTAACAATAAATATCGGAAATTCAGGAAAAGGGGGTTAAGAAAGGATTTCAATATCGACCATATCTGAAGAAAGCCAAAAGCCTAATACTTCAATAGCCGTAACAATTCCTTCGCAGTCTAAGGAAAAATCTCTACACGTAAAACAATCAACATCATGTCTTTCAAACATCATAGGATCATAATCATCATTAATCTTTATTGTGGTACCATAATAATCAGATGGTTTTGTTTTATCAACAAAACGACACTTTTTAAGAGTGGCTTTAAAATATTTTTGTTGTATAGGATTGTGGTGGGGCTTAATTATAACCGTTTGACCTGTTTTAAGTAATTTCCAGTAATCAAGATTTTGGGATATTTCTTTAGCCCAACCTAAATCATCTTCCTGTTCGTTCATTGTTTTCCAGATTTCTTCATGTGAAGGTAGTGATGTTACAGATGGGTAAAACCATTTCAAATAAGCCGGACCATCATTACAACCAGTAACACCAAATAAATGTTGGTGGTTAAAGTCATCTATAATATAAAGAGCCTCCTTACAATCTTCACCACTTCTTAATACGTACCCACTAATTTTATATTCTTTGCCTTCAGTAGCAAATCGTTCACCAGTTGGATCACCGTCTTCATCTACCATATATCCGTCTCTATGACAGGTTAGATAACTACCAACAGGTGGTCTATAGTTATCTAAATTTTTATCAGTTTTTGATTCATTTAATTGGTCGAACATTGATTGTGTATCAATATCGGTAGATTCAATAAAATCTCTAATTGATATAATTTTTTTGTTAGGATCTTCTGGTGGATAAGATCCCCATTTTATTGTAGAATCAGAATTAACTAACCAAAGATATAAATTATGGTTTTTATAATCTTCTAATACTATATCAATATCTTCAGATACCCATTTACTGTTTTCATCAGTGATATATGAATTAAATATGTCCGTAACTTTTTCAATATCATTATGGGTTCTACCTCTACCAAAGTAAATCACAATATTCGTTATATTAAAGTCATCAGTTTTTGATTCATTTAATTCATTAAAAACTGAATCAATATCTAAAGAATCTTTCGGTATTAACTCAAAAAAATGTGACCAGTTTTTAAGTGACCACGTTGATTGATATAAAGAAATACTACCATCAATTGACATACCAGTTTTAAATACTTCACCATAAAGTGGATGATCCTTATCTACTTCTATTATTGTAAAAATTTCACCCTTTTTAACTGGGGCCCTAAAATAACTAGGATTTACTATTCTAACAAAATCACCAACCATCGGTAATGGATTAATATCTTTTGATTCATACAATTGGTTTATAATATAATCCATATTAACCGTATGGTCTATAATATTAAAATGTTTATGTATAAAGCCTAATGATAGTGTGTGTCTACTTCTGTTATCATCCATAATAATATACCCATCATTACCAGGACCACCCCACTCTACTTCAGTAATAGGGTATTCTTTATCTTTAGTGACAAAACGTAATTTACCAGAATGATATAATAAATCTTCTTTTGCTATCAAAACATCACCAGCTTTAGGTAAGTCAATATTCTCTTCAGATTCATATAACTTATCAAATAATTCACTAGACGGCAAATCGGTTATAATCCAAGTTCCATTATTAAGATTTTCAAGAAATACATCTGTAGGATATCGTGACATAGGACTAAATCTATCATTACGATGAGGCCAATCAATATAGACATCTTCGAATCGATATGAATGAATATGATATGTCCAATCACGTTTAGCATCG
>Ga0307379_10003806_pt1 | contig 21755 bp, 24 predicted proteins | sample UN2MG_FD_202237 | JGI IMG/M metagenome (GOLD analysis project Ga0307379, IMG submission 202237) | Soil microbial communities from Risofladan, Vaasa, Finland - UN-2 | ecosystem: Environmental > Terrestrial > Soil > Coastal area > Acid sulfate soil | place: Finland: Risofladan, Vaasa | collected... | reverse complement strand
GCGCACGGTGACCGTGGCCCCGGCTTTGACGAGCTTCTTAACCGTCTCGGGAGTTAGTCCGATCCGCGGTTCGTCCTTGCCTTCGGCGGGTACGCCAATCGCAATCATCGTGGCTCCGTCAGCCGACGAACCGACCGCACCGCAGTCAATCGTCAGCGTGAATTATTTCAGCGGGTAGGATGAGCTAAAGTGCCGAGAGCGCAAGCTCTGACTATGTCAGGAAATAGCCCATGAGCGCCATAAGCACAGCAACGCTGATCACGGTCCACAGTGTCATCTTACAGAACAGGCCGTAAGTTTTCATGTGCTCGGCGTAGTCCATTTCCGGACTGCCTTCTTTGGGATCGATATGCATTCCACTAACCCCCAGTCGTTTCTTGCTTGATCGCGGCGTCTCGCCCCCAAGCGAAATAGCAAAATCCGGCGCGTCCCGCAATAATTGCGGCGCCCAGCCCCGTTCAGGCCATGAGCACGATCATATGGCCGTCTGGGTCGCGGACTGCTGCGGCTTTCCTGCCATTCTTGAGGTTCACGATCCCCGGCGAGACGAAAGGCGCGTCCGCCGCCTCCAGCCGTCTGACGAGCGCGAAAAGGTCATCAACCGCGTGGACCTGGCGGACCGAGGCGGCGTCATTGGCCTTGACCGGGGCGGTCAAGGTCCGGCCTGGCGGCGTCCGGTAGTGCAAAAGCTCCACATGGGGCGTCGCCACCTCGGACGGTTGCAGCGCCACCACATCCACCTGGCAGTCCGAGAGTCCGTCGAGCCGGTCCTGCTCCGGGCCTTGGTTCAGCGAACGCCCGGCAATCTTGAAGCCGAGCAGGCCGGTGTAGAAGGCCACGCTCCGGTCGAGATCCATCACCGAAAGGACCGTGTGATCGTAGCCGATTATTCCGGCGCCCGCGGTCTGATGCCAGACGGGTGCGCCGACGCCTGGCGGAAAGTAGATCAGCTCCAGCGGGTGGCCCTCGGGATCACGGAATTTGAAGGCGGTGACGCCGCCGGTATTGGCCGGCAGCAGCACCGGCGCGCCCTTGGTGACCACGCCCGGCGACCCGTCTTCGAGCGTCCGCCACACGGCATCGATGTCCCCGGTGACGAGGGCCACATGCTCGAACCATTGATCGTTCGAGGCGAGTTGGGGCGGATGGCGTGCGCCCGGCGGATCGAACGCAACGAGCTTCACGACATGCTGCCCGATTGTGACATCGGCGGCCCGCGCCGTAGTCCCTGGATCGAGCCCCAGCAGACGGTTCCAGGCCAGGTCGCCGAGCTCCCGTTCCGGCCCAATTTCGAGCCCCAGCCAATCGCGGTAGAAGGCGCCCGCGGCGGCCAAGTCCGACACCGTGATACTGACTCTAATGAGTTGCGTGACCGGCATGCCTGCCCGCTCCTTACTTGAAGCCGCCAGGGCGGACACCGGCATAGGTCTTCGCGCCGAGCTGCACCACCATCAATGATGCGGGCTCATCGCCCACCGTGCCGGAGCGATGCCCGACCCGGCCTTCGGCGTCGGGTTTGGAATTCTGATCGCCGCCGAAGGACGCCTCCCCCGGCCCCATCTCCACGCAGCAGCCGTCCATGGTCTCCACGAACCAGCGGCCCGACAGCGGCACGATCCATTGTGGCTTGGGGTTCTCGTGCCAATCGCCGACCCAGCCGACCGGCAGAACGCAGAACAGGATGCTCGCCTCCGATGTCAGCAAATGATCGTTCCACTGGGGCGCCGCCTTACCGCCCATGCTTTGCATCTTGAAGTCCGTGAGCGCACAGCGCGTCTGGTGCGTCACGCCCGCGTCGTCAGTCTACACATGCCAATAGTCGAGCTTCGGCGGCGCGCCTGTCACGGTCACCCTCCAGCACTGCTCGGGGCGGTGACCTCAGGCGGCAACGACACCTTCTCGATCTCGCCGCCAACCTCTTGGATAAAGCCGCTCGCAAACATCACGAAGATGAGCCCCCCCGACCAAACCGAAATTCTTGAAGAAGTCCCAGACATGCGGGTAGCCCTCGCTCGAGGGCGACCAGAAGCGCGGGTAGCTCCAGAAATTGTGATAAACCAGAGCGGTAACCGCGCAATATCCGGCGAGGATGAACGCCGCGAAGCCGTCATAGAAGCCGAACACGATCATCGGCGGGGTCAGCAGCTCGACCGCCATGGCGAGCACCAGCAGGACCGCCCCGCCCGGCAGAACGCCGGAATTCGCCTGCTTCAGCGCGTTGTTCCAGTTGAAGACCTTGTCGAGAAAGCTGAACGGGAAGATCCAGACGATAAAAATCCGCGCGAGCACCGACAACGCGTCATTGATCAGCCAATCCATCGTCAGCCCTCCTCTCGATAGATTCGCGAAGTCACGAGCCTCGGCGAAGTGGCTGACGATCACAACCCTTACGGCGCTATTCCCTCAGGTAACGGTACGCCCGCTTTAACGAACGCCTCGCGCTGGCGGCTGGCCACATCGGCCATATCGGAGCCGGCGATCGCCTCCTCGAACAGCCGGTGATAGTTGAGCTTGGCATTGAGATGCAGGAACACGCCGCCGAGCCCGATCGCCGCCCGGTCCATGAACACGAATTCGCGCGGCACCGTGACCGGCCCCTTCTCACGCAAACCCTGATGCACCTTGAAGGCCTCCTGCCGGCCATAGGCACCGGGCCTCACGTCCTCGGCGATGGTGCGCACGCGGTCGTCGAGCATCGGGCCGTAGATGAAGCCCGCCCAGATATTGAGGAGATCGATCAGCTCGTTTGAGAGCCCGGCAAAACCCCAGGTTTCGTAAGCGTGCACAATGAGCGCCCGGTCGCCGCGCAACAGCCCGTGATAGAGATCGACTACGCCTTGGATGAATTTCGGCGCGAAGGTCCGCATGCAGCCATAGTCGAGCAGGTTGATGCCGGCGGCCTTGCCGTCCCCATCGTCAAACACAGTGTAGTTGCCGAGATGCGGATCGCCGTGGATCACGCCGAATTGGCTGAACGGGTACCACCAGGCACGGAACATGGCGCGCGCGATTTGGTTGCGCTCTTCCATCGGCCTGTCGGTGTAATCGAGCAGCGGCTTGCCCTCGAGCCACGTCATGGAGAGCAGCCGCCGCGTCGACAGCTCCGGCACGATCTCCGGCACCCGGATCAGTGGCTCGTCGGCGAAGATGAGGCCGTAGAGCCGCGTGTGCTTGGCCTCCAGTTCGTAGTCGAGCTCCTCGCGTAAGCGCGCGGTGATCTCCTTCAGCATCTCGGACGTCTCGATGGCGGGGGTCATGCGGCGATGGATGGAGAACAGCACGCCGAGCTGAACGAGGTCCGCTTCGACCGCGGACTGCATGTCCGGATATTGCAGCTTGACCGCAAGCTGCCGCCCGTCATGGGTCGTGGCGCGATGCACCTGGCCGAGCGAGGCCGACGCCACCGCCTCATGGGTGAAGCCGGCGAACTTCGCCTCCCAGTCGGGACCAAGCTCCGCCGCCATGCGCCGGCGCACGAAGGACTAGCCCATGGGCGGGGCTTGGCTTTGCAGTTGCCCGAGCTCGGCGACATATTCCGCCGGCAGCGCTTCGGGGATGGTGGCAAGCAGCTGCGCCACCTTCATGATCGGCCCTTTCAGGTCGCCGAGTGCCGCGGCCAGCGACGCGGCGTCCTTGTCGCGATCAGGGTCCAGGCCGAACAGCCGCCGTCCGGCAATCCGCGCGGCCACCCCGCCGACATTGGCGCCCACGGACGCATAGCGGGCGGCGCGGGCGGTGAACCGGTTCTTCTCGCGGTCGGAGGGGCCGTCATTCATGTCACTTTGAGCTTTCAAGCAAGGATAAGTCTTCCCCATATAGGGGGCGATAACGGCCCGCGCCCAGTCCCCGCCTCAATCAGCGTGAAAATCAGCCAAACAATGTCGAGACTAGTTAGAGCGATCGTCGTCACCGGCCTTGCGGCCGCAGCAGCGCTGACGGCGATTGGCGTGCTGGCCTATTGGCGCACCGCCCTCGACATCGTCAATAACGGCCTTCCCGTCCTCACGGTCGGCTGCCTGGCGCTGCTTGGCCTTGCCTTCGCTACCGGCAAGCGCACGCTCATCGGCACGGCGGCGCTTCTGGTTGCCGTCAACTTCGCGCTGCTCCTCACCGGCGTGGCCGGCGCGGCGCCGGAGGCGCCCCAAGGCAGCGAGCGCTTCTTGCGCGTGGCGACGTTTAATCTGTGGGGCCCGAACGACCACGCGGACCGCATCAAGACATTTCTCGCCGAGACCGATCCCGACGCGCTGGTACTCGAAGAGGTGCGGCAGCATCACCGCGCGTTTCTCGATGACCTCGCCCTGCGCTACCCGCATCGCGTCGGTGCGGATGGACTCGTCATCCTGTCCAAATATCCGATCCAGGCCGACGGCCGCGTCGACCGCGCCGGATTCCCGTCCTGGATGTCACTCATCGTGCGCTGGGTGCGGCTCGATGTGAACGGCACCGAGGTCGAGCTTGCCGGCGTGCATCTCGCCAGACCGTTCTATCCAGAGCTTCAGCAGTCCGACATCGTCGGCCTCACCCAATTCGTGCAAGGCCGGTCAGGGCCGCTGATTCTGGCCGGCGACTTCAACATGGCGCCATGGACCTGGAAGCTGAAGGGCTTTACCCGCGCGACCGGGCTCGGGCGCACCAACACATTCCATCCCACCTGGCCGATGCAGTGGAAAAGCGTGCCGCTCCTGCCGCTGGTGCCGATCGACAATGTCTTCACCTCGCCCCACTTCGTGTCCATGGGGACAATGGTCGGTCCACGGCTCGGCTCCGATCACCGCCCTGTGATCGCCGACATCGCCATTAGCAAATAGTATCCGCATCCCCTGCCAAATCCGGAGCGCCCCATGCCGTTGCGAACCGCCCTCGCCTTCTGTCTTGTTCTCCTGGTTTCGTCGCCCGCGATCGCTGCGACCGACAGCCCGCTCACCCTCGAGGTGTGGAAGTCGCCGACTTGCGGCTGCTGCGGCAAATGGGTGAAGCATCTCGAAGCGAACGGCTTCACGGTGACGGCCAAGAACACATCACCGGCGATGCTCGACCGCATCAAGCGGCAGGCCGGGATCACGAATAAGCTCGCCTCCTGCCACACGGGGCTGACCGGCGGCTATGCCATCGAGGGACATGTCCCTGCCGAAGACATTAAGCGGCTTCTCAAAGAGCATCCCGACGCAATTGGCCTCACGGTGCCAAACATGCCCATCGGTTCGCCGGGCATGGAGCAGCCGGACGGCGAGACGGAAGCCTACGACGTGCTGCTGGTAAAGAAGGACGGCTCGACAGAGGTCTTCGCCCGCCACTGAGCGGCGACGCGTGCGCCTCACTCCTTCACAAACTTCTTGAGCGCTTGCCGGTAGTCCCGCATGGCGCGGCTGGCGATTTCGAGCTCAGCTTCCAGAGCTAACGTATCGGGCGATTTCGGTCGCGGCCGCCGCGCCGCCACCAGCAATAGCGCCAGCACGGCCATGGGCGTCAGGAAGTCGCTGACCAGGATCGGCCCGGCATTGCGTTGCGTGAGGTTGTCGTAGGCCACGATGTCATGCACGTGGCCGATGCCGGCGCCGATCAGAAAGCACGAGGCGGCGATGGCGACGGCGACCCGCGGGTAGAAGCCGGTGAACGCCGCATAGAGGCTGGCCAGCCCGATCCCGAGATTGGCGTAACCCACCTCGAACTGGAATGGACTCACCTCCCAGCCGATGGCTTCCGCGGCGCGCTCGGGAAAGATCACATGCCCGACAAAGGCCCATAGGTCCGCGAGCCCTAGCGGAAAGATGAACACGTAGCGCAGGAGCCGGTCGATGACGAAGGTCTGCATAATCGGCCGCGGGCCTCGCCAAACGGCGATGCCCCAGCACGCAATCGCCGCCACCCATACGAGGATCGGGACCAGCGATACCTGGGACATGGCGACTGGGCCTCGGGTTAGCTCTTCTCGTCCATGGCTTCGAGTTCATCGATCAAGCCTTCGATCACCTTGAGGCCCATGGACCAGAAATGCGGCTCGGTCGCATCGAGGCCGAACGGCGCCAACAGCTCCTTGTGATGCTTGGTGCCGCCCGCCGCCAGCATGGCGAGATAGCGCTCGGCGAAGCCCTCATCCGCCTTCTCGTAGACGGCGTAGAGCGAGTTCACCAGGCAGTCGCCAAACGCATATGCGTAGACGTAGAACGGCGCATGGATGAAATGCGGGATGTAGCACCAGAAGGTCCCGTATTCGGGCCGCAGCTCAATCGCCGGCCCCAAACTCTCGCGCTGCACGTCGAGCCAGATCTCGCCGAGCCGCTCAGACGTCAACTCCCCGTTGCGCCGCTCCTCATGCACCTTGCGCTCGAAACTGTAGAAGGCGATTTGCCGGACCACGGTGCTGAGCATGTCCTCGACCTTGGCCGCGAGCAGAGCCTTGTGCTCCCGCTTGCTCGGCGCCTGATCGAGCAGTCTGCGGAAGGTCAGCATCTCGCCGAACACGCTCGCCGTCTCGGCCAGCGTCAGCGGCGTCGGCGCCATCAGCGGGCCTTGCGCGTTGGCCAGCACCTGATGCACGCCGTGGCCGAGTTCGTGCGCCAGCGTCATCACGTCCCGCGGCTTGCCCTGATAGTTGAGCAGTATATAGGGGTGCGCGCTCGGCACCGTCGGATGAGAGAAGGCGCCCTGCGATTTCCCTTCCCGCGTCGCCGCGTCGATCCAATTTTCCGCGAAGAACTTGCCGGCGATATCCGCCATGCGCGGTGAGAAGTCGCCGTACGCGCTGAGCACCGTCTCTTGGGCGTCGTACCAGCCGATCACCCGCTTGGGTTCCTCGGGCAGAGGCGCGTTGCGGTCCCAATACATCAGCTTCTTCTTGCCGAGCCACTTCGCCTTCATCGCGTAATAGCGGTGGGACAGGCGCGGATAGGCTTCGCGCACGGCGGCAACCAGCGCATCGACCACCTCTGTCTCGACCCGGTTCGCCAGGTTACGAGAATCGGCGACGTCGGCGAAACCGCGCCAACGGTCGGAGATCTCCTTGTCCTTGGCCAGCGTGTTGGTGATCAGCGTGAACAGCCGCTCATTTTCCTTGAACACCTTGGCCAAGGCCTCCGCCGCCTCCTTGCGCTTCTTCTCGCGTGGATCGAGCAGAAGGTTCAGCGTTGGCTCGAGGCTGAGCTTCTCGCCGTCGATCTTGAACCTGAGCGACGTCATGGTCTCGTTGAACAAGCGGTCCCAGGCGCCGCGCGAGGTCACTGCCTTCTCGTGGAACAGCTGCTCGAGCCGGTCCTCGAGCTGATACGGCTTCTCCTTCCGCAGATCCTCGATCCATGGGCGGAAATGGCCGAGCTCCGAACCCGCCATGGCGCTTTCGAGTGCGGCGTCATCGAGCCGGTTGAGCTCCAGCGGGAAGAACAGGAGCTTGGAGGAGATCGCGGTGATCTTCTCCTGGATGTCGCCGTAGAATTTCTGGCGCTTCGGATCGGACGTATCGGCGGCATAAAGCAGGCTGGCATAGGAGACGATGCGCCCCATCACGTCGTTCAGCGCCTCGAACGTGCGCAACGCCTGGGCCAGCGCATTCCCGCCGCGCCCCTCGTCCAGAAGGCCTGCGAGTTTGCCGGCGTAGCGCTCATGCATCGCCTCGGCGTCGCGCTCCGCCCTATCGAGATCGGCTTTCAGCGACGGTGATTCGGTGGAGTCATACAGATCCGCGAGGTTCCATTCCGGCAGGTCGCCGAGCTTGGGCTTGTCGTCATGCTTCGCCTTGGTCTTGGCGGCATGGGCCGCGGCAAAGACGGGACGCGGGAACGCAGTCGTGGGGATGGACGGCATCGGTATGGAAAATCCTCGTTAGCGGTGGCCAACGCCTAGTGTGGGAAGGCGCGTCCGCGCCCGCAAGGCCCAAACTGACGCTTCCTCGTGCATTTCGGCGCGCGGCGCATGCAATTCGGCCCATGGCGTGAAAGCAACTTCCCCAAAATCGAACCGAGTTAAAGAAGATGTTTACCCTTCCAATGCACAGTTTTGGCACAGCAGGGGCCCGCTCAGGGTTAAGTGTTGCCTTGGGGGGCGCCTCTGCCTCGTTAGTATTTGCGTAACTTTAGTGAGTTTTGCGTCATGCCCAAGCGCGTCCTGGTCGTTGATGACGACCCAGCACAACGTCGTATTCTCGAAGAGACCATCAAGCGGTTCGGCTATCACGTCGAAACGGCCGACAGCGGCGATGCAGCACTTGCTGCGCTGAAAGCCGATAATGCGGGAGATATCCGCCTCATCCTGCTTGATCTCGTCATGCCCGGCACCGACGGCATGGGTGTGTTGGCCGCCATGCGCTCTTTGCCGCGCAAACCCCCCGCCATCGTCCAGACCGCCAACGGCAGCATCGACGCCGCGATCGGCGCCATGCGCGCCGGCGCCGTCGACTTCGTGGTCAAGCCGGTCAACCCCGAGCGGCTCGAAGTCTCCATCAAGAACGCGCTGAAAATCGAGGCGCTGGCCGGCGAGATCAACCGCATGAAGGCTACCGCCAACGGCGATCTCGGCTTTGGCGATCTCATCGCCAGCAGTGAGGCCATGAAGCGAGTCATCGACCTCGGCAAACGCGCCGCAAGCTCAGGCATTCCCGTCCTGATCGAGGGCGAGTCGGGCGTCGGCAAGGAGCTGATCGCCCGCGCCATCCAGGGCGAGAGCGCCCAGAAATCAAAGCCATTCATCACCGTCAATTGCGGGGCGATCCCCGAGAACCTGGTCGAAAGCATCCTGTTCGGTCATGAGAAGGGCTCCTTCACCGGGGCCTCCGAAAAACGCATTGGCAAGTTTGTCGAGGCCGACGGCGGTACGCTGTTCCTCGACGAGATCGGCGAACTGCCGCTCGATGCCCAGGTTAAACTGCTGCGCGCGCTGCAAGAAGGCGAGATCGATCCGGTCGGCGGCAAGCAGCCGGTCAAGGTCGACATCCGGCTGATCTCGGCGACCAACCAGAACCTGATCAAACTCGTGCAGGAAGGCCGCTTCCGTGAGGATCTCTATTACCGGCTGAATGTCTTCCCCATTTGGGTGCCGCCGTTCCGCGAGCGCCTCGAAGACATACCGGAGCTCGTGCGCCATTTCACCGCGCGCTTCGCCGCCGAGGAAGGCAAGCGCATCGACGGCATCGACGCCGAGGCGACCGCCATGCTCCAGCGCTATTCCTGGCCCGGCAACATCCGCCAGCTTGAGAACGCGGTGTTCCGCGCCGTCGTCCTCGCCGACACGCCCATGCTGACGGTGAACGAGTTTCCGCAAGTCGCCGCCCATGTGGACGGTTATGCCGTCACCGTGCCGCCCGCACCCGCGCCGAAAGATCTGACGCCGCGTTTCGAAGGCCCGGTCATGCTGGGTCAGTCCGCCGACACTCCCGCTACGATCCATGTGCCGTCCACCAACGGCAAGGACGCCGTGGGCATCGCCGCGCTCAGCGACACGGGCGACATTCGTTCGCTGGAAGCCGTTGAAGCCGACATGATCCGACTCGCCTTCGGCCGCTATCGCGGACGGATGACGGAGATCGCCAAGCGGCTCGGGATCGGCCGGTCCACCCTCTATCGGAAGATGCGCGAAATCGGACTCGAAGCGAGAGCGAACTAATTGGTCCGCTGATCGGCAACGCCGATCAGCCCGTCGGGGCAAACCTATTAGAATCGGCACGAAAGCCACACTGGGAGAAAAAGCAAGTCTGGAGAGTCTTTAATCCACGGCTCAGTGTGGCCAGGTAATGGGGGCCCGGGATAGGGTCCGGGCACTGCCGAATCCAGTGATTCGGCCAGACGGAGCGAGTTTCATGAGGCCCATCTACGGTATCGCGTTGACCTTGTTTTTGGCCGCGCCTCTGAGCGCGCCGGCCTTTGCTGCAGAGCCGGATGCACCCGGAGCCCTGGTCACCAGGGCCGAGGCGATCCGCATGGCCGTGCAGAATCGCCTTTCGGCGAAATTCTCCGCCACCACCGAACACAAGAAAGACGAGAAGGGCGCTCTGGTGGACTACTACTCCACCTCCGATCAGAAGCTGCTCTGGGTCGACGCCAACGGCTTGACCGACCGCGGCAAGGCCGTGGTCGCCGAGATCAGGCGCGCCGACGACTATGGCTTGCGCGCGTCCGACTATGAGCTGCCGCGCATGGCGAACTTCGATGCGAGCGGCACGACCGCGACCGAGGAACTCGCCGACGCGGAGATCAAGATCAGCTACGCCGTGCTCGATTACGCCTACGATGCCCGCGGCGGACGCATCACGCCTTCGCGCCTTTCGAAAAATCTCGATCCGACGCTGGCGCTGCCCAATCCTTTGGAAGTGATCGAGTCGATCGCCTTCCGCTCCGATCCTGCGGCGTATCTGCGAAGCTTCCAACCCGACCAGCCGCAGTTCGAACTGCTCCGCAAGAAACTCGTCGAGCTTCGCGGCGGCGACAAGCCGGCCGATGCAGAAAAACCCACGGTCAAGATCCCGAACGGCCCGCTCCTCAAATTCGGCGTCGCGGATCCCCAGGTGGCGCTTCTGCGGACCCGGCTCGAAGTTCCCGAAGGACAGAACCCCGAGCTGTATGACGAGGCGGTGCTCGAAGCGGTCAAGACGTTCCAGCGCGAGCACAATACCGCGGCGGACGGCGTGGTCGGCTCGGGCACGCGGCGGCTACTCAATCAGCCCCATCTGCGCAACATGGGTTCGCCGGCTCAGATCAAGGCGATCCTCATCAACATGGAGCGCTGGCGCTGGCTTCCGCATGATCGGGGCAGCTTCTACGTCACCGTCAACATCCCGGAATTCACCCTGCGGGTGGTCAGCGACGACGAGACGATCCACACCACGCGCGTGGTCGTCGGCAAGCCCAGCACGCAAACGCCCGTTCTCTCCAACGAAATTCAGACGGTCGTGTTCGGCCCGTATTGGAACGTCCCGAACTCCATCAAGACCGGTGAGATCAGGCCCTATGTCCGTCAGACCGGCGGTGGCTGGTTCGGCGGCAGCGGCTGGAACACATCCGTCTTCCAGCGCCACAACCTTCGCATCAAGTATGGCGGACGCGAAGTCGATCCCGGTTCGCTCGATTGGAACCGCATCGATATCCGCAGTCTCCATCTTTATCAGCCGCCCGGTCCCGGCAACGTGCTCGGCCAGGTCAAGTTCGTGTTCCCCAACAAACACGACGTGTACATGCACGACACGCCGCAAAAGCATCTGTTCGCCAAGCAGGTGCGCGCCGAGAGCCACGGCTGTATGCGCGTGCAGAACCCCGGCGAGTTTGCCGCGGTGATCCTCAAGCACGATAAGAACTGGAGCCAGGCCCGCGTCATGTCGGCCATGGAGACCGGCTACGACCAGCATGTTGGGCTTAGTCGCAAGGTGCCAGTCTACACCACCTACTTCACCTTGCGGGTGAACGAGGATGGTTCGATCACAACCTTCCGCGACCTTTACGGCCACGACAGCCGCATGGCTGCCGCCCTGTTCGACGGCCGCTCGGTGTTTTCCACATCCGCCGACGTTGAGGTGCTGACCCAGTCCATCTCGCAGCGTGGCACGTCGCGGCGCCGGACCGATCCCATTTCGGATGCCGTTTCCGGCTTCTAAGCCCCAGAAATCCTAAAGAAACCGGGACCGGCCCCCGCTAACCATGCGGGGGCCCGGGCCATGGCCTGTCCCCCCGCTATATCCCTCGCTCAGGGCCCGTTAACTATGCCCGGAACTGCCGGGCCAAGGTTAATGTGTTTGCCTTGTTTTTCGCCCAATTTACCGAATACTGTTGCTTAACGGTCACGAGGGAATGCGTGTGGCCGGTGCCGGATGGCTCTTAATAGCCTGAAGTCACGTGGAAAAGCCGGTCTGCAAACGCCGGCGAGGGACGTTAACGGAAAGTCGGGGATGCGCGCTCAGGGGAAAAATGCACGTCGCGCCATGTTTGGCGCCGCAGCCGCGCTGTTAGCCGTCGGCATGGCCGTTATGGCCCCTAAAGCCAGCGCCACGGGCGAGACCCGGACCCTATCCCTCTACGAAATCCACACCAAAGAGAGCCTGACCGTCACCTACAAGCGGAACGGTCAATTCGACGAGGACGCTCTCAAGAAGCTCAATCACTTCATGCGCGATTGGCGGGCCGACAAAGAGACCCAGATGGATCGCGAGCTCATCGATCTCATTTGGACGCTGCACGAGACGCTCGGCTCCAAGCAACCCGTCCATCTCGTCTCCGGCTATCGCAGCCCCGGCACCAACGAGAAGATGCGCAGAGCGGGCGGCGGCCAAGCCAAGAAGAGCCAGCACATGCTGGGCAAGGCGTCAGATCTTCATTTTCCGGATGTGCCTGTGAAGCGGCTCAGGGCTTCGGCGCTGATTCAGGAGGTGGGCGGCGTCGGCTACTATCCGACCTCCGGCCTGCCATTCGTCCACGTCGACACCGGACGCGTCCGCATGTGGCCGCGCATGCCGCGCCTCGAGCTTGCAGCACTCTTCCCGAGCGGCCGGACAGGCTATATCCCGTCCGACGGCAGGCCGATCAGCCCGGCGGACTACAAGCTCGCCTTGGCCAAGGGCCTTGTCAGCAACACCATGGTCGCCTCCGCGGCGCCTCTGCCGACGCCGAAGCCGCAAATCGGTTCCCCTTCGCGATCTCCGCTTGAGTCGCCGCAGCCCATTCTCGCCTCCTATACGCCAAACCAAGCGCCCACCCCGGCCCCCATGGCTCTTGCGCCAGCCGACGATCCGGTGTCGCCGCGCTTTGCTTATGCCAGCGCCGGCGGCGGCTTCTCCTTGCCGCAAGCCCCGCGCCTGCTGCCGAAAGCGCATGAGGCCAAGGTCCCGTCTTATGAGGCCCCGACCTACGAGAGCGCACAAGTCGTCGGCGCCCCTGAAATGGATGACGACCATCCCGACGAGCTGAGCTACGTGCCGTTCGACACCGCGAGCCTCATGACGGATACGTCGGTGGCCCGGAGCCAGACCCTCACGCCGCTCGTCCATCCCGAGCAGGGCAATCTCGACTATCTGTTCGACGACATGGACCAGCCCACAGAGTTCCAGCTGCGCGCCTCGTCCGGCTATCGCGGCCTGGCCAGCGCCCAGAAATTCTCCGGCGGTGCGGTGAAGAGCCTCTACGCGGAGATGGAAGCGCCTGCTCCCACCCGCCTCGCCCGGCGCTAAGCTTAAAGCCTTAAGCCGCCTTGGACTCCGCGTCGGCGTCCGCGTCGGCACCTGTCATGCCGAGCGCATGGAGGTAAGTGTCGAGGATCAACTCCTCCTCGCGCCGCTTGGTCTCGTCCAGCTTGCGCAAGCGGATCACCGTGCGCAGCGCCTTGACGTCGAAGCCGTTGCCTTTGGCCTCGGCATAGACCTCGCGCAAATCCACGGACAGTGCCGCCTTCTCCTCCTCCAGCCGCTCGATGCGGGAGACAATGGTACGTAGTTGATCTTTGGCTGATGACTGAAGCGACACGGTGGGACCCTCGGAGATTTGTGATGATTCGATGAAACGAGATTGGTCCCGATCGTCGACCGCAGCAAGGCGGCAGCGGCGCTTTTCCCGGTTATCCAGAGCCCCCGGCGCCCGTGCCGTCGGTCGCGCAGCAATGCCCGCGACGGCATCATAACCTATTGGTTTTTATAATATCTTGGCCTCGCGACGCGCGACCACGACCCATCAGGTCTGGAACTTCGCCTTCCAGTCTTCATAGGGCATGCCGTAGACGATCTCCCGCGCCGCATCCTTGCTGAGCGCGACTCCCCGCTCGTCGGCGGCCTCGAGATACCAAGTCGACAGGCAGTTCCGGCAGAAGCCGGCGAGCTCCATCAAATCGATATTCTGCACGTCGCTGCGCTCACGCAAATGCTCGACCAGCCGCCGGAACGCCGCCGCCTCGAGTTCCGTCCGCGTCTTGTCATCCATGATGTCCGCATCCCTTCTTCGTATCGATGCCCGCGATCGTGTTGGAGCCATGATGCTCGATCTCGTGGAGCCGCTTGCCGGCGCTGAGCGCCTCCGGCACGACCCGGGCGAGATGGTGGGCCCATTCGGCCTGCCCTTCTTCCCCGAAGATCAGATCCTGACGCAGCTCGATCAGCGCGTGCGCCAGACCGCGCATCGTGGCGTGCCGGTAAAGCGTATCGCCCTTGAGCTGGCCCGAATACGGCACGTTGTCGCCGACCTCGACATCGGGAATGGTCCGCAAGGCATCGAGCAGAGGCAGCGCGAAGCGCGGATCCTTGTCCCACAGCACCGCGGCGGCCCAGGGCCGCGCCACGCCCTTCCAGGCTTGGGTGAAGCTATGGATGGAGACGATCACCGGCGGCTTGCCCGCAGCGATGCCCGCTTCGACCGCCCGGCCGACGGCCTGATCATAAGGCCTGTGGAAGCGCTCGATCCGCGCCTCGATCTCGTCAGGCCTCAAGCCCACATTGCCGGGAATCACCAGCCCGTCGGAGAGCTGCATGAGGAGGGTCGGGTCGTCGGGCCCCCGGTTCGGGTCGATCAGGAGGCGGGAGAAGCGGCTCAAGACCGCCGGCGCGCCGAGCGCCTCGGCAAGCCTGGCCGCCACGCCTGCCGCCCCCAGATCGAAGGCGATATGCCGGTGGAGGTCCTCAGGCCTGAGGCCAAGTGTCCCATATTCCTCGGGAATCCGGTTTTCCGCGTGATCGCACAGGATAAGGAGGCCAAGGCTCAGATCCCCTGTGATGTTCCGGTATGGCTTTTCGCCCGATTCTTCTTGTACAAGTGTGCCCAGTCTCAACTCCCCGCGATCCTTGTCGCGCCCTTCTAACTGCTTCCGCTCCGCAACGCGGCAACAACTAACGCCAAAAGCCCAGGTTGCGGCACATCTACTCACGATTTTGAGCGTGTTTGACGATGTCAGACTGCCTTTATAATCGACTCCGGCCGGTCAGAGAAATGCAACCAATTCGATGCTACCTTTCGGAATTCGTTAACCGGACTTCAGACTTGAGAGACGGATGTTGACTTCACCTGCGACCCACGATTTGGCGGCAACGCCCAGATCCGCACTCCGCCGCGCCCGGTGGAAGCTCTGCGGGCTCGTGGCGTTCGGCCTCGCCATGTGGCTCGGGGCCACGCCGGCGCATGCCGATCTCAAGCTGTGCAACACCACCGCGAGCCGCGTCGGCGTCTCGATCGGCTACAAGGACATGGAAGGCTGGGCCAGCGAAGGGTGGTGGAACATCGCTTCCCACACTTGCGAGACGCTGCTCAAGGGCGTGCTGATTGGCCGCTTCTACTACATCCACGCGGTCGACTACGATCGCGGCGGCGAATGGGCCGGCAGGCTCTTCATGTGCACCGACGACAAATCCTTCACCATCCGAGACACCGCTGACTGTGAAAAGCGTGGCCACAAACGTACCGGATTCTTCGAAGTCGACACCGGCGAGGAGCGGGACTGGACCGTCCGTCTTACCGATCCGGATGGTGAAGCAAAGTCCCAATGAGGCGTAACCGCCGGGTCAAGATCGTCGCCACGCTCGGTCCTGCCTCCACCAACGAAGAGATGATGCGGCGCCTGTTCGAGGCGGGCGCCGACGTGTTCCGCGTGAACATGAGTCACGCGACCCATGACGGCTTGCGCGAGGTGCACGCCATCGCCCGCAAGTTGGAAACTGAATTCTCCCGACCCATCGGCCTCCTGGTTGACTTGCAGGGCCCCAAGCTCCGCGTCGGCAAGATCGAGTCCGGCGCCATCCGGCTGACGCAAGGCGATATTCTGAGCTTCGTCCGCCGCGAGGCCATCGGCGGCTTAGGCCGCGTGCAGCTTCCGCATCCGGAAATCTTCGAGGCCGTCGAGAAAGGCCACACGCTTCTTCTCGATGACGGCAAGCTCAAGCTCCGCGTGGTCGAGGCGAGCGATGTCCGCATCGACGCCGAGGTGATGACCAGCGGCGTGCTTGGCAGCCGCAAGGGCATTAGCCTGCCCGACACCGTGATCCCGATGGGCGCACTGACCGACAAGGACCGCGCCGACCTCGAATGCGCCATGTCTCTCGGCGTGGCCTGGGTCGCGCTGTCCTTCGTGCAGCGTGCCGAGGACGTCGCCGAGGCGCGCAAGATCGCGCGCGGCCGCTCCGCCATCATGGCCAAGATCGAGAAGCCGTCCGCGGTCAATCATCTCAAAGAGATCATCGAGCTCGCCGACGGCATCATGGTGGCGCGCGGCGATCTTGGCGTGGAGATGCCGGTGGAGAAGGTCCCCGGCCTGCAGAAGCAGATCAGCCGCGCCGCCCGCAATGCCGGCAAACCCGTGGTCGTCGCCACCCAGATGCTGGAATCGATGATTTACGCGCCGGTCCCGACCCGGGCTGAAGTCTCCGATGTCGCTACCGCCGTGTTCGAAGGCGCCGACGCGGTCATGCTCTCGGCTGAATCCGCGGTCGGCAAATATCCGGTCGAGGCCGTGGCCACTATGGACCGCGTCGCCAAGGAAGTGGAGCGCGATCCGCTCTATGCCGCGATCATCCACGCCCAGCGCATCGACCCGCAAGCCACCGAGTCCGACGCCATTTCGGCCGCGGCCCGCACGGTGGCCGAGACCCTGAAACTGGCGGCGATCGTCTGCTACACCGCCACCGGCGCCACCTCGCTGCGCGCCGCGCGCGAGCGGCCCCAGCAGCCGATCCTGGCCCTGACGCCCATCCCCCATACCGGGCGCAAGCTGGCCCTAGTGTGGGGTCTGCATTGCGTGTTGACCGACGATCCGCGCGATCTCGACGACATGGTGGAGAAGGCCTGCCGTATCGCCTACCAGGAAGGCTTCGCCCTCCCCGGCGAGCAGGTCATCATCTCGGCCGGCGTCCCGCTCGGCACGCAAGGCGCCACCAATCTGCTGCGCATCGCAACCGTCGGCGACGGCTCGGACGACGACTAGCAGTCTGTCTCTGTGAGATGGGCGAATGCGGCGCGTCAGGTGACGCCGTCAGGTGTCGGCCGCTTAGATATCCTGGCCTTCGACTTCGCGGGCGAGCGCCTCGACGCCCTCGCGCGCACCCTCCAGATAGGGATTGATGACGAGCGCCCGGCGATACGCTTCAAGCGCTTCCTTCTTGGCGCCCAACCGTTCCAGCACCAGGCCGAGATCGTTGATCGCCCGATAGTGCATGGGATCGAGACTGAGAGCGCGCCTGAGATCGGCCAGCGCGCGCTCGGGCTTGCCCTTGAGCAGGTTCACCTTGGCGCGCAAAGCCCAGACCTCGGCCTCTTGCGGGGCAATGTCGACAACCGCATCGAGGATGGAGAGTGAGAGATCGATCTCAGCCTCATTGGCGAACTGCGCCGCCCGGCTCATCAGCAAGTCGACCGTGTCGCTGCCCGAGACCGTCCAGAGCTCCTCGATAGCCTGCATGATCGGCTCGGCGGACGTGGCATCCCGCGCCGCGCCGAGCTGCTCATAAAGCTGCGCCAGCAGTTTCGGCCGGTCCAGCGGATCGATGAGCGGCAGTTCGCCGAGCTCGAGGTCGAGCTTGTTGAGCTTATTGTCCTTGGTTTCCTCGGCGGATTGCGGCGGCGCCGTCTCGTCGGCATTGTCCTTGAGGTCTGGCCGCAAGACCGGCTCGGTTCCTTGCGGCTGCGCCCCTCGCGGCACGGCTGACTGGGGGCCCCCGTCCAGCCCGGGCAGGTCCAAGTCCCCATCGAGGCCCGGTAGATTCAGGTGAGGCTCGCCTACGGCGGGCGCTTCGCCCTCTTCAGGGTCGTCACCCAGCGTGTCGAGATAGATCTGCGCCAAGACCATGGGCGGGCCCGCCAGCGCGGGCGCGCTCGAAGAGCCGAGGCAAGCCGCTGCGCACAGCACAAGCGCAACGCCCACCGATTTGAGGTCTTGCCACATGCTGGAAAGGTAAGGGGGCGGCGCAGGAGGCGTCAAAGCAATTCCGCGCGAAATCGCCAGGAGAAGCCCGGAGTGTAAGAGCCCAGGCTTAGCCCTGGCGGGCCTTGAAGCGGCGGTTGGTCTTGTTGATGACGTACAGCCGTCCGCGGCGGCGCACCACCCGGCAGTTCCGATGGCGCGCGCGCAAGGACCTCAGTGAATTCTTGACCTTCATGGCAATGCATCCATCGCTTGGCAAAAAACAGCTCGGGGCGGCAAAGAGCCGCCCCGAGAACTTGGCCGGAACATATGGAGGACCGCCCCGCCTGTCAACTTGGCGCATGCCCGATTAATGCAGCGCCAAAAGGGGCCAAGAACCTCCCTAGCCATCTTCGCTTGCCCGATTGACAGGCTGGCCAATCGGGCTCTAAACTTAACCTTATGGTTAAGTATCAAGACGCCACCCTAGACCGCACCTTCGCCGCCCTGGCCGACCCGACGCGACGGGCGCTGCTGGCGCAACTCGAAACGCACAAGGCGCTCTCGGTCAGCGAGCTTGCCGAGCCCTTCGCCATGTCGATGCCGGCCATCCTGAAGCATCTCAATGTGCTGTCGGACGCGGGGCTGATCGCACGCAAGAAAACCGGCCGGACCGTCACCTGCCGCTTGACCGCCGAGCCCATGGAGCAGGCCATGGATTGGCTCAACCACTATCAGCGCTTCTGGTCCGAGCAACTCGACCGGCTCGCGGCCTTTGTGGAGAACGACCCATGCCCGCCCAAGCCAACCTCGCAACCAAACCAAGCCTCACCCTCAAACGTCGTCTCAATGCCACGCCCGAAAAAGTCTTCGCCGCCTGGACCGACCCCGAAAAAATCGTGAGATGGTTCGGCCCGGATACAGGGCCGGTGACCCACGCCGAGGCTGACGTGCGGGTCGGCGGCCACTACGCGGTCACCTTCCACACCGAGGACGGCGAGGAGCATCATGTGAGCGACGTCTATCGCGAGGTGGTGCCCAACGAGAAGCTCGTGTTCACCTGGGCCTGGCGCACGATGCCGGAGCGGGAGTCGCTCGTGACCATCCTCTTCGCCCCTGACGGCAACGGCACGCTCATGACCCTGATCCACGAGCAGTTCTTCGACGAGCCCGCGCGGGATCGTCACCGCGAAGGCTGGACCGGCTGCTTCGACAAACTCGAACGTTTCCTCGCGTAACCAAGGACTAGCCCAACCATGACGATCGCCCCGCAAAAGATCGCGCCTTGCCTGTGGTTCGACACTGAGGCCGAGGATGCCGCCAAGTTCTATTGCGCCATCTTCGACAACTCTAAGATCAAGACCGTCAGCCGTTACGGCAAAGAAGGGCACGACATTCATCACATGCCGGCGGGCTCGGTGATGGCGGTGGAGTTCGAGCTCGACGGACAGACCTTCTCGGCACTGAACGGCGGCCCGCTGTTCAAGTTCAGCAAGGCGATCTCGCACCAGGATGACGATAAAGGCAATTCGCGCGAGGAGCCGAAAGGGCGATGAGGGGCGCATCTTTGCCTTCACCTGAACGCTTCGCGAGGGGCGCGGGGAAGGGACAAGCCTAAACCATCGCAAGGCCACGGAAAACCATACGGGAAAGGTCAAGCGATCAGCGCTTACGCAAATTTACGCTGCCGCTGCCTCTGGCACTTTTGAACGTCACAGTCTGGGCGGAGCCGTTGACGACGACGCGCACACGCCCCGAAATATCGTATCCGGGGTTATAGAAATCGCCGACATAGGTTGCCGGACCGACTTTGAGCAGCTGTCCCGTTTGCTGGATCTTGCGCGAGCGCGTCGCGCAAGTCGCCGTCAGGCCAAAGACCTTTTCGCTCTCCTGCTTGTAACTGAGACGGCAGCGCACGGATTCACGCGCGCCGTCCTTCGGATTGACCATGCCGCTGCCGCTCCACACGCCCTCCAAGGACGTCGCGCCGGCCGCCGTCTCCAGGCACAAGCCAAGGGATAGGCCAAGGGCGAGCGGCGCCAAGAGCAGTCGCCAGTTCCACGCTATCATTCATGTCTCCCAGATTGCTTGTCGTCGTTGTGGCCCGCTGCGACGGCTAGGCTTGCTTTGGTGTCGCGCGGCACGGCCGAACGGCCTTGCCGACGCGACGATACCAGGATCAGCCCGGGCAGTATGACCAGGTCCGCAAGCAGCGCGAAGATCAGCGTCGAAAGGCAGATCAAGCCGAATTGGCGGGTCGGCGGCACGGCACTGAGCTGGGTGACCGAAAGGCCGGCGAGAAGCACGACCGTCGTTAGGATCAGAACCGCACCGATCACGCGCATAGTCTGATCGATGGCAATCAGTGTGCTGTTGGACTGCTGCTTCTCGAGCTCGAACCGGTTGAGCACATGGATGGTGTCGTCGACCGCAAGTCCGAAAGCGACCGTCAAGCCGACGATCGTGGCGTAGTCTAGCCCGCCATGCACGAATGTCAGCCATGTGCCTGTCGCGAACAGTGCGAACAGATTCGGGATGATGGCGAGTCCGGCGAAGAAGACGGAGCGGAACGCCAAGCCGATCACCGCGATCACGACGATGACCGCGCCCAGCATCGAAAAGCTCAGCTGGTTGATGATGCCCGTCGATCGCGTGGCGCCGACGCTGGCGAGCCCCGTCAGCGTCATTGTGAACCCCGGATGGCGCGCGCGCACGGCGGCGAGTTCCGGTTCGATCTCGCTCTGGAGCTTTAGCACCTCCTTGGCTTCAAGGTCACCAATGTAGCCGGAGACCAAGGCGGCATGGCGTTTCGCATTCACGTAGCGCGACATGACGACAGGCGGCACCGTCTCGCTGAGGCGCGCGCTGGCTTCGTCAGGCGACAGACCGCCGGACTCCGCCCAGCGCTGAAGATCGTGGAGCGAGTTGACCTTGCCCACGGCGGCGTGCCGCTCCAGCGTCTCGTGGACTTCTTGGATCGCCGTGCGGACCGCCTCCGACTGCGGCTCGAGATCGTCCGGCCATTCCACCATGACGCTCAAGGGAAACAGGCCGCCCAGCCGCTCCTCGATGCGATCGAGGACCGTCGCCGCCGTCCTTTGGTCGGGCAGCATGTCGCTCAGCCGATAGCGCGGTTCCAGCTGGAGATAGGCCAGCGCGAAGAGCGCCGTCAGCGCCACGCCGGTCACCGCAATAGCCTTCGGCCATTTGGCGACCGCGGCGCTGATCGCAGCTGCCGCTCGATCAAGAAGCGCGACACTGCTCCTGGCGCGGCCGTCCGCCAGATATTTGGGACCGCCATCCTTGAGAAACAAAGCGGCCAGCATCGGCATGACCGCGAGCACGATGCCGAGCGCCATGAGCACGGAAAGCCCCGCCATCAGCCCGAACGCGCGCATCAGGACCGAGCTGCTCAGCGCAAGAGACAGAAGCGCAATCGAGGTTGTTATCGAGGTCAGCGCGCAGGCGGGCCCGACCTCGGTAATGGCTTGCCGGATCGCTGCGGCTTTGGTCGCGCCCGCGTCGAGGTTGCGGCAGACCGCGAACAGAAAGTGCATCGCGTTGTTGAACGTGACCACGAGCACGAGCGGCATTACGGCGTTCATCAGCGGATCGATGCGCGTCCCCGTCCAGCCGAACAGTCCGAGACACCAAATGGTCGCCAACAGGGCCGGCACATTGGCAATCAGCACGAGCCGCCAGCGGCGAAAGAACAAGCCAAGGATCACAGCGCCGACCAGGAGCCCGACGCCGTTGAACACGAGAATGTCGCGCCGCGTGCTTTCGATCACTTCCGCCTTCATCACCGGCATGCCGGACAGCCCGAGCCGGAGATCAGCCGCAGCGGCACTTTCGCTCACGATGGTCCTGAGTTCGCCGATAATGGTCGGCAGGCCGCGCGCGGCGACCTCATCGCGGCTGAGCGCCACCAGGAACAGGGCCAGGCGGTTCGCCTCGACGGACTTGGAAATAAG
>Ga0307379_10003805_pt1 | contig 21756 bp, 24 predicted proteins | sample UN2MG_FD_202237 | JGI IMG/M metagenome (GOLD analysis project Ga0307379, IMG submission 202237) | Soil microbial communities from Risofladan, Vaasa, Finland - UN-2 | ecosystem: Environmental > Terrestrial > Soil > Coastal area > Acid sulfate soil | place: Finland: Risofladan, Vaasa | collected... | reverse complement strand
CCCCGCTCGATCCTCCCGACTCCGTTCCGCGCTTCGCTTGGGGAAAATACGAGGAGCGTGATGGTCGTGTCTTGATGCCACTCAATGTCCAGGTCCATCATGCGCTGCTGGATGGAGTGCACGTCGGGAAGTATTTCATGCTCATGCAGGACCTGCTCGATACGTTTGGCCAGTGGGAAGCATGAAGCACGAGGATGGCTTCTTCAAAGGAGTACGCGGAGCGAGGATCTGCTATCAATCGTGGCTACCGGATGCGGAGGCGCGTGCGGTCCTCCTGATCTCACACGGACTGGCCGAACACAGCGGCAGGTACATGAATGTGGTCAATCACTTCGTACCCCACGGTTACGCCGTTTACTCCATCGATCACCTCGGGCACGCCAGGGCGGATGGCAGGCGGGTTTATGTGAAGGGCTTTGCTGATTTCACCGATGTGCTCAGCGGGTACCTTGCGATGGTCCGCTTGTGGCAACCGAACAAGCCGATCTTCCTGGTGGGACACAGCATGGGAGCGCTGATCGCCGCCTCCTTCTTGCTCGATCATCACTCTGCATTCGCTGGAGCAATCCTCTCTGGACCGAGTGCGGTCGTGCCGAAGAGCGTCTCGCGCGACGATTGCCATGGCGAGAATTCTTTCCACATTGGCACCCAAACTGGGCCTGGTGGCGCTCGATGCCGAAGGAGTATCTCGTGATCAGGCGGTGGTGCGCGCATACGTCGATGATCCGTTGATCTACACCAGGAAGACGACCGCGCGACTCGCTTACGAACTGCTGAAGGCGATGCGGCGCGTTACAACGGGAGCATCGCAAATAACGCTGCCCATAATGATCCTGCAGGCCGGTGCGGACAGGCTAGTCGATCCGAACGGCGCCCGCATCCTGTATGCTACGGTCGGCTTCGTCGACAAGACACTCAAGGTCTACGACGGCCTCTACCACGAAGTGTACAACGAGCCTGAGCATGATCAGGTACTAGGCGACGTGGAGACATGGCTGGAAGAACGCCTCGACATCGCCCAGTAGATTCGTTGTATTGCTACTAACCACCGTCTACGATGATCTCGATGTAGCTATCGACATCGCTTGACAGGTTTGCCACAGACTGATCTTTCAACGCATAGTACGGGGAAGCCTCTGTACCCAAGGCGCTCGACCACGACTTATAGACGCCCTTGGTGAGAATAGTGTGCGTGGTGGCGCCAGCAAACTTGAAGTGGCGGTAGCCATCGCTACCTGCAACAGAGGGAACGTCGTATCCTTCGATCTCATAGGTTGTCCACCAACTGCCTGAGAGCAGCGTTTGGCGCGCATGGAAGTGCTGGACAACGTCCCCGGATTCGTTGAACTCGATCGTCATTAGCGTATTCGAGTAGCCGCCACCGTTCCATGTTGCCGTGAATGTGTCTGTCGCGGAATCGTAGACCGTCGCCTTATTCCCTGCATTGAAGCGCCCGCCGAGGTTCCATCCCGTGTTATTAGGATGCCCTTGTTGGGTGACTGTCCCGTAGAACGAGAAGTCGATCCACGCTGCGGTGATCGCGCCCGGTGTTGAGCTGCCGGTCCTTGGTACTAGACAGATGGGCTTACTGGAGATCTACATACCAGTCCTCGCCTCGCCAACCGGCGACAGCATCGTACCAGAATCCCGAGATCTTATCCTCCGATGCATTCAGCGTACCGCGTAGTGTCTGCCCAAAGATCAGTGACGTGATCTGCACTTCTCTCGAAGACGGATCAAACGAAGCGCTGGTAATCACTTGGGTGAAAGTGCCTCTAGTCATCGTCCCGGTGATGCCCCCGCTCGCCGAGTGGTGTAAGCTCAATCGCACAGTTATTTGATTGAATAACAGATCGGTCATGATTCCCGCCCAAGTCCCGTCGAGACTTGGAATGATAGTAACCGTCTTCTGTATGGTGGTGGTGCCACCATCGCCGTCTGTGACGGTCAGTCTCACCGAATACGTTCCACCCTTTTCATACTCGTGCTTCGGGTTTTGGGAAGGGGACGAATCATTATCACCAAAGTCCCAGCTCCAAGAAACGACTCCGCCACCACTGAACAGCCCGCCGGAGTCGGTCGACAGATCGGTGAACTGCACATCGGTTCGCGCTAGCGGATCCGAAGGAGTCCAGGTGAAATTCGCTGTGGGTGGTTGATTGAAGAGAGCACACCCCGTCAATGTGCCAACTATCATGAGCAACAAAGCTAGTACTATCCATCTACGCCGTAGCATAATTGTTCCTCCTTTTTGACTATGCCAGTACTATACCATACAGATGACGCATTGTGAAGCGCTGCGTTAGTGGCCGATCACCGTGAGGGCCGCTCCAGTAATCAGGAGCAGAACACCAAGCGCGTTTCATCCGTTGATCGGCTGCACCGGCGAGCCGAGCCAGCCGTACCGGGAGATGATAAGCCCAGCGATCACCTGCCCCGTGAGCATCGTCACCATCGCCGGACCGGCTCCGATGCGCGGGATGAGCCAGGCAATAACGAATACAAGAATCGCTCCCAGCGCACCAGCTAGATAAAGGTAAGCAGGAACAGCGGAGAGTCTATGCAGACTGGAACTGTCCCCAGCTAGACCAGTGAGCCCAATCAGCACAGCGACTACCGCGCCAACAATCCAAAACACAGCGTTTCCCACCCGCGGGTTAGCGAGCAGCACCCCTACCTGTCCGTTCATCGCCAGGTGAATCGCCAGCACAATGCCAACGCCTTCCGAAAGCACGTACAGAACTGACTGCATCATCCACCTTCTTCATTTCGCGGTTTGTCACGATAGCAATTCATCGAGATCCCTTATACTGACCCTCCAACCATAGGGGAACGAAACGCCATGCATCATCAAGCAGGGTTCGCCGCAGGGTCTGCGTCTGTGGAAGATGCTCCTGCACCAGCCGCCAGAAGTCGGTAGAGTGATTATGATGCACAGTGTGACAGAGCTCGTGGATGATTACATAGTCTGCAAGGTCGCGAGGCAAAAGGAGAAGCTTGGCGTTGAGGGAGATCGCACCTTGGGTAGAGCAGGTCCCCCAGCGGGTCTTCTGAAATCGTACGGATACCTTGGTCACAACAAATCCGTGTTCATCAGCCAAGGATAACAGCAGCCCAGGAAGATCCATGCGCGCCTTTGCGATCAAGAAGCTCCGAAGAGCCCTTCTAATCAAGGCATGATCAGCGGTGTTCCCCGACAGGGTCAAGCGTCTCTCCCGTGGTATCGCTATAGCGATCCGCGATGAGTGGTTCTGTTCATACGCTACCATCCATTCCTCGTTGATTGCACGCAGGAGAATCTTCCTAGGAGCTAGTTCTGTGTCCAGGGTATTCCTCCGCTGCTCGATCCGTTTCGACTCGCGATCGATCCATTCCCTTTTCTCATCGATGATTTTCGGCACCCGCCGCACGTCAAAGCCGTACGGCACGACAACGACGAGGCCATCGTGAACCGATATCTTGAGGATAACGTGCTTTGCACGCACGCTTTCCCGAATCGTGTACTGCGGAAGATCAGTCAATTCATTATCCCCTCATAAGATCCAGATGACGCTTGAGTGATGAGTCTAGACGACACGCGCGATGCGGGCAACTGGCAAGCGATCGTAGTTGGTTCTCTCTACACTGCGGCTGTTCGGACATGCTATGGAAATCCTATACCACTCTAGGCGCGAGGAAGATCCAAATCAAAGTCGGCTTCTTCTGTGAGGAAAGATTCCTCGCGTATATTTGGAGAGAGTGCACCCCCCAGAACCTTCAATTTTGGGGTACGTGTTATCCCGCGGGATCATCAAGGAGTTCCTAGCAGAAACCGGTGTTGCATTCCAAGACCAAACCCTAGTTCTCATTTATCTCCTGATCCAACGAAGCAATTGCTGGAGGTACGCTCCTGACCAGACACGGGTTTAGAGCAACGCGTTGCCTGTGCCCGAAGCCCCCACACTGATTCTTCCATGGAATCTCCCCGTGCAATTGCACGTTTTCCCTCGTGGTAGCGTGTATTGGTTGGGCTTCTAGGCTAGTGATGAAGCCATGAAAGATCGCAGTCGTCTAATCAAGGCAAGACTAGCTTCACATACTTGCATCAGACAAGCATCACGAATAAGGTACAATGTTGCAGCTAGCTTGGCGAGCCGTTTAGGCACTCATTGAATACCTCGAGGAGGCGCAGGGTGGAATTGTGCGTGGAAAGCTCCTCGGCCCGTGCGAGCGCTCCCTGTTGCAACAAGGAGCGGCGTTCCTCATCGTTTGCGAGCGCGAGCGCCTGCGCGACGAATGTTCCCTCATCTTCTGGTACCAGGATACCGTTCACGCCGTTCTGTATCACGTCAAGCACGCCCAAAGCGCCAATCGCTACCGCCGGCGTCCCTGCTGCCATTGCCTCTACAAGCACTAACCCCTGCGTCTCCGTCTTTGAGGCAAAGAGGAATAGGTCCGCTGCCTTGTACAGATCGACCAACCGCGAGTGGTCGAGAAAACCGGTGAAACGAACCGCGTCAGCAAGCCCCATCTCCTTCACCTGCTCTTGCGTCTGCTCGCGAATCGGGCCGTCACCGGCCAATACCAACACGGACGCTGGATCCTGCGCGTGTATCTTCTCATAGGCACGGATCAAGAAGGGAAGATTCTTCTCCATTGCCAGCCTCCCAGCATAGAGGAAGAGCGTTGCTTTCTCTGGTATGTTCAGTTCGGTGCGAGGATCCCAAGCCGGAGGCTGCCTGAAGAGCGAGAGCTTCACCCCAAATGGGAAGACGCGGATCGGACGGTGCACACCGTAACTCAGTAGCTCTTTCTTGAACGAGGTCGACGGTGCCGTGATGAGCGTGCACCGGTTACAGAACGCGGCGATGATCTTTCCCGCCTCCCGCTCGCGCGGGCGGAGTGCCCGCGGAAGGTACCGCCTATCTTCCATAAGGTGCGTGTGATAAGTGTTAACGTGCGGCAGGTGGTAGCGCATCGCCGCACCGACGGCGACCAGGCCCATGGAGAACGGTGTGTGGCTATGAAGAATATCTAGATCTTTGAGGCTTCGCGTCGCTACTCTGCTGTACGGGAGTGCAACACGGCTTGCCTTATGAAACGCAAATTGCCCCGAGCGAAAGCGGAAGACCCCCGGTTCATCTTCTTCGATCCCCTCATAATGGGGCGCATAAACGTACACCACGTGCCCCAGGTTCTCCAATTCCTCCTTGAGCCAGTGCACGGTCGTTGTCACTCCGCTGATCTCAGGAAGGTAGGCATCGGAAAAAAGACCTACGTGCATGATTCACCCCTCGCTTCTGGACGGTCTCTTCATTCGTGCTCGACATCATCACCCGCAATCACTATCCCTCAGCACTGAAAGTGCGCGTCAACACAAGAGTATAGCGGATCAGCTCGCGCTCCTTATTGTATGCCACATCGCGATCGGACGGCAACAATGAGTTGCTCTTCTGGCCAATGCCCGCTATCGTCTCTTGCCAGGAGGCGATGATGAGCGAACGTGTACGCAACGACGACAACCTGAGCTGTGAGGTGCGAGTGGAGGAGTATCTCGACATCAAGGCCATGATCGACGAATTCGGGGATGTGGCTTATCCAGCCGTGCGCAAGTACTACTCATCCTGCGGGTACGAGAGCGGATATGACCTACTCCTCGCCCTGCTCAAGGAGAAAGCGATCTCCCGGGAAGGGATACTCAATAACCCACCCGGAAGCCTGCTTCTACTACTTCAGGAGTTCTTCACCCGTCGTGGCGGGAACCAGCCGATCTTCGAGCGAGATGGTGACACTGTTTCCTTTAAGACAGAAAGGAGCGTCTACTGCCCTTCGCCGGTGGCTCAGAAACAGACTGGAGTGCAACATCGTGACGTATGCGCGATTCACAAGCGCGCGTTCATGGAAGGGGTGGCCAAGGTGCTAGAGGAGTTCGTTCCCGGAATCGAGATCCAGTACACAAACGTGTCCTCCCGCACCATCGACCCGCAAGCAGATTGCGTGGAGGCGTTCCACGTTGTCTCGCCATGGTAGCGATGACTAGATACCTGCTCGTAGTGATGCTTCTTCTTCTCCTGATAGCGGTCAACACAGTTGCCGTTTCGATCGACCCCGGAATGGGGGCAGCCTACACCGCCGTTGGCTCGGGACCCCTCGCCCCACTTTGGAACGCGGCGGGAGCCCTCGGTTCGCCGGGTGTGCACGGGGCGTTTGCCGTAACCCTATCATCATCGGATGAACCGACTCTCCTCGTTGGAGCGTCCATCGCCGCGCAAAACAGCCCCACCGTATGTTGGAGTATGTACAAACAGGCAAGTGCCCGGGAGACGTGGGGAACATTCGCCTTCCCCGTTTTCACCGGCACTACCGCTGGCCTTGGAGTGGCCTATGCATCGGGAACTAAGTCAGGAATCTCCTTTCACGCCGGAGTGCTCTACAGTGGAGCGCAGTGGGCACTTGGAGGGAGCGTCATGCACATCGCATCCGGACTGTTCGGCGGCGGCCTTCCAATTGAGTTCCAAGCCGGAGCGGCGATCTTCGCCATCCCCGGTGCGACTCTGGCAGCAAACGTCTTCCTATCCGAGGATGCGATACTCCTCACGATCGGCGGCGAAGCGATGATCTGGTTGATCGATGTGCGCTGGGGCCTGTCAATCATCCCCACGGGAGGAATCGACCGCCTGGGAATGGGGATCGGATTTGACCTGTTCTCTACCGCCATCGACATTTCCGTTGGCGTCAGTGGAACATCCTTCCAGCCGTACGCATCCATCGGGATGTCTGCAACGATCCCAGCGTGGTGGTAAGAGGAATGGATAATCCGACCCAGACATGTAAGTGGTATGCCCTCTGCCCGATGAAGCACTTCTACGAGGAAGGAAAGCTGGAAGCAAAATGGGTCGAGAACTACTGCAACGGAAACCGGGAGGCGTGTGTACGCTACCAGATGGAGGAGCGAGGAGAGCCGCACTCGGATAACATGCTCCCAAACGGCGAGATGGACGAGAAGCTCGCATAGTGGCAACACCCGAGGATAGAAAGCTCTCATCCTCGGGGCTGGTACCTAGTGTAGCGGCCAGACGCTCAGTATCAGATCGATGTCGCCGTCAGGAAGAACGGAATTCTTCCCACATCCTCTTAGCTAACTCTGGGTTAGTGAAGATATCGATCGTGGTCATCGCCAACGCCTTGGCTGCGATGAGCATCACATCAAGTCCGCGCTTGGAGATGGACGCCTCCGCGAACTCTCGCGAGTGACCAGCGACGTTCTCGTCGCAGATCTCGATATAGGCATGGATCGAGGGGACGACCTGACTCACATCGCCCATGTCGGTTGAGCCCATCCCCGCATCCGGGGGTGGCGGGTTGAGAGGCTCGCCGAGCTCTGTTAGGTTCTTCACGAACGCATCCCCGATGGCACGGTTAGGCTTCATCGCCTTGTACGAGTGGCCGACGATCTTGAAGTCGAGGGTTGCTCCGGTGGCGAGTGCGGCTCCCTGCGCGCAGGCGCGTAGCTTTTCTAGAAGCTCGTCGCGGTAATCATTCTCCAGAGCGCGCACGTAGAAATTGGCAGCGGCGTGCTCGGGGACGATGTTCGGCTTCGCCCCACCGTCGGTGATGATTCCGTGGATGCGCGCACCGTCCTTGATGTGCTGGCGCATGGCGTTGATCCCGTTGAACGTCTGGATCACCGCATCGAGGGCGTTGATTCCCTTCTCCGGAGAGCCGGCGGCGTGCGATGCCTTTCCGGTGAACTCGATCATCACCTCGGTGATCGCCAGGCTCTTGCGATCGACGACCGTGCGGGATGAGGGATGGAACATCATCGCCGCGTCGACATCAGCAAACAGACCGGCGTTGACCATAACCACCTTCCCACCGCCTCCCTCTTCTCCGGGTGTGCCAAGAAAGACGAGCTTCCCAGGAAGATCGCCCTTGACCGCTCCAACGGCGAGGGCAGCACCCAGGCCGGCGGCGGCAATCAGGTTGTGCCCACAGGCGTGCCCAATACCGGGAAGAGCGTCGTACTCACTAATGATGGCCACTGTAGGCCCGTCGCTCACTGAGGGATAATCGGCCTGAATACCGGTCTCTAGGCCAGCGACCCCCAGCTTAGTCGCGAATCCAGCACCCTGCAATTTCTCAGCGAGAAGCTTCGATGCCCTGAACTCCTCGAACTTCAGTTCCGGGTGCTCATAGATATCCCGACTCACACCGATCAGTTGATCGGTGATATTGTCCACATAAGCGCATGCTCGCTCTTTCCACTCGTTCATCTGTTCCTCCTTAAGTACCCCGGTCAATTGGTGCCTCACTCCTCGGATCGCTTCACTTACTCAAAGTTCCCCTTGACCACGGCTCTGCCGTCGTCGATCATCAATCGTCCCTTGGCGAAGACCTGCTCGATGCGCAACTCCTCATCCAGAATGAGGAGATCGGCATCTGCGCCTTCCCGAATAGAGCCTTTCCTGCCCGATATTCCTAAGCGATCCGCCGGATTGCTGGTGATGAGCGCTAAGGCATCCGGCAAAGGAAGAACCTTTCCGTCCACCAGAACCTTCAGTGTCTTACCAAGGGTTGCTACGTCTCCCGTCGCCATGCCAGTAAGCTCGCCGCGGCCGTTGAATATGGGCTTACTTCCATTACCATCCGAACTGAGAGTGACTTTAGTAAGATCGATCTTGTTGTCCTGAAACTCCTCGATGATCGATATCGCCTTCTTTGCTTTGCTGGGAACGGTGATATCTATGCACCCTCCCTTCTTGACAAAGTCGATCCCCTGCCTTAGGAGGGTCGTGTCCCTACCAATGTGGGTCGGGAGAAATTGGCCGATGGGAATCTCGGTCTGCTTGATAACGGCGAGGATAGGATCAAGTCCGCGAGAGCCACCACCAACATGCACATGCACTATGCCAGGCTTTCTCGCCAACATCCCGCCTATTCGAGCCTCAGAGGCAAGCTTTGCCAGTTCGTCCGTGGTCGGTTGTGAGCTGCGATGATCAGAAATGGCTATCTTCACCCCGATGATCTCCTCGATCAGGACGATATCGCGCTTCACGCTTCCCGTGATGGTGGGGGAAGGGAGGTGATAGGAGCCGGTGTACATGTAGGCGCTTAACCCCTCTGCTCGCAAGGCTTTCACCTTGGCGAGGAGAGCCTCCGGACTGCGCGTGATCCCATCTGTACCGAGGACGCCAACAATGGTTGTGATCCCCGCAGAGACAAGACTCACAAGAGAGATTTCGCTCACTCGCGATACGGGGCCATCTTCTCCTCCACCGCCAATCACATGCACATGCAGGTCGATGAAACCGGGAAGAACTATCTTTCCCGTTGCATTGATGCGCTCTATCGGTACCCTCTTGGGAAAATCGATGTGCTCATCTATGAGGGCAATGCACCCCCCAGCGATGAGCACGTCTTTCTTTCCCAATAACTTCGGTGAATAGATTGTCCCACCAGAAATGACGGTAAATAGCGGTTTATTGTTCATGTCCCTTCTTTTCCCCTGCGGAGGGGCCAGCCCTATAGGCCACTAGACTGGAAGCCACTACACAGGGCGCAGGGGCATCGTTAATATGGGAATAATCAGACAATTCAAAGGAAATGACGTCATGCTCTCCCCTGTTTCCCAATATCTCCGCTACCACTGGAAGAAGGTAGCGCTGGTCATTGTTCAAGAATCCATCGAGTCTTGGGAACGCAAGCTGATATTCCCTCCTGTCTATCACCTGGGTTAGCACTATATCGAGCTCGTCTCTAAGTGTCTTCTTGAGCTCATCCGCATCCTTAGGCATACCGCTTATCACTTCCTGCGGAGAGTACCCAGAGCCGTAATGGACAACGTCACCAGTAGCGACAACCGCTGTCTTCATCGTGAGCATACGGTGTACGGCAGCAGCGATTTGCCCAGCAATCGTAAACGAGCCTGTAAGAGGGTTCCTCGTCATCCCGATGTAAAGTGGAACGATCCGCGGCAGCGGGTGATCATGGAGCAGATAGTAGTAATGGAGGAGGCTAAAGAAGGTGTCAAGAGAAAACTCCTCTGCTAGCAATCCCTGTACAGCAGGACTGATAACAGGACTTTCTGGGAGCGCGCACAAATCGAACAATATCTCACCAAACGGGGTGTGCATAACGGAATCGATTGGTGTGAATGCTCCAGCCAACGTGGAAAACGCTGCCTGCCGCACAGACGGTTCCTCCTCAAGGGACATCGCTTGGCGATAGAGCGAAGAAGAAACGGCATGTCCCCACAAGTGAAGAACACCCAACGCGATCAGTTGCTCGACCCTTGCTCGGTACAGCGAGACAATAACCCGTGCTTGATGCATAGCCGCATAGTGCAAAGCAGTATGGGGAAAAGACAAGATGCTACCAGTATCGATTGAAGAATCTAGGGAAGCATCCTCTTCAGCAAGGGAGAATACCATATCGAGATACTCTCTTGTGCGCGGTAGATCAAACTCATGGCGATAGTAAGGTTTCCACTTCATACTTGGGTATTACCTCCTCAGTGCCGATGTGTGGGCTTCTTCCGTTGATTCCTGAAGCTAGCAGCCATGGCTGTCTTTGTCAACGCCCTTTCTCATCGACTCCCCAATACACCACATCACTGGACCTTAGCTGTCTATTAGCATCATCTGGTTATATATCGAACCGGTCCGACCATTATAGACGCTGAAGGATCTGACGTCAACTGCTGGCCTATCTATCATACGCCAACGGCACTTTGCAAGATCGGTTTGTATGTCCCTCTTGACATTGGATACCCAGCCATGCTATTATTGGTTATGGGTCTGACCGGTATGAGGTGCTCATGATGGGAGGTGCTAACCGTGGAACAGTTCATGAAGTTTCCCGCACGAAAGAGCCGCACTGCCTTTGTGGCTGATGAGATACTGCGATCGATCAGAGAAGGCCAGTATCGTGTAGGAGACCAACTTCCTCCGGAACGTATCTTGGCAGAGCAACTTGGTGTGGGGCGAGCAGCTATACGCGAAGCACTTAGTGCTTTGCAAGTAATGCGCATTGTTGAAAGAAGAATAGGTGATGGGACCTACATTCAAAGTAATGTAGAAAGTGGTGTTGGGTTGGAACTCACTTTGCAGGCACTACGAGAGAACAAGAGCTTGGGAGAGGTATGGCAGGCCCGCAAGAGTGTGGAGATCATTCTTGCAAAATTAGCTGTTGAGAAAGTAGACGAGAGTGACATTGCTTCACTGCAGAGAAGTCTTGAGCTAATTGCGGAAGCAATCGACCGAGAAGACTACGACGACTATGCTGATGCAGATCAAGATTTTCATCTAAACTTTGCAAATGCGGCAAAGAATCCTTTCCTTCAGCGAGCGCTCTCTCCTCTTCTTGCGATTACCCATCAACAGCTCGCCACGCAGGTTAATTCCCAATATATGGCTCAACACGCCAAGGATATGGTTGAAGAGCACCGAGCGATCCTGAAGGCTCTAGAAGAAAGAGACAAGTCGGGGATTGCTCGGGTTGTAGAACACCACTTCCTGGCTTCGGAGCGGCTTTTTCTCGGTCTCCAAGAAACAAAGTCAATGGAGGTCTAGAAACATGGGATACTTTCTCGAAGATTTGGCTTGGCCAAAAGCACAGAAAGCGCTGGCGGAAACTAAAGTGGTAGTAATCCCCACGGGGAGCATCGAACAGCATGGGCCACATCTACCTGTAGGTACGGATTTCTTCGCCGCTCGTGCCATCGGGCGTCGGATCAGCGAAATCAGCCCCGTTGTGGTAGCACCTACAATTCCGATTGGGTACGCCGATTATCATGCCGACTTCCCAGGTACGCTCTCAGTCACCGAAGAAACATTGACTCGGGTCTATAGTGAGGTGTGTTCTTATTTTGTAAAGTATGGCGTGACGCACATTGTGTTCAGCAATGCTCATGGAGGGAACCAAGGTTCGTTAACGAGCGTGATGAGTGCGCTTCGAGATCAGGATGTTCTTGCCGCAACCATCTCCTGGTTCGAGGTGGCTGGCTTCCTTAACCCGGAATGGGCTCTGGTCGGACATGGGGATCACACGGAGACCAGTATCATGTTGGCAATCAATAGCAACCTCGTCGATCTGGATAAGGCCGGTGTGCCCGTGCGTAAGAACTTATCTGAGGAGCTCCTGTTGAATGACATCCGAGACTGTCGCTTTAGGAATGCTCCTGTTCATGTTGGTCTCCGAACGAGAGACTACACAGATACCGGTGATATGATCGAGTACGGCCTATTCCCAAAGGCTGATCATTCAATCCCCCCAACCGCAGCGACGGCACAGAAAGGAGAGGAAATCATCGATGCAATCGCGGGGTATGTTGCCGACTTCATTGAGGAATTCAAATCAGTACGATTACCACTCTGACCTAGAATATCATAAGGAGGTGATGGGAAAACAACGGAAGGGAGTAAAAGAGAAGCACAGTTTAGCGAAGGTAGACTGTATAATGAACAAGGAGGTTATCAAATGACCAATCGACGACTAATAAGTTGTTTTGTGATTTCACTTCTCGTGCTTAGTGCACTGACGGTTGCTTGCTTCGGGTCGGCTAGCGACAACACTCTTGTGATCGCTCGACCATCCGATGCGATCTCGCTTGATTCGAACCAGGAAACCACGGCGCCGGGCGCATGGGTTTACTCGAATATTATCGAACCATTGATCATCCTTAATCCTGATATGGAACTCCAACCGCGACTGGCGACGTCGTGGGAGTTTGTGTCGGACACAACGCTGCGCTTCTACTTACGTAAAGGTGTAACCTTCCACGATGGAACGCCGTTCACGGCCGAAGCCGTGAAATTTACGTTCGACAGGGCGTTATTTGGCGAACCACGGGCAAACTGGGCATCCTTAGGCGCAGACCCAATTACGGAAATCAAGGTCATCGACGATTACACGGTTGACATCATTACCGGAAACCCCTACGGACCGATTCTTTCAACGATGGCAATGGTATATACGGGAATCGTGAGTCCCACTGCGGTTGAAAAATACGGTGACGAATATGGCCGCCACCCTGTGGGGACCGGGCCGTTCAAATTCGAGGAGTGGCGTACCAGAGATCACATCACATTGGTGGCAAATGAGAATTACTGGCGCGGGCGCCCTGCCCTTGACAAGGTGATTTTCCGCGTGATCCCGGAGGAGGGAAGCCGCATGCTCTCTCTGCAAACGGGGGAAGTTGACCTGGTGCTCAACCCCTCACCAGCCGAGTTGCCGGCATTCGCAGCAGACCCCGCGTTCAATATCGAAGAGACAAATGGATTGAGAATCTTCTATCTCGAGTTCAATCTCTCCCAGCCCCCCGTCGATGACATCCGGGTGCGCCACGCGGTCGCCTACGCTATCGACAAGGCGTCGATCCTGGAGCACATCCTGGAAGGCGCCGCTAGCCCCACAAAGACTAGCTTGCTGGCTCCCGGTGTGTTCGGTTTCTACGGATGGGATACAGAAGAAATGTATCCCTACGATAAACAGAAGGCCATCGCGCTACTCAATGACGCCGGCTGGGTGGATGAAGACGGCAACGGATTCGTGGAGAAGAATGGTGAGGAACTCGTCCTGAGCTTCATGCCTGCGAAGGGCCGCTACCTGAAGGACATCGAGATCGCTGAAGCAATCCAGGCTCAACTCGGGGAGGTTGGTATCCGGGTCAAACTGGACATCTTTGAGTGGGCAACCGCCTTCAGTAAGTCCCGATCTGCCGAGCTTCCCTATCATCTTTTGTCGTTCGGTTGGGTGACGACGAACGCAGACGCCGATTATACGCTGCATTCCATGTTCATCTCCGAGCTTACCCCGCCGACCGGCTGGAACTCGTTCCGCTACGTTAACACAGAGGTTGACCGTCTGGTCAAGCTCGGACGCGTCACGGTCGATCAAGACGAGCGTAAAGAGATCTACGCGCGTGCGCAATCGCTCATCGCGGCTGACTGCCCCTTCGTGCCAATCTACACAACAAAGGAAATCGCCGTCCTGAGCAAGGATGTGCAAGGTCTGCGGATGCACCCAGTCGAGTACAACCTTGATCTGTATCCGGTCCACTACTAAACAGAACCGGTAGAATGTAGCGAGCCCACCCACCCGAAGGTGGGTGGGCTCATTTCCTGGGCTCGGGCGCATAACACAGGAGGGGTGGGATGTTTGCGTATTTCTCAAGGCGATTATTGCTGATGATCCCCGTCATCCTCGGTGTCATCCTTGTCGTTACAGCGACACTTGACTTCATCCCCGGCGATCCCGCCGAACTGCTACTGGGGCAATTTGCGACCCCCGAGTCGATCCAAGCTTTGCGCCATGAGCTCAATCTTGATCAGCCTTTCTTTATTCGGTATCTGCGCTACGTAGGCGATCTGTTCCGCGGCAATCTGGGGCAGTCTATCACCCTGAAAAGAGCTGTTTCGGAGGAAATTATGGAAACTCTGCCCGCTACCTTGGAACTAACAGGCGTTTCTATGTTGCTAGTTCTGGTGGTGAGCATCCCCTTGGGTACCCTTGTCGCTGCGAAGCCCAATTCGGTACTAGACAATATCGTCCGCTTGTTCTCGCTCGCCGGTCTATCCATGCCTGTTTTCTGGACCGGCATCGTTTTGATCCTTCTCTTTAGTGTGAACTTTCGTCTCTTCCCCGTGGGGGGATACGGTGGATTGCGCCACCTCGTCCTACCGGCTGTGACATTGGCCTCGGCATCAATTGGAATGGTGACACGGATGGTCCGATCCAGCGTGATGGAAGTCCTGAGGGAAGAATACATCACATCGGCCCGGGCAAAGGGGTTAAAAGAATGGACCGTTCTGTTTAAACATGCTTTGCGGAACGGTCTCATCCCGGTTGTAACGGTCTTGGGATCTCAGGTAGGACAGATGATGGGAGGGGCCATTCTCACAGAGAGTGTCTTTGCGTGGCCGGGGCTTGGACGATTGACGGTGCACGCCATTTTCCGAAGAGACTTCGTCCTCATCCAGGGGGTTGTAGTGGTACTGGCGTTAATCTACGTTTTGGTGAACCTGTTAGTCGATCTCTCATACGCTCTCATCAATCCACGGATTTCATACCAATGAGTAGACAAACCAAAGTCGGCAATCGAAGACGGATGCTTCGGCGCTTCTTGCGTAATCGCCTGGCCATCATCGGGATGGTGATCGTTGCGATTTACATTTTCGTTGCGATTTTTGCTCCCTTGATTTCCCCCATGGATCCGTTGAAGCAGAATCTCAGTGATAAGCGTATACCGCCAAACAAGACCCATTTGTTAGGAACCGACCAATTCGGTCGGGATATCCTTTCTCGAATCCTCTACGGCACGCAGTATGCATTGCTAGTGAGTTCCATGTCGATTCTTCTTTCCCTTGTGTTCGGCACGCTGTTCGGTTTGATTGCGGGCTACTTCGGAGGTGCGATCGATGAAGTCATCATGCGGATCATGGACATATTGCTGGCTTTTCCATACCTCTTGCTTGCGATTCTAATCGTGAGTGCCCTTGGGCCCGGAATCTGGAACACGATCCTGGCAATCGGAATCTGGGGTGTTCCCATATTCGCCCGCCAGACGCGAGGGGCAGTGATCGCTATTCGAGACAGAGAATTCATCCAAGCTGCTAGGGCAATTGGAGCTCCTGGGATACGGATCATGGCGATTCATCTGTTTCCGAATATCATCCCGCCGATCGTCGTCTATGCAGCGCTTTACATGGGGTATGCGATACTCATGGAATCAGCGCTGACTTTCCTTGGGCTTGGCATTCAGCCGCCGACTCCATCCTGGGCTGAGATGATCGCTTCCGGTCGTAACTATGTTATCGTTGCGCCGCACATTGCCACCATCCCCGGTTTGGCGATAATGCTGGCAACCCTTGGTTTCAACCTACTCGGAGACGGCTTGCGCGATGCACTCGATCCGCGCCGCAGTATGTAGTGTGCAGGATTGATTTGGTTAATAAGGAGGGCTACATTGTCGTACGGCGTCTTTGGAGAATACGCGGATATTGATCTGTCAACGGGAAACGTCTCTCAATACGAAATCCCACGGGAATGGTTCGACTCCTACCTTGGCGGAAAGGGGATCGGGGCACGCCTTCTTCTGAATGAGCTTGAAGAAGAAGCATCACCCTTGGAGCCTGAGAACATCCTCATTTTCGCCACCGGTCCATTCCAAGGGACAGGGATCGCGGGAGCGAGTCGGAATGCTGTGCTCGCGGTCTCTCCCGTTACAGGAAGCGTCAGCGACTCATACGCAGGTGGTTTCTTCCCTCATGAGCTTGGTCGATCAGGGTTCGATGGACTCATCATCCGCGGACAATCAGACGCACCTGTCTACATTCTCATCCAATCAGGAAAGGTGGAAATCCTCGATGCTGCAGAGCTGTGGGGGGGGGATGTCCTGAGAACCGATCGACTACTTCGGAAGAAGCACCCCGGGGCGCGCGTGGCAACAATCGGTCTTGGTGGAGAAAAGCGTGTTCAATATGCCTGCATCTTGAACGACGTAAGTCGCGCCGCCGGTCGACCTGGCTTCGGTGCCGTTATGGGATCCAAGCGGCTCAAGGCGGTGGTGGTTGCCGGGGGGAAACAGAAAACGATTTACGACACAAGGCGGTTTACGCAACTGCGAGCGGAATTCTCCAAGTGGTTGATGCTCGATCCAGCAACACAGAGGCGCAGGGATCTCGGAACGGCTAAGTGCGTCCTGGAACTGAATCAACTCGGTATCTTGCCCACCAAGAACTTCCAGGAAGGAGTTTTCGAGGGCGCCTCTCACATTTCTGGGGAGGAGATCGCGAAATCGATCCTTGTAAGGAGAAACACCTGCTTCGGTTGTCCGGTGGGATGCAAGCGTGAAGTCACAGCAACATTTCAGGGACAGGAAGTGTTAGCAGACTATGGAGGAATGGAATATGAGACGATCGCCTCGTTCGGCTCAATGTGTCTCGTTGATGATCTATCAGCCATCGCCTTAGCTGGGCAGAAATGCAACCAATACGGCATAGATACAATTGCCACCGGGGTGGCGATTGCAACCGCTATGGAAGCAACAGAAAAAGGGTTCCTGGGTAATGAAGGGATAGCCTGGGGTGACGGAAGTGCCCTTGTCATGCTGATCGATCAGATTGCCAGGAGGGAGGGGCTGGGGAGGCTTCTCAGCCAGGGGATGGGTGCCTTGGAAAAAGAGTGGGGAAAAACTTTCTCCGTTCACGTCCGGGGACAGGCAGTCCCCATGCACGATCCCCGTGCAAAGAAAGGAATGGGGATCAGCTATGTGACAAGCCCACGAGGAGCGACCCACATGGAAGGATTCGATGATGAGATGTTCATCGATGTAAAGGATCCGACCCCAGAACTTGGAGTTCTCGGAACGGTGGACTGGTGCGGATGGGAGCGAAAACCCGCACTGTGTCTGATCTATGAAAACCTGATGTCGTTTACCAATTCACTGGTCATGTGCGCGTTCGTCTCGGTAAGCAAAGCGGTGGGGCCTCATTACCCGTACAAACAGATCCTCGCTCTACTCGCTGCGCTTACCGGAAAGGAGATCTCTCAGGGCGAGATGCTTGAAATCGGCGAACGAAACTATCAAACGATGAGAGAGCTGTCGAGGCGATTAGACACCTGGGAAAGAGAGATAACATTGCCCAAACGATTCGCAAACCCGATCCCCAGCGGACCCTGCAAGGGTAACCAAGTCTTAGATGAAGACCTCAAGCAAGCGGTCTGTCAGTACGAAACGCTACGTGCCACAGGCGCTCATTGTCACAACGAAGGCTAGACCGAAATCAACCGTTAAAGCCCGAATAGAACGGTGGTCATCAAACTGTGCAAAGGAGACACCAATGCGATTTCTCGTCTGGGGCGCTGGGGCAATCGGCGGAACGATCGGCGGCCACCTTGCCCGAGCTGCCCACCCCGTGACACTCGTGGACAAAGAACGAAAGCATGTTGAGGCAATTCGAGATAAGGGACTCAAGATCATAGACCCGATAATTCCGTTCAGCATTCGTGTAAAAGCATTTACCCCACAGGAACTAACGGGTGAATACGAAACGATCCTCCTCTGCGTCAAGGCTCACCATACCGATCGAGCCGTGCGCCAATTGGCGCCCCATCTGTCTGCCAATGGGTTTGTGGTTTCAGTGCAGAATGGGCTGAACGAGTCGATCATTGCTTCAATGGTCGGAGAAGAACGTACCGTAGGCTCGTTCGTCAATTTTGACGCCGATTACCTTGAACCTGGAGTCATCCACTATGGCGGACGTGGGGCCGTCGTGATCGGCGAACTGAGCGGAGAGATTACCCCACGAATCCAGGCGCTACACCAATCATTTCTGGATTTTGAGCCACACTCAATAGTGAGTACCAATATCCAGGGATATTTATGGAGTAAGCTGGCATATGGCAGCATGCTGTTCGCCACTGCGCTTACCCCCCTACCAGTCTCGCAGGCCCTTTCGATGACCACGTTTCATCCCCTCTATGTCGCGCTGATGCGAGAGGTTCTCGCCGTTGCTCAATCCCGGTCGGTAACACTCGAAAGCTTTGATGGATTTGATCCCACCGCCTTCCTTCCCGGGGCTGATCTAAGATGTGCAAAGGATTCCTTGGACGCCATTGCCAAACGTACTGGTAAATCAGGACAAACCCACACTGGGATATGGCGCGATCTAGCGGTGCGCCACCGTCGAACCGAAGTAGACTCCATCCTTGGATCCGTCCTTGCCCGCGCCAAAGTCGAGAACATCGCAACCCCCCTCTTAGAGAAACTGATACAATCTATCCACAATATCGAGAACGGTACCCGCGAACAGAATATCTCGAACCTTTATGAGCTAAGAGAAGAGCTGGCCAGCAATCCGCAAAACCTATAAGATAAACGAGCACTCTTAATGATGGGTCCCAGTCAGCTCGGTGGAACGCGCATGACCTTATTTGCGATCACGAAGATCAATAAACGGCTATACTTCGAAGCTTGGAAAACTGACAATAGAAAAGGGAATCCACTTACCTCTGCCTGTTATACAGTCTGCTGCATGTCAACAGCTCTAATTATGAAGGTAACCTCGTGAATGGGAAGTGCAACGCGCCGATGCCGCTTCCTTCCGATGACAGTCTTTGCGGAGAAGAGCGCGCAGAGGATCGATTCCTCCGTCGCCTCGATCGTCGCCCGGAAAACTTCGTTGATCGCGGAGTGGGCGTCGTTGAGCCGCTGCTCATTGAGAAACACTCGCTTGGGGTCATCAGGAATCCTGTTCGCCGTGCTGAAGGCAATAGCGAACTCTCCGCTCCCGTTGTGACAGGTTCCTCCCGTACGGGCGATGCCAAAGCTCGCTCGTCTGGCAATACGTGCCAATTGACGATGAGACAGCGGAATGTCCGTTCCGATCACGATGACTATGGAGCCCTCATCAGGGGAGGCTGGCTCTTTCTCGTAATCGCGCAACATACGTCCCACGGGGACACCATCGATGAACAGCTCCTCCCGGCGGCCGAAGTTGGGAAGACTGAGTACACCGAGCGTGTAGTGCTCCCCATCGAGGGTAACAGTTCGCGATGCGCTCCCGATCCCGCTCTTAAACTCGAAGGCACTCACACCGACACCTGCACCCACAACCCCTTCCTCGACCGCTCCTGAAGAAGCGCTGTGCAGGGCATGAAAGACGTGCTCCTTACCGATGGCACGCGCCTGAATGTCGTTTAGATAGGAGTCGTTGCACTCGGCGATAATGGGATTGACTGAAAAGATATCGCAATCTGGAACGCTGTACTTGCCGATAACCCACGAAATAAGGGCGTCGCTCACCTTCCCCACATTCAAGGTATTGGTGAGGAGGATCGGGGTCTCGATCGTGCCTAACTCATTGATCTGCGGAAAGCCGATCGCCTTTCCGAATCCGTTGATCGTCACCGCTGCTGCATGAACCTTCTCGTAGAACAGGTTCCGCAGTGGGGGATGATCGCGGTGACGCCGGTGCGGATGTTGTCTCCCTCGATTAGCGTTGTGTGCCCTACCTGTACGCCGGGGACGTCGGTGATACCGTTTGTCGTCCCCGGAGGGATGCGCCCGATAGTGATTCCCAGCTCCCGCAGCACGAATGACATTAGCCCTCCTGTCCTTTCATTGCCAAGGCCACGGCACGCTCCGCGAGGATGGAGAGGGGGTCAAAGACGGGAACAGAAAGCGAGTCCGGAGAGACGACAAGGGAGAGCTCGGTGCACCCGGGAATGATCCCCTCCGCTCCACGAGCGACAAGTCCGTGTGCGACTCCGATCACCGCTTCTCGCACAGTATGATCACCCGCCTTGATGGCATGGATCGCTCGCATGATGGCGGCGTCTTCCTCTTCACTTGGCACAAGCAGATCGACGCCAATCCTAGCGAAGGCACGCTGATAAAGGTTGCTTCTCAGCGTGCCTGTTGTGGCAAGGAGACCGATTGTATGTAGCACAGGAATGTTGGTGGCGACGCGCGCCGCCGCCTCACCGATCATGTCGATGATCGGTATCGAGACAACCTCTCTCAGTTCATGAAGCCAGTAGTGGGCAGTGTTGCATGGTATAATGATGAAGTCCGCTCCCGCGCGCTCCAAGTTCTTCGCCACCGCGATCAGTAACGGAAGTGGGCTCTCCCCTTGCGCGAGGATCGCGGCGGTGCGGTCGGGAATCTTCGGGTTGCTGTCGATCAAGACATGCAGATGGTCCTGATCGCGCTTGGCAGTAGTGAGGGCGATGATGCGGCGAAACAACTCCACCGTCGCCTCCGGTCCCATCCCGCCGAGGATACCTACAGTCCGTTCAGGCATTTGCCCGGTCCCTTCTACATCGTGCAGGGGCATACATGTTCCCCTAAATTCCAAGGCCCTTCAGCCTTGCATCGATTACCCCGGCCATGCTCGATTGCGTCGTCCCGGCAGAGATGGGTTGTCCAACGCCTGTTTCCATTACGTGCATTGCAATTTCTGTCAACGCATCGAATTGCCATGGCAACGATGCAATGCCGAACGCGCCAGCCAGCCGAACAAGTACCTCCCATGTCTCGGATTCAATCGGGCTCTCTGCTGCCATTGAGATCTTCTTCTCCCCCCGTATGGTCAGCACGTGTCCGCGTGTCTCATACGGCAACCGCATGGGTAAGACAACGTGTGCGTGGTCAGTAGTCGCCGTTCGGACTGAACTGACCGCTACCAATGTCTCAACCCCCATGAACTGTTGCCGCCCCGAAGAGGTAGCCATCGGATCGGCTCCAATGGCGAGCCACGCGCGGTTCGACGGACGAAGCTCTTCGAGGAAACCTAGCCGGCGTAGACCAATTGCATTCACAGTTGCTGGAATCACAGCCATGCGCCAGTCAAGATGTGCGCCAAACGACTCGCTGATCCGTTCCAACGCTTCGGGCGAGATCTTATCCTCCTCGATCACAAAGAGAGGAGGCGCACTTACAACATCAAGCCCTATCCCTAGTTCGCTTGGCATCTCCCCTGACTCCAAGCCAGCAATAAATGCTGCAAGACTATCTAGCTTGAGTTCAACCTGCGCGCCGGGAACCTCGGCCCCAATGCTCACCACAGTTGCGCCACGCTTGATCGCATTGCAAAGGAGCACATCAAGCACAACTTTGTCGTAGCGATCACGTTGGCCAACAACGACAATCAGTGTGGAAGTATCGAGCGCAGATATGGGAACGAGGCGATCGAGATCCAGCTTCGTGTGCAAGCACGATGGCATGACGTCGAACGTCGGAGCTCCAGCACCCAAGCCTTCGGAAAGGCGCGCAAC
>Ga0307379_10003804_pt1 | contig 21757 bp, 27 predicted proteins | sample UN2MG_FD_202237 | JGI IMG/M metagenome (GOLD analysis project Ga0307379, IMG submission 202237) | Soil microbial communities from Risofladan, Vaasa, Finland - UN-2 | ecosystem: Environmental > Terrestrial > Soil > Coastal area > Acid sulfate soil | place: Finland: Risofladan, Vaasa | collected... | reverse complement strand
ATTCATAAGAAGAGTAGCAATTGATCTTGAAGATCCTAAGAAAGTAGCTAAGGATGTTAATGCTTTCAGAAATGATTATCAAACTCTTCATTACTGTTTCGGTTCGAATGAAGATGCTTACAAGTACATAGAGATAGCAAAATAACAAAATTATGTTCTAAATTAGAGCTAAAAATAAATGGAAAAGACTATGATAAAACAAAAGTGCTTTTCCTATTTAGTTTTTTCTTTTTTTTATAATCAATCAGATATAATGTAAAATCAATGAAAGAGCAATAGAAATGGCTATAGAAATTATAGCTATTACAATAGCAACATAGAAACAGATTTTACTATTGAATTTGACCCTAGAGTAATTGAAATTATTGTTTTTGTATTTTAATGAAATTGGTATTTGAGAAAATGAGTTTATTCTTCATTCCCTCAAATCCAAAAGAAAAAAATTTCAAGGCTTAATAGAAGCTTTACGTTTTCTAATTACTAAAACTGGTACGAGAATAGCTGCTAAAATCGCAAGCAAACCAGTAGGAATACCAACAGATAAACTAATCAATCTTAATTTTTCAGCTTTTGCTTCATCAGCTAATTGCTGAGCATACCCAATAGGATAAAGATAATCTGATTCTGTGCTGAATGTATCGTCTCCAAAATATTCGTCATCGTAATAAACAACAACCGAAATTTTAAAAGTTCCAACTCCATCATCAAAAGTGTATCCAGCTGTTCTAGTGTATCCAGAAAGCAGTATATTGCTAGAGAAAATATCAACTGTTTGATAATTTTCATTTTCAATCTCAATTCGATATTCAACCCAAACACTTGTGGGTAAAATATAATTCAAGTCTAAAGATATTGTTAACGAAAATTTATCTGTATATCCATCGTTGTCATAATCTCCGTGTGAAATAGTAACATAATTTATCTGTGCTTCAACTTGTTTATCTGTGGCATAAATGTAAGCATAAGTTGAAAAAAGATGTGTATTTCTGAAAACAACTCTGTAATTGTTTGTTGTTACAATAGCATAAAGTCCGCTATCTGAATATTCACCTTCACTTAATAATGTGTAAGTGTAACTATAACCGTCTATATAATTCTGATAGTTTGTTTCAGTCATTAACATTATTTTTAATGTTTCATCTTCAGAATCGAATTCCCAATCAACTAAATCATGATAATTTCCACGCAAATATCCGAGATTGTAACTCCACGAACTAAGACCTTCTATAGTTACATACCCATCGGTTGTGAGTTCTGTTTCTATTTGTTCAGTTGTTGCTTGAGCTAGTTGCTCAATGTTTAAGCTCATAAGTGGGATAATAATCATAATTACTGATCCCATAAACACAATTAATTTTTTATTCTTCATTTTTATTTCTCCATTATTCGATTGAAACATATTCACTCATAATTGCCAATACTTCATTGTAAGATTTACATGCAAAAATTCGTTCATTCCTCCCTAGAATTTTTTCTTACAAATCGTTTTGTATCAAACATATACCTCAATCCCAAGAATATTGATAATATCCCAAATTTCTCCTGATAAATTAAATTCTAATCATTTATTGGTCATATATATTCTTTCTCCTATAAGCAAATTTAATTCTCATTTCAAATTTAGATAAGAATTTTTTCACCTTATTGAGTTTTGCAAAATTATTTGTTTTTTAATAACCATAATTACTTTTCAATTCATAGAATTGCCTATTTTTATTGATTAATTCTATTCCCTTCTTAATATTAGGTGTAAGAGTATTACTTTGAGCTAACAAGAATAGTATAAATTGAAAACCAAATTCAAAGTTTAATATTCTTATATAGAGATAGCAAAATAACAAAATTATACTCATAATTAGAGCTAAAAACGTTTGGAAAAGACTATAGTTAATTGATAGTTCTTTTCCAATTTAGATTTTTTTACAAGATATTTTTTCTTATTCTAAATTAACAACTAACCATTCTGTTTCATCTTTAACATCTTTATCATTAGCATCAATGTAAATGAAATTAAATTTTAGTTTTGCTGTTTTAAGAAAAATTGGTAAATTTCTATATTTGAAAGTGATATGGTTATTTACTGATTTTTTAGGTGGAATTTTTGGTAATTCTAATGGTCTTTTTTCAAAATCTGCTTTTTGCATATTTTTATCATATGCATCAAAATCATATTCCTTGCTATCATCAGCAATTACTTTAAGTTGTGCATTTGTGATTTTTACAATAGTTTCTTCTGTCGTACTTTTATTTTTAGTCTCAAAAGTTAAATGAATATCTTTTGTAATTATTCCTCCACTATCAGTTGAACTCACTTTTCCTTTTAAATTAACAAAAGATACTTCTATTTTTTCTGCTTTTCTTTTTCTTTTTCTTTCATTGGAACTTCTAATAATATCAATGATTTTAAAAATCGCTAATGGAATACCAATAACATTTGCTATCAGACTAATGATTAGTGTAATTAATGTCCAATCCATATAATTCCCCAATGAAAAACAGATTTAGGACTATATGAATTTTTTCAGTCAATCAAATATAATGTAAAATCAATGATAGAACAATAGAAATAGCAATAGAAACTATAGCTATTGCAATAGCAATATTAGATTTTTTATTAGCTTTTCTTGTTTCCTCTAAACTATCTATATCCACTTTTAGATTATCCAATTCAATTTTCCTATCAATTATCTTATCAAATTTAACAAGATTTTTTTCCAAAGCATCGAAAATTTCTTTTTTATATTGTTTATCTTTTTCAGGATTCCAAGAAGTTTGTATGTCTACCCATTTACTTTGAAAGTCAGTAAACATTTCTTTAAGCTCTTTAACATAGGTTAATTTATTTTCATCTAATTTTAATTGGTCAACATATCTACAAAGAAACATAAACAGATTATGAAAACTATATGGCTGTGTATTTCTTATATCTTTGATTTCATATAGACTAATACACAGACTTCTAATCTGATCCATAATTTTTTCATCATTCATTGAATATCAAATAATCATAGAACAAAGAGATATTTTAAGATTGGTAATTTGTAAAATTCTCTAATAAATAATTAATTATTAAAAATTAATTAGTGGAAATATTTTCGGACATCTCCTTGATAATTTTTTTTATATTTATATTCCAAGCCAAAAATAAAGAAATACAAGGAGTTTAATATTTTGTCAAAAATACATAATATTAAAAATTGGATGAAGAAACATCAAAAAGTAACAGTTGGTATAATAATAGCTTTATTAGTTATATTTATCCCAATATCAGGTTTAATTGGTAATTTTCACGGGAAATCTGTTCAGAAAAAACCCATTGATATTAATTTTAGCTCAATATATAGCATTACTCAAATATTTGATGGATTTGAAGTAAATGTCTATAATCTAAGCATAACTGAGACAACAACTTATGAATATGGTTTAGATTCTTATAGTTTTAATCAAATAGGAACTAGTTATAATTCAGGTCCGTATGAACCTGACAATAGCTTTAGACAATATCTTAAAATAATTCCTGCTTATCAGAGTAATTGTAGATTTCAAGATATAACTTTCATTCTTGATGATTCCAATGGTATTGATTATTCAAAACTTAATATCATTATTTATGGTGATGGTGATTTAATCTATTGTAATAGTAATATAAAATCAGATTTGACTGTTGAATTTGATCCTAGAGTTATTGAAATTATGATTTTAGTGTTTTGAATGAAATTGGTATATTAGAAAATGAGTTCATTACTCATTTTCTCGTCCAATAAAAAAATCAAGGTTTAAGAGATAATTTACGTTTTTTGTTTATTAAAACTGCACTTATAACAATTGTAGTAATTGTTATAGTTGGAATACCAATAGATAAAGAAATTTTAGTTATTTTTTCATTTCTATATTTTGGGTAATAAATTTTAGATGAGCTAGTATACCAATAATCAAAATCATTATCATATATCCCATCATTTATCTCAACAGTTATAGCTGCAGTAACAGCTGTCTCAATATTATTTTTAGGATTCAAGAAAACATCTATTGTTCTCTCGTGATTTATCCAAGTCGTGTCGTCAATTATTTCATGAATATTATCGTGACTGTTTTCACCTTTATATGAAAAATCGACCTCATAAGTAAAATCCATAAATAGGTATCTATCTAAAGAAACATCAAAATATAAAGTAAGTGAATCATTATATCCATCATTGTCACTATCATAGTAAACAAAATGTGAACCCGTAATCTCAACCTGTGTTCTATGCTTATAGCTTGTATAATCAACACTTGCAGAAACAAAATTAGGATTATCAATAATAAATACCCAATGGTCATTAAAATCTGGATTCCATTGGTCAATTGTTCTTGATATTTTATCATATTGGATATTCCATTTTGTGTAAGGTGGTGTATCTGCTTCCCATCGTAACATATCATCATAAGTCATGAACCAGGAATCAACTCCAACATTTGAAGTAAAATCAATATCAATAGTGTAGGTATTTTTAATTAGATTACCAAAATCCCAATATCTGTGTTGTTGTCTTATGATTGTATAAACAGTTTTAGGAACAAACGAATCTTGTTCTTCAACGTGATTTATTCTAGATCGTATCTCGAAATTAGAGCTCAAAATAGGTATGATAATTACCATAAACCCTATTATTCCAATTAATTCACTTTTACATTTCATTTCCTTTCTGTCACTAAATATCAATTGATAATTATAAAAATTACTCTATGAATATAATCAATGATGAGAAGCTGTTAATGGATCAAAAACAGCTTCTCTTTGAGGTGATACAATGCTTGAAAGGAAAAATGATAGCAAAACTTTCATCGCATTTTTTGTAAGCTTAAGTTTCTTCTTTTGGTTTCAATATTTCACATAACGGTTCAAGATATTTCCAAACAATCTTTTTCAAATCTTCGAGATAATCAAAAACATATTTCTTAACCAGTTCTTCAACTATGTTATTATCGGTCATTTTTCCATCATTCAATAAAATGCTAAGATATGAATCGTTTGAGTATTTTCTGAATCTTCAGAACCACCTATAACATAAACCTTGCTTAAATCTCTAAGTGGAATCCAAGTTAGCTCGCCTTTAGGGAGTAGTAAAGCTTGAGCATACGTTAAAAGATAAACTGATCCCATTAATATTTGTCCCGTATTAAATTGGTCGGGATAAACATAAGCTCCAAGATATTCTCTAGTATCATCGCTTACCAACTGATAAGTTGTTGAATTTCCAACAACATCTTTATAGAAATACTCAATATTATTTGCACTTTGAGCTCTTTGTAATTCCGCTATATTTGTCATTGAAAGAATCTCCTTTTTGTTTCTTGTTGTGGTTCAATAACCACTGGTTGTAGTGTTGTTGTTTTTAGTTCTGATAAATTAATTATACTAGCTATTTTGTCATAATCAACGAACAAACTTCTATACGAATCCCAAAATTGTTTTTCATTGAGAATTTCATAAATTACCATTTCATAATTTTGAATGATATAAATAGAATCACATTGCATTTCGATAACCAATTCTTTTTCAAAAGCTAAAGGATTATCTGGTTGGTAAACTAAAAAATAATTTGCGTTGCGGTCATCATATTGATTACAAAAGATTTGATTAGTATCGTTTGTTGTGAAACCAAAATCATTACATTCATCCGCATTTCTTTCTGGTATCTCAAACTCATCAAACCTAATTTTTAGATTAACATCCGAACGGTCAAAATTAACAGCTAAGTATTCCAAAAATCCACCTTTGATAAAATAAAATTTTTCATAAATATACTTGGCTTGTTGTGAGGGTGTTCCTTGATTAGTTTCAATATTTTTTGTTATTCTTCTAATCCCTTTCAGAAAAGGGTAAAATGTTGCAAGATTCATTCTTTATCTTCCCTTTCCTTTTCCCTCTTTCTAATCCTTCGACTTATAAAGAACAAAACTATTACAGAACCAATTACTGTTCTTCTAACTATTTTTGCAGGATTTAACATTAGAAAACTCACCTTTTGATAATATCTTGTATCGTTCTACCAGTTCTTCTGATAGACATTTTCTTGTGTTTTTTACCACCTGCACCTTTAATGGTTTCAAAAATTTTAATTCCTTCTCTTGCTGTTTCTTCTGAAATTCCTAAAAAATTTGGAATTGATTTTAACGGATGCAAAACCAATGAAGTTGCTGTTTTTGTTGCCACTCCTAATTGAGGTGTTACCAATTCAAGATATTCACTTATTGCACTAGAATTATTTTTCTTTGCTAGTAATCTAGCTTGATAGATTGTTTTACCTTGCAATCCCTTAGGTAATTTTCTTTTATTTTCAACTCGTGGATGTCGTACAAAACGAACTAAATCCCCAAGATTTCTACCAATCATTAATTCTTTTACACCTTGTTTAGTTAAATCTTCCAAAGTAATTATGTCTCGTTTTTCTCGAATTACCCTTTGAATATATGTTTCAACTTCTGGTGCTACTTTTTCAAAAGCAAAACCAAGTTTATCTTGGTTATTATTCTTCATTCTCATAAAATCTGGAACTTTAGTTTCGCTAATTCCCATCATTTTCTTTTGTCTTTTACTTAAAATATTCCAAGTTTCATTAAAACCCATTTTTAATACTCTCCTTCTTCGATTACTTCATATAGTGAATCAATCACTTCTTGCTCATCTGCACAATAATAGATTCTATCATACCTACTCATATCGACATCTTTATCGTTCAAGATTTTATAATGAATTATCTGCATAACAAAATCTGAATTAATGTAGGCTGTGAATCCTTCGCTTTGGATCCTACCGTGCTGAGCATACTCAAAAAATTCATAATAGAATTTCAACTGCCCTTCTCTCAATTCAATACTTGCTTTGTCATCATCTTCGAATTCAAAAGCAAGTGCTTCTTGTAAACTTAACAAATTATTTTGCTGTATACGATATTTTCTTTGTGTTAATAATCTAATCATTTTTTCTCACTCACCCAAATAAGCTAAAAGCTCGTTTTTTCTTTTTTTCATCAGCTTCTTTCACATAATTTTGTTCTAGTGAAGATTGATATTTTTGCCAGCTGTCAGGTTCTTTATATTCTTCATCTACTTCAAGTGTTTCAGATTCAGGAAAATCTTGTTGCTCTAATTGTAAGAGATTTTCATCGGGGTTTCTTCTAAGTAAACCCGTTAATTGAGAACCACCCAGCATTTTCACTCGATTTTGCAAAGTTAAAGATTTGATAGGAGTTATTACATAGTTCCCTATACGAATATTGCAGTTGATTTTTGATTTATTGCTCGTTGCAACAATTTTATCATTCAAAATTAGTTCAACGTGCCATTTTTCTGTATCATTATTTTCATAAGAAAATCTAGCAATTTGTTTTGTATCAAAAGCTAAAGTTTGCTCAAAAACCCATTTGCTTTGATTTGATACATTTGTGATTGTCTCATTCATCAGTGTAAATTTATGCTGAATTCCCGAACTTTCAAGTTCATCTTGATAACTCGCTACAAAAGAATAATCTTGCCATACACCGTTTTGTGTTCTGATTGAAAAAGAATATTTTTCATTTGCAATTAAATCATATAAATGATAAGCTTTTGCTTGAACTGTTTCACCTTTTTGATAATTATTACCTTTGATTATTATATCAAAATTTTCAGCATTTGAATCCCAAATAATAAATGCGGAACTTGGTGTCGTTTGGATCTGAACATTAGTTATACTATTTTGAACTTGATTACCGAAAAATCGTTTAGCAAATCTATTCTTCTTCAGAATCTGAAAGTTTTCTTTCTTTTCTGCTATTAATTTAACATTGATATTTATTTGTTCATTCATTTTTTTATTACCTCGTAAATTTTTAGTGAAAGAGAGGAATTTTGCTCTAGGAGGAAATTATAGAGAAAAATAAGCGTTATTCCTCTCTCTCACATAAGCTTAAGTCATAATATCTAATATTTTATTTTGAACAACAGCTTTAGGACTTCGTGAATCACCAAAATCCAAACCCATTCTTTCGCCTGTGGTTAGAGATAATTTCTTCATTGGTTTATCTCTGCTTCTAAATTCGCTGAGTAATTGTTTTCCTTTTTCGACTAACTGTCCATTTAGAATATGAACATCATTTTGCTTTTTAACGCCCATTTTTCCCGCAACATTTTCTCTAATATTGCTTACTCGAGATTTAATTTTAGTAGCTACATTTTGAATTGTACTCATAATGAATCCTCATTTTATTTTTTTGATTTGTTCAAGCGGTTAAATCTCCGCTGAGCTTTCCTCAAGCTCAAGTAAAAATCTTGTATTGATTTACAATAAATCAAAGAGATTAATTAATCCTTCGTACACGATATATCTTTTTTTTCAGTTGATTGATACTTTTTCCAATATCTATTATTGATTAACTTGCCCTTTCCACGATTTTTACATTCTGAGCAAATCCGATAATTCTTTTCAATATAAAATAATTGTACATCATTACACTTCTCACAGTAGAAATAAACTTTCATTCTCTCACCTCTTTTTCAAATATAATACTTTTTTTCTATGATTTTTTTCTTTACTGAAATATTACAGGAATAGAATACTATTCTTATTTCTCACGTATTATAACTGTATAATACGTGGGGCATTACAGTTCTGTTATGTTTATGTAATGCTGACTTGGTTCAGTTGTCTCGTGACCTGCTACTTTTTGAACTGCAAAAATATCACCTGTTTTTTCTGCCACACGAGTTAATTTTGTAGCTCTCAAGCTGTGGCAAGTGATAATTTTAAAATTTTTGTATTTTTTCTCAAGAATTTTGTTGATTTTTGACACGTGATAAGTTAAGGAATCAATTGAATCGTATAAATCAAGTATTTTGTTAAGTTTGTTGAATATCTTTTTGAACAAATAAAGTGCTTCATCATTCAAATCTATTTTACGATAACTAGAACTTGATTTTGCAGTCCATACTCCTTTGATTCTTGCTGTTTTACGAACTTTAGCACTCTTGTAAGCACTCTTTTTAATTTTTGTAGAATATTGTTTTTTCTTCCAATATTTCTCAAGTTTCCTTCTACAATGTGGACAATCACATTCTTTTGGTTTAATTGTTAATTTTTTGTTGATAAAATCAATATCATTTCTCTCTAAATGTACAAATTCACTTGCTCTAAGACCAGTAGATAAAAGACCTAGTATTGCTGTTGTCATCAGATTATCTTTTTGTTGGTCAAGTACTCCTCGAACTATTTCTTCTTCCTCGTGAGTTAAAACACGCTCTTTCAATTTAGTTTTAAATTTTAATTCTTCATAAATGGTATCTAATTCTCTCTCTGATAGTTTACTCATTTTCGTTCACTCTCATTTTCTGGTAACTATTTGAACATTCTTTTGAACAAAATTTTCTATGCAAACGAACAAGTGAAACGAAAATTTCGCCACAGTTTTTACATATCAAAATCTCTCTTTCACTTGCCAACCTAAATCCACCCTTCGATTATCTTTGCTTTTCGTTTCATCAATTCAGTAATAACCGAATCTGATAAAATTCGATTAAAGAATTCAATCATTCTTTGCGTTGATCCATCACCAGATAAGTGAATATCACGATTTCTCCAAGCATCAATCACGCTATAAGGATAAAGATTCCCATCAATATCATCTTTGAATTGTTGCATTATTATTCTTGCAAGTGTTCTATAAGTTAATTTTAATTGAAAATCTTCTTTCTGCTCATTTTTGAGAACTTTAATACCTGTTTGATCAAGTTTCAAATGAACAATATTCAATGGTTTGAATTCTTCATTAAGAATAAATAATTTACAAGTATTTTCAAAGGGGAATTGATTATAATATTTTTTGCCAACGCTTATTTCATTATTTGCTAACACTATCAAATCAATTAATATCTTTGCAACTTGTTCTTGAATGATTTTCTTTAACTTGCCTGTCGATATTGTTTTGTGAATAAAAACTTTTGATTTTTCGATAAGTCTAATAGATTTTTCTAAAATGTCTTTGAATTCGTCAGGTACTTCGTGAGGTAAAATACCACCATTATTTTTCTGTGAAAAATCAAGTGTCAAAGGGATTGAACCAATAAAATCAACTTGATATTCTTCCGCAATTTGCTCAGCTATTTCCTTCCCAAAAATTGAGTAGTGATTTTTACATTCAGGACAAGTGAATTCGCTAAAATTTGTTACAATACCAAGCACTTTAGATTTTGACTTAGTGAATTTAACAACTTTTTTTAATGCGTCTCTTTGTGAGGGAACTGAGATAATAATATCTCCTAAATGCTGTTTTTTCTTAAGTAAAGTCTCAGTTATTGAAAGATAAATATTCCCAAGACCAGCTGGTAAATCGAGAATTAAATAATCAGTATCTTCATCAAATTGTGTGAAATTGAGAACATCATTTACAAATTGACTCATATCTTCACCAACAACAGCATTTTCATTCCCTGTTAACATACTTGTGGCAATAACTTGGATTGCATTATTCTCATCGTGAACCCACAGAAATGGTAGCATTTTCTTTGTTTCTGAATCTATTTTGATAGAGTTTTCCTTGAATTTTTGCCCAGAAAATTCTGAGAATGAACTTGAACTAATATCTGCATCAAAAAACGCAACTTTGTATCCTTTTTGGCTAAGTGCTTTTGCTAAAAGTAAACTAAAAGTGGATTTACCTGAACCACCTTTCAACGAGGTTACACAAATCGTTTTCATTCTTCGTACTCCTCGTCCACTATTAAATCTTCGATTGAAATTTGCTGACCGAGTAATGCTTTACTCGTTTCACTTGCTCTTCCCTTTGTAAGAGCTTCAAACTCTTGTGTTCTTTCGTCTTGATCCTTTGCTACATTATCTATTCGTGAATCACTTGGCATTCTTCTGCCGCTTAATTGAGCTAACTGCGAGAGAGGTCTTGTCTCTTTTACAACATCACTAACTTTATCGAGTAGCTCACTTGTGAGTTTCATACTATCATCAGAATAATTTTTTGCATATTTCATTTCAATATCTTTCACCTTAACATCAGTTGATGTTTTGGCGATTTCAACAGATAACTGAGCATTGATTTGCTCGAGTTGTCGAATTTCAGCTTGTTTTTGCATTAGCTCTTGAGATAAATCTTGATTTTTATCCTCTAATCGTTCTATCTTATTATCACGCTTGTCTAATTCTCTTTGTAGATTATTGATTTCTCTTTCAAACTGCAGCTCTTGTAAAACCAATCCAACATCTTTTTGTGGTGGTTCTCTTTCCCTTCTTCTAGGAAAATCAGTTCGAGGTCGAGAATAAGAATAATCATCTTCCTCTTCTTCAAAAAGTTCTAATGCTTTTTCATAATCGCTAACGATTATTTCCATAGCATCCTTCTTCTTACTTGTTAATGCAGATAATCTCCTAGCTAAATCTCTGGGTTGTAAAACATCACCATTAGCTTCTAATCGTTGGCTCATATTTTTAATGTTGATAATTGCATTATTTGGTATTCCAAATGATTTCAAAATATCTACTAACATACTTGTTACAGATTCTTCTTCTCCCAAACTTTCATCAGGATAATCATTATCGTATTCCTCTTCTTCTTCCTCTGGTTCTGAATCCAGCTCTCTCATAATTTGTTTCTTCCTCTCTAACAACGGTTTTTTAACTTCCTTTTCTTGTTCTTTTTGTTCATCTAATTTTTCCTGTTCAGCAAGAGCTAACGCTTGAGCTAACCGCTTTTCTAGCTCATCACCCAAATCCTCTTGTTCTTCATTAGGCTCAAAATAATCATCATCAGGATCATCTATGTATTCGCTACCAGAATCCATAACAATGATAGCATCAGCAGGTAGTTGCTGAGCGTGTTTATGTTGCATTTTACAAACCTTTTCTCCACACTCTTCACAAGTAAACCATAACTTATTTGTTGCTGTGGTAGGTCTAAATTTAGCATTTTCATTACCACAGTTTGGGCATTTACTAACCATAATTTGTCTCCTCTTTTCTAATTGAGAATTTGATTTAAGAGCTCAAAAATTCACAAAAGCTCATAAGAATTCTGTGTCTAATCTCGTACGATTTTCAAAGATATTAATAAACTTGTTGTAACATAGAATATCTTTTTTTATGTTTAACTGTAAACATAACCTATGTTTTATGTTATTTTTTATGTTATGTAGAACATTCAAATCTATAATAGAATCAACGTTTTTCTGAATTTCTATGTATGTTTGTTATGTCTATGCTGTTATGTTTACTCTATATTATCCCTGAACATAGAGTATGTTTACTAGTCTATACCCCTCCTATATACCCTTTGATTTAAACAAAAGATATATGGAATAGCTATATATTCCATATTAAAACTTCTCATTTAGACAAGCTAAACAGTAATTACCAAATGATTTTATTTCTCGGTCACTTTTTGCATTAACTTCATAAATGTGTTCATCACAAAATAATTCATTACAATCTTTACATTTGGTTAAATTATTTGTTTTTTTTCCACACTCAAAGCATTGTTTCATTTCTATTCACTTCTCTATTCTCTAAGATAATAAAGAATAGAATAATTTACTTCTTTTTTAGCATTTCCCGTTGATCCTATGATTGGTAATACTTCTATTTTTCACATGGGAACAGGTACTAAATATCTTAATATACTAATTATTAGGGATTTTGTGCCATGACAGATAATAATAATGAATTTTATTTAGAATTAATTCTCAAAAGCTTAGGGAATGCAAAACAATTCAATTCAGATGCTAAATTACTATCAGAAAATAATTCATTCGGACATGCTTATGCGTTAGCAGTTCTTGGTTTTGAAGAACTGGCAAAAGCATGGGGTATATTTTATCTTCATTTGGGTATTCATGAAAAAGATGATGAATTGATTGAAAAATTATTCAGTAATCATGTGATTAAACATTACGTAGGTTTGCAAGCATTTTCTCTACTAGTTTTACATTTATGGGACGACTTTATTCTAAGTACAAAATATAAAGAAGAATATGAAAATATCAAAATATTGGATGCAAATGATAAGCATCAAAAAGAAGAATTTGAAAAACAGCTCATGAATTTTGTTCATGATAAAAGCAAAGATGAAGATAAGGAAATCTCAGAAACAGCTAAACAATACCATAGATTAAAGAAAATACTTGATGATTTTTCCAATGATAATAATTTAATTAATGATAAGAAATTATTAGGATTATATGTTGATGCTGATTTAGATACACATATAATTGAAGGACCAGATTTTTTCACAAAAGAAAATATTGGATTTATTGATACTGTAGAGGGATTTCTCAACTTATCAGAGCATATTTTGAAAGGTTATGTAGATAATTCCAATAAACCTGAGTTCATGCAATACAGAGAATTTTCAATAAAGATAATGGAAAAGGTGAGAGAATTAGATGATGAGAATAATTCGTAAATCATTTTCTACTTTCCTTATAACATCTTAAACACATTTTCTTCCATTTGTTATCAGCATTTAACCATCTCTCTTTTCCACAAACTTCGCAAGGAAGTTTAATCTTCTCTAAAACCCACTTACATTTTAAATCATCAAAATAGTATTTTTCTTTTTCATTTGATGGATCTGATAATTCTTCCTTCATTACTTTTGCATAACATTCTTGACAAAGATTTTTTCCATTTTTATTTTTTAAAACAACCTCCCCAAACATCCCTAAAAAGTCCATTTCTTCAACTTTTTGGCATTCAGAACATATTCTACCTTGCTCGATTTTCTTTTCTCTTTCTCTCTTATTGGACTCAATAGCTATTTCAGAATAGAAACATACATTCTCAATCAAATATCCACATTTAAAGCAATTTAAATCCTTAATTGGTTCTGTTGGTTCAGTAAAATCATAATATCCAATTCCTTTTCTATCAACTTCATATTTAGCATTTCTAATAATTTTAACCCGATTAACAAAATTACAATTTGGGCATTTTATTTGTTTAATTACTGTACAGCAATCTATACAATCACAAGGTCTACCAAAATCACAGTTGGGCATAATAACCACATCCTTCTCATTAGTGATAGATTTCTCAAATTATTTTAGCATTTCTATGATAACAATATGATAATTGGTTATCTTCGTATGTTATTAAAGTAACATCCACTCTCTACCCCCTATACTCTATGATAAAACAATACTTAGTAAATTCTTCAACGAATATCTATCTGCTATTAATTATTATCAATGATTTTATTAATATCAAAGATTAATAACTAAGTGGGAAATATATGTGAGTTGTCCCGCAACCAAGGGAATTGATTCTAAAACATTCTCTTGGTTAAATCTATTTTAGTAGAAACAGTAAAAATAGTAAAATAAACGGTAAGTTTTTAAGTAATAAAATCGTAAAGTACTCCGTATAACGAAGGAGACAACTCACATGAAAATCGGAAGTTATACTATACCTGACTTGAGATTATTTCCCAAGATTTTTGAGGATATAAAACTCATATATGAGCATTATCAGCTTTCTGAAGCTGAGAATCAAGATGCAGTAGCCCAACTGCTTGGACATAAATCTGCAAATAGTGGTTCTTGGTATTCAAAAATTGCTGATATGAGGTTATATGGATTGCTTGAACCTCGTTCTATACAAGCTACAAAACTTGCTGAGAAATTGACCTTTGGAACGGATGAGGAAAAACAACAAGCAATCGCTGAAGCTGTTTTACACGTCACTTTATGGAAACGTTTGTATGATGAATTTGGCAAAGAACTAACTAACGGAAATTTTTGGGTGCATATACAAAAAATAACTAATGTTAATCCATTAGAAGCTCAAAAACACGCAGATACAATTCGTAATGCATACCTTTCAGATATTTCAAATATAAAAATTTCAATCGCACAATCACCATACAAAGCTGAACAACGTACTATATCTACTAGTGATCCAACAATTCTTGCCAACCCAGATAAGATAATAGTACAAGCAGGCGAATCAATCTTTAAAGACGATTTTACAGTTGAAGGCATTGAACGAACAAAACTTTTTCTTGAGATTATTGAAAAAAGACTTCAATCCAAGAAATCAGTAGAGTAGGAAGGCTAATACCTTCCTAACTTTTTTATGATGATTAAATTACCATCAATTTTTTTTCAATATCTTATATATTTCTGTATAACAGTCACAATAAAATCACTTTTTACTGCTACTAGATTATCATAATATTTCTCATTCTTCTTCGATTAATTCTTTCTAATCAAATATATTCACAAATAAAATTTACAAAAAATATTTTTTAAATAATTCTCATTATTTTTTAGAATCAAGTATAGAATAATTTATTTTTACTGAATATATCAAGTCATTTCTGAACTTCACGGGTAATAGTAATACTTTTTGTTATCAAGAATACTATAAATTGCATTCCAAATTCTAAATCTAAGATTCGTAAATCTGAATCAATGAATTTAATATTATAATTTGTAAAAACTGGTAATTGTTTTTTAGCTAATTCTTGTTCTCGTGATTCTATAAGCTTATTTCTTTTTTGCATATACTCTTTATAGGCATTAAAAAAATCCTCATCACCAAGCTCTCGTAACATTTCTTCTATTTCATCTTCACTATATGATATTATTATAGCACCTATTTATCAAATGATTTTTGGTAATTTTAAAATCTATCGCCTTAGCGTTTTACCTTATCAAGTATCTCAATAATTTCGCTAATATCACTAATTGCTTCTGCTACTTGTTTTAATCCCTCTATTCTATCATTAGTTAATAAGACATCTTGTTCTCCCCTGAATAATCGACCGATATTAATGGATCTGATTGCAAGATTCTTTGATATTTTATCAATGATTCTTTTTCTCAAACTCTCACCTTCAAAATTTTATTTAGTTGAAAAGAATTAAATCGTTTATATCTATGATAGAGAATATTCAATGCTTCTTTTTCAGCATAAACTCCTGAATTATCATTTTTTAGTCTATCAACTAAAGAAAGAAATTTTTTAGTTAATTTCTCTCTCCTCAGGCCCTTCAGGAATAAATCCCGCTAATTTGTTTATTTTTTCTTGTATTTCTTTATTCGTTTTTATCACACTCTATTTTTGGTTGTCACAGATCCAACCAATTCCTCCTAGAGTGTGGGATTTTTTTATGGCAAGAAAGTAAGCGTTACTTTTTTTTCATCTTTTTATAATATCTTACTTTATTATTTCTTGATTTGAATCTAAACAGATTTTAAAGCATTTATTCTTCTTTCACAAGCTTCTTCTAAGAAAGGATAATATTTGATTATTTCTTTATTGATTTTCTCATTTGCATCAATTTTTATATTACTTGCATAATTTAATTTTGATAAAAATTTATCGTAATCAGTTAAATGATGGCGTACATAATTTAAGATAATTCTATCAAAAAATTCTTTCTCAGTTTCATTTATTAATGGTTTACCTTCAATATCATATTTAATATAATCAGGTAATTCATTAAATGAACCACAAGCTAATTTCATCAATTCATTATAGGTTAAATCATAACCCTTAATCTTTGGTTTCCATTTTTTAAGTTCATATAAGTTTTCTTTTTTTAATTTTTTATTGCGTTCAATTTCTTGCAGAACATAATCATCAATTAACTGTTTTCGATTAATTTGTAATCTCGATTTATAAGCTTCTCTTTTAGCGAAATTTCTTGCATTTGTAATTAATCTTCGTTCTTCAAGTGACATACCAAATTTTTTTCCGATAAACTGAATAAACTCTTCTGATTCCTCAATTGAACCAACTCTGTTATGGAGATAAAATTTAATCTTATTTCTAGATAAGCGATGAAAATTCTGTCTAATTGCATCAGGTAAAATTAGAAAATCCTCTATTAGCTTATCAGTCCAACCACGTTTTTTTAGTGCTGTTTTTGTGTAATAAGATTCAGTCCTATCTAATTTACCATAACTTTCGTGAAAATTAAAATTTGTCAGATTTTTTTCTTCTATATTTCTTAATACTTCGTATGCTCCTTCAACACGTTTTTTATCATATAATTTAATGTGTTGATAATTTAATATCACAATTAAATCTGGATTTGAATACTCAAATAATGTCTTTGTTAGACCTTTCTCTCTAACTTCTTCAGTATTATAGTAATACTTTTTTAATTCATCATTTTCAAATTTAGAAACAACTATAGCATTTTCTGTATTGCAATTACTTTTTCTAAATTTCTTTTCAATATTTTCTTTGACATTTCTTTCAGAGTCGTTTTTCATTTGTTCCCTATCACCTTATCTTTTATACAGTATAATTTATTACATTTGAATTTATTTTAGTATATATATATTAAGAATTCAAATGTAATTTTTTGTACTATCATCTTATTTTACCTCTTTTTTTGTAAAAGTCTAATTGCTCTCTAACTGCTCTAAATTTTAGAGCAATTAGAATAAAAATCGTTAACATTTTACCAAAAAATCGCTGAAAAAGTCTAATTACTCTAAAAATAAGAGTAATTAGAGAGTAATTAGGTTTTTTCGATTTTTTGTACAGGAATAGTAAATGATTTTGAGCATTCAAACTGCTCTTTTTACTCTTATTACTCTTACTATATACAAAATCATCATTCATATATAGAGAGCAATTAGAGTAATTAGAGCAATTAGAAAAACAATTTTTCAGCAATTTCCTTCACCTACTAATCGAATGATCCGTAACGGTCTGCCATTCCGCTCGATATTTTTCAAAACAATTTCTTTTCTATCTTCTAAGTCATCAATGATATTTTTCAAATCATCAGTTGGAATCTTCACTTTTGAATAAAGTAAAGTCCAATCAATCTCATTTGATTTATTTTGATATTCAATTCTCTTAGAATATTTACCAACATTATCTTTTATTATTTGTAAAACATCATCTTGAATCGCCATTTCAGATTCATATTTCTTCTTTGTAAAGTGGCTCTTACGTGCTTGAGCAATTTCATCATACGAATCATAAATCATTTTAGTGAATTTGATAGCTGCTAGAACATCTTGTTTATCTATGATAAAATTAGTTTCTTTTGTTGATTCATCTTTTAACAAATCATAATCTAATTTATCAACTGCAAAAATCATTGCTAAACGTTCCACAAAATCATTTAAAGCAACAAAATAGCTACCATCATAATGTAAATAATCTTTGAACTTATTTTTTGTGAATAAAATAACTTCTTCAAATAATGCTACTGTTTCTAAAGCCTCATCTGTGAAACTAAATTGAACTTTATCTTTTCTAGTGTATTTGTTATCATTGATTAATTTTAGAATATTGGTGATACCATCTCTCAATTTATTTTCCTCTTCAGTGTATGGTGTTTTTCGTTTTCTTTTAAAATTCTTATCATTATCAGATTCATCAGTTACGAAAATTATTCGGTTGAAAAGCCCCTGTTGGAAATACTCCTCTTCGAAATACTTAACTGAGCTGGGAGTTGTTGCCCAAACTAAGTTTACAAAAGGTTCTTCTACACATTCGTTCCCATAACCTCTTGTTTTTCTGGTATAATCTCTGCCATCTATAAGTCTTGATAAAATAGGTGGTAGTGTAGCTAAATATCTCTTGGATTTAACACCAGAAAAGAAAGCTGAAATTTCGTCATTTGTCCAAACCGCTATTGATCCAAAATTTGTAATAATATTAGCTAAAAATTCCACAAACGATTCAGGTGTCATTTCTTGTGGAGAAAGTAAATCTTTGTTTATATCTTCTAATGTTTGTGTTAAGTATCCTGTGCAGGTAGATTTTCTACTTCGCGAATCACCAATAAGCATTATTGAAACAGTGGCAAAGGATTTGCCAATATCCTCTTTTTCATTATCACTTACAGTTATCTTGTGTTTTGATCCATCAATGACATAATATTTCTTATTCATAATTGAGCTTAAGGTTGCTATTGCTGTAAAAATGATATATTTAAAACTGGCATCTGTATATCCTATAAATTTATCAGTGCCATTCCCACGAATTAAACGTGATATTAAAAATAATATACCACGTTTATTTAATTGAACATCTTCAAAAATATCCCAAACATCATAAATGTCTTTGATTACTTTTTCAAACATTGGAATATTTTTTTCATATTCTGTTACTGTATAATCATTTTCTTTGATAAATCCATCAAAGATTTGATTTTCAAGTTTTTCATTTATATTTTTCATACTCATATATTTTCTCCTGTTTTAATTCCAAACAAAAAATAGTATTGAGCTGAGAGAGAAAACGATAACCCTCTCAGCTCTTCTAAATAATCGTTTAACGAAGATTTAGAGTCAGAAAATATATGATATGATACTTTCCTAAGAAAGCAATCAGCGTAAATTTTTTTCGTTTTTACTTTTCGTTTATCCTTTTTTCGTTTTCTATTTTCTGATTAATACTTTTTTTTCGTTTTAAACCCCTTTCATAAAAGAAAAGTTACATACATACTATGTACATCAACATTTATATAGTCTTCTATTTAACCTTTATAAATGTTTATTGATTAAATCATTATATCATTTATAAATGATAACTTTATCTAAAAAACAAAACAATTATATATAAAAATTAAAACATTTATAAATGATTAGACAAAAACTATATTGATCCCTTTTTTCAATGTTTATTTTAGTAGTGGAAATAACCTGTTAATAACTAAAGAACTATCACAGAAAATTTAGATTTTCTAAAGTCCTGCGTGGGGTCTGATTCTCCCACGCATTTATGGTTACACTCTCGAAAGAGAGATAACAATTGATGGAACGTTTGATAATTCTACCACGTTCTATCATTCATCGTAATGTTCCTTTTCCAGAAGGAATTTACAAATCGAATAGAGAAAAGAATTTTTCTCAAAAAAAAATCTAGCAATAGAAATTTTTCTTCAAAAATCAAAAACAAAAACTGATTGCATCAGTCTAAAAATGCTATTCGCTCCTCGTTGAGCATTTTTTTTATTTTTTAAAAAAGGATTAAGAGCTAACTTTAGCTATTAGCTCTTTGAGAGTTTTGAGTTCTTCTTGTGTTAATTTCTTTGTTAGATTTTCAACTGGTTCTTGAGTTTCAAGAATCGCTAATCGTTCCTCTCTTTCTTGTTCATAGATTTCTGCTTGTGTTGTTCTTATCTCTTTCATTTCTTCAAATTCCATTTTTAACTCGATGAATCTTTCATCTCTTTTTCGTATTTCCTCTTTTAGATAACTTAATTCGTCATTCATTTCTCTCTCTAATTGCATATATTTCAAATCATCTTTTTCTAAGTCAAATAATCGCATATCAACAGATTTTTGCATTTCTTCAAGTATCTTAGTTTTTAAGTTTTCATAGAAAGCTTTTCTATCGCCATAATGGTAATCTGACATCAATGAACTATCATCGCTAGTGCCATTACCTCGCCAGTGTCCCATAAGTATCTCAACTATTGTTTTGTCCATTTGAGCTTCTTCTCTGCATTTACGATAGAAAGTTTTTCTGAAATGAGCTGGTGTGATATTAGTTTCAAGTTCTGCTAAGCTTATTAATTTAGTAACGATCCTTCGAATTGTTCCAGGATAAATTCGTTTCTTTGAATAAAAGCTAGTAAAAATATAAGTATCATCAGGAATAGAATCAGTATAATGATATTGCTTTCTCAAATGTGCTTGTATGAGTTCGAGAGCTTTTTTAGAGATTACCCCATAAAAAGAAATTTTTGTTTTGCTTCTAATGTGGTGGAAAAGATAGAATTCTTCTGTTAATTCAACTGGATCAAAAGGATTGATGATATTTTTAAATGATTTAAATTGCAATCTGCAAACATCAATATTTGACAATCCTGAGCTCCACATCGTATGTAAAACTGCTTTTTCAAATAAATCTGCGTGATAAAGCATTGCTCTAAAATTATCTTTAGTGATAGATTCTTTGAAATTTTCTAGTTCAAAATCTTCTTCGCTTATGATTCCTCTAGGAGTTGTAGGAATATCTTGTCGTCTCCATTGGAATTCTATTTCGAGAAATTCTCTAAAGAAAATCTTAACATAATTTACTTCTGTCCAAGCCACTTGATGTTTGACTTTTTGAACTCTATCATTATAATAGTTTTTCAACATACTTTTGATTATTCCCTTACTAAAATTCTCAACATCTTCTTTTAATTTTGTAGGAGTAGTTTTGTGAAACTTACAAAAGTTCGTTAATGCTCTTACAACGTTATCAGCAGTTCCTTTATTTGAGTAGTAGTTCTTCCAGCTTTGCATTAATGAGTCATTATCAAATTTATCTTTCTTTCTTTTCTCTCTTCCAGGTACTTGTATTTTACAACCAAAAAATCTGAGAAATCTTCTCAAATGGGATGAGGCGATCCTTGTTGTCTTGCTTATTTCTTGGTATTCTAGTAGATGAGAGATTTCTTTTTCTCCTGATTTAAGCAATTCTTCAACAGATGAAAAATTACGATATTTCATATAGCTAACTATGGAGTAAGAATAGCTTTTCTTTGTTTGAGCATTCTTAATTTCATCATTCAAAAATTGAACTATTTTTTCATTTTGTAAGATAGGATTTTTTTGCTTAGGCATTTTTATCACCGACAAATTCTTTATAGTTCTAATATAAAAAATGTATTTTATTAATATTTTGCTTTAAGCATACAAATATATTGATATTATATGAACCCATTATGGGTTTCTTTTTTCTTTTTTTATTATTACAATAAAACTCAAATATTTTTATAATAAAAGAAATAATACCGACAAAAATCCTCTTTTACATTAAAAAACT
>Ga0307379_10003803_pt1 | contig 21760 bp, 15 predicted proteins | sample UN2MG_FD_202237 | JGI IMG/M metagenome (GOLD analysis project Ga0307379, IMG submission 202237) | Soil microbial communities from Risofladan, Vaasa, Finland - UN-2 | ecosystem: Environmental > Terrestrial > Soil > Coastal area > Acid sulfate soil | place: Finland: Risofladan, Vaasa | collected... | reverse complement strand
ACTATTGAAGATGCACTTTTTGACAGGGTTAAAGATTTAAGTGGCGATGGTATCGTTCGTGGTTTCCATTTAATGGCAGAAGATAGCAATTATATCAAGGTAACAGATGGTTATGGGTATGTGAATGGAAAAAGAGTGAGAATGGGTGATAGTATCATAATTATGAGTGTTACAGCCGAATCTACTACTGATAAAACATTCAGGATATCTGGGGCTCTTGTTAGTGATGATATTTATATCGTGTATTTTGGTGCTCATACTTATTATAGGTGGGTGGCTACAGCATTTGATGATAGTGGAATTTTAAAGGTCACAATAAACGATGCTGCTCTTGTTTATAATTATGATGGAGTCGGGATAGTAAATTATGAAAATTTACAGTGGGATAATAATGAGAATTTTGAGGCACAATTATCAACTACTTATACTCAAGTATCGGTAGATGATCTCGTTACTACTAATGATAGAATTGATATAGTTGTATTGGGTGATAATGGAGTGGTGAGTGTAATTAAGGGAGTTGAAGATGGTAGTAGGCTGAAACCACTTGTCCCTAACAATAGTACAAAAATAGGTGAAGTTTATGTTAATTATGCTACTGGTACAGATGTTATCGGTTATGATGATATTGGTGATTATAGATTTAGAATAGATTGGAAGCATAGTGGGAGTGGGTCTGGTGGTTCACCAACTGGTGGGAATCCTAGTGAAGGTGAATACAGTACATGGCAGCAATTGCAAGTATTAGAAACTACGGTTGATTATTATAGACAATTATTGGTTAGTGCTGCTGATATAGGTCAGTCTGCATCTCAGATAGCTGTGGAATCATTTGTTGATTATTCTAATATGGATGAAGCAAACAGTCTTAGTGTACAACTGGATAATAGGGACGTTTATTTAGGGGCAAATGAAGTACCTGTTCAGGCTACCGATCTTATTGCTGATTGGAGAAATTTTGGGCCAAGTGGTGGAACTGGGACGTGGGTATCAACATCTTTTGTTGATCAACATGCTATAGGGATAGTAAATATAATAGGGAGTGAGAATCCTACTTTTGAGAGTGGAGTTTTAGATCCTGATAATTGGACTAAAACCGGTTCTCCTGTATTTAGTACGGATGGTACAGAGAGTTATGCTGGTGATAATGCTGTGAAGGTCAGTTTTGGTAATAGTTATGTAATGACTAATTTTGTTTCGGCAGAAGCAGGTACTTCCTATAATGTTTCAGCATTTATTAAGGCTGAAAGTACCAGTGTTATGTATCAACTTAAGGTATTATGGTTTAATGCTTCCAATGTACCACTTGGTAATTCGGTAGTAGATATTGATACAAGTAATTCGAGATATGCTGAATATACTGGTGTTGTTGTTGCTCCAGCTAATGCAGTAAAGATGAAAATGGAGTTGGATGGTGATGGGTGGAGTGGGAGTAACGAATTTTGGATTGATAATGTTGGAATCGTTAAACTTTCTAATATTGATTCTGTTTTATTTTTTGTTAGAGATGAAATGAATGGTGGTGGAAATGAAGTAAAATATTATTTATCTAATGACGGGAGTGTTCCTGTAACTCAAGTTACACCAAATTCATTGCATACTTTTGATTCTCCTCTTACTATTGGTAGTCAATTAAGGGTTAAGATTGAAGTAATACCAGATAATAATAGCGGGGATAGTCAACCGAGAGTTAATAGTTTTTCCTTGGTATGGGGTATTGGTCAGGGGCATAATCATAATGGCGAGAATAGTTCCAATACACTTGGCGATGATCCTGCTGTAGATGATTTGGGTGTTATCGGAAATCTTCATTTAACAGACAATGAATTTGAGATTCCGGATGTTGCAGCGTTATTGTCTTATTTGACTCCTCCGGCACCGCCGGTATTAGGTGGGGAAGATACTGGAAATGGGGCACATCCTGTGGATAATGGGCCAAATGATATGAGACAGGATTGGGCTAATTTAGGGTTTTTATCAAGTAATGCTTATATTCCTGCTGATGCAGTTCTATTGCCTGGTACGAGTATTACGATTGGTGCTCATCATAGTGGTGTGACCAATTTAAGTGGTACAGCATATAATATTACCGGTTATATATATCCGGCAGATCAGGGCTATTTGGAGGCTACGATAGATGGTCAGGTGATAGCGACATTGAATTTATCTGATGTTTGGGGAGATGTTATTTATACAGATAGTTCTCAGAGTAAGGTTAATATTTTGCCGAGGACTGCTACAGAACAAACGGATTACCCAGTAACTGTTGGCCCTCATGGAACTATAGAGTTAACAGAAAGAATGACATATGTTCCACCACAAACATCTTTGCCATTCCCTTATTATCAGACTGCACAGTATAGATTAATTTTTAATCCGTATGATTGGCAGAATAATAATAGTGTTTATGGGCAAGAGGAGTTGGGTGTTATCGTAATTACGCATTATACGAATCCGACTAAAACAACAATCATAGGGTCGGCTTCGTGTCCGAGTGTCTTTAATGATGTAGGATAAAAAAACGATATTTTTGTTATAAAAAATAAAGTATAGAGATAATAAATTGGAGAAATAAATGGGATCAAATATCAGCCCCTCAGGTGCAGTTGTTAATGTAACGGAAGCCGGTGGTAATACCTATAAGGCATTATCAGGCATATCATGGCTAACTGTTGGTGATGTTATGAATATTGCATCTACGTGTAATAACGTTGCAATGAAAACGTACAGGGATACTAATACGCTCAGAGTAGATTGGTCTGAGTTTGGTAGAAGTGTCGAGTGGTTTGATGCTGATACTGTTTTTAGTGGAACTCCAAATAAGGCTACCATTGCAGATATTAGTGCTGGGACTAGCCCATTGGCTCAGTTTGCACTTGGGTCTACTGGGGTGGTGTCTGCTAATGATAATGCAAGAGCTTCTGTGAGATATTATGATCCTCATGGTGTTTATGATGAAGATGAAAGTAGTTATGCTACCGATAAATTTAGGGTTGATACGTTTGCCCCACTTTACAATACTACTGCGCTTATAGAAGAATTTTCAGGTGAAAATTATAGATTTACGAAGAATGCTGTTGATTCATTTTTGAATAATAGTGGTGTTACTTTAGGTAATGCTGACTGGAATTCTGCTCTTGATATAACTCCTGCTGTTGGTGGTGAATTAAGTTTGCAGGTTGCTTATAATAATTTGATTTATCCTAATCGGAATTATGTTGGGACAGTACCTAATGGTAATAATTATTCTGGTTTAACAGGAGTAAGGACTTACTATAGACTTCTTGAGGGGACTGGCCCTTATAACGGTGGAACGATTACATTTCATGGTTTGTCAAATGCGTTAAGTGAGATTCAGGGTAAGACAAATATTGAAGTTTATTTACATCTTCCTGGTGTTGCAACGTATCAGTTTGGTGGTGGATTTGAGAATGGAAGCATTTTTCAAGATCTTGGTATTTTCCAGAATAATCCTGGTGGATGTTTAGCATTTACCGGTGGATCTGGTGAAAATGTTGATTTTAGTTTTGGTACGATAAGTTCGGCTTTATCAAATTATAAATGTTTTATAAAAATTAAAGTTAAAAATACTAGTGTGACATTAAATAGGATCACATTTAGTCCTACATATGCATAATTGGAGATAGGCAATGCCGATTCAAGAGAGTATTATTGAAAGTCTTGCTGTTAAGCATATTCAGAATGTTGGTTTTTCTACTCAGGCAAAGGACTTTACTCAGGAAGAGAGATTAGTTCCTAATCCTCATCTTGTTATATCAAAAGAGATTCCGGCTGAGGAGTGGCAGACATTGACTCCTACTCAAGCAATAGCATTGGGTAGAGTAGAGAAGCATGTAGTAAAAATGACTGCTGATTCAACAACGGGAACACCTGGGAATGAAAAAGCATTCTATGCTGATGCAGCAGAAGATATAGAAAATCCGGGAACTGGTTTATTGTCAGGTTTTCTGGTTGTGCCAGGCTCATCCTTGTGGATAGTTGAGCTTTTTGAAGATAATGGTTCTGGGACTGCTCCTGATTATGGTAGTCCGATTGTACTTGGAAAGGGGAGTACATGGGCTATAGATGCTCCTACGGGCGTTTTATGGTTAGAGAGCGGTACTACTTTAAATGCTTTTACTAAACCATTCTGGCTTGTTGGTCATACATTTGTAGGAAAAATTCTTGATATATACGAAAATCAGGAACAAACTTTCGATAATTTATTAAGTAATTCATCTTTTGAATCTTGGATTTTAGCTAGTAATGTTCCTGATGGTTGGTCAAAGGGGACTGGCGCAACAGCAGAAGATAATGATGCAGCCGATGTTCATTTCGGTGGATCTTCATTAAGTATAGCGCAGGTACCAGGGCCGTCATTTTTTGTTAGGCAAGATGCTCCAGGGTTTGTATCTACCATAGGTAGCGGGTGGGCTGGACAAGATGTTACATTTAGTGTTTATGCTAAAGCAAGTGGTGGTACTGCACAAACAGTTAAGTTACGTATAGAAGATGGAGTTGGTAGTACGGAGCAGTTATTTAGTATAGCCGGTAATTTTGAAAGATATAAAATTACTCATAGAATGTCAGTTGGATCAACACGTATAAGAGTTTTTATTGCTCCAGAAGGTTTTAGCGCAGCAACGCAGACTATCAATTTGTGGGTTGATGGGGCAATGTTAACTTTTGGGTCGGCAACAGTTCCGTGGGCTCCACGAACTGCAAATGACACTTATCCTAATGCGTTAGGTAATGATCTTTCTATAGGTGGTAATTTAGGTGTTGTTGGTACTGCTATTATCGGTGGTGCGACATCGGTTCCTTCTCTTAATGTTAATGCTGGTGGAATAACTAATGCTGGTGCTATTTCAGGAGCATCTACGATTGCTATGGGTGGGGCTCTTACGGGAGTGACTACTATTTCTGCATCTGGGTTGATTACCGGAAATGGTTTAAATAATAGTAGTGGAGGTATAACTAATGCTGGTGCTATTTCAGGAGCTACTACTATTTCTGCATCAGGGTTAATTACCGGTAATGGGTTGAATAATAGTAGCGGTGGGATAACGAATGCTGGCGCTATTTCTGGAGCGTCTACTATTGCTATGGGTGGTGCTCTTACCGGTGTAACTACTATTTCTGCATCAGGGTTAATTACCGGTAATGGGTTGAATAATAGTAGCGGTGGGATAACGAATGCTGGCGCTATTTCTGGTGTTACTACTATAGGTGCATCAGGAAAAATTACAGCCGGTTCATTTCAGGGACCAGCATTTTATTTTGAGGCAACAGGTTCTGGTGGTGGGCAAATTGACTATGATACTACCAATGATGTTGTGCAACATCTTAACGGTGGGACAGCTGCAGGTGGATTATTTGGTAGGATAGGAATAAATCCAAGTTATGCTAATGCAATAACTGCATTAAATACATTAGGTGGCCCGAATAGTTTGCATGTATTGAATAATGCACATATAGGGGGGAAATTAGGAATAGGAGTAAATCCTCCGAAGGCTGATTTTCAGTATAAAGATGTTTTGGGTATTTTAGATTTTGATTCTGGGGCTAATGCATCTACTTGGTTTACCAGAAATATTTACTATAGTGGTACTTATAAACGTTTAGTAGCCGATAATGATGCTGCTATGTTTGGTATTAATGCTGCTGGGGAATTTCAATATTTTGGTAATACCGATGCAAATACTGCTATAGATAGTCTAGTTAGTATATCAGAAAGATTTAGTGTTAAAAAATCAGGGCAAACAACTATAACTATGCCAGGTGGTGGGTATAATGCTACGTCAGGATTGACTGTTAAGTCTAATGTTGCTAGTGCAAGTGTTGGGGCAAGTTCAATAATTCATAATGAAAGTAATTCCCCGCTTGCTTTTGCTTCACTATCTTTTCGTCAAGGGAGTAATGTTGTTTCACCAAATAGGGGTGCTGACATATTCACTTATTATAATCCATCTGTAGCTGATACGTATGACTTAAGTATAAGGCAGATAACTGATGCTGGGGTTGCCTTTAAGGATAGTGTTAGTAATATTATCTGTCTTATTGGTGCTAATGGTACCATATTTAGCGAAGGTAATTTTATAGGTAGGTCAGATAATACTTCTGATTTAGGTGGTATTAATAATAGGTTTGCTAATTTGTATATGGCAAGTACAATAGAGTTTGCTCATACGTCAGAAGGTGTGATAGGTCATGCTGTTCATACTACTTATCATGCGCAGGATACTAGCGTGTATGGTGGTAATACAACGGGTGGAGGTAGAAGCGGTGGTGATGTTAATCTAGTGGCTGGGACAGCAACTTCTGGTGCTGGTGGAGATGTATATGTTACTGGAGGAAATGCTATCACTGGCTTTGGTGGAAATGTCTATGTTGGTTCTGGTTATGGTAGTAGTGGAGAAGGGTTCGTTTCAATTAATGGTAGTTATGTTGGCATAAATGACATTACTGTAGCTGATGCTAAAATAAGTAGTGTTAAAACTATAGAATTTGATTCATCTGATTATGCTGAAATAAAACATGGCGATGTATCTAGTGGGTCATCTGATGGTTTTTCGTTGGAAGCAAGTTCTACAACTAGTACTAGTTCTGGGGTTTCGGGTGGATGGATGGGGATGTATGCTGGTCATAGTCCGGCTGATGGTGGCTCTGGTGGTGGGGTTGAGATAAAAGGTGGGAATGATTATAACACGACTCCTGGAAGTGAAGGTTACGGTGGTAGTGTATATATATATGCTGGATATGGTGGAATAAATGATCGTAATGGTAAGGTTTATCTTAATGGTAAAGCAATAGATATTAATGGGGCTGATATAGAAGATGCAAAGTCAATATATTTTACGAGTTATAATGATGCATATATTGTGCATCCTGACACTAGCTCTAATAGTGCTGATAACATGTATATACGAGGTAGCAGTAGTACAAATACCTCTGATTATGCAGATGGTGGAGATGTTAGGATAGATGGTGGCGATGCATTGCTTAGTGATGGTGGTGAAGGTGGTACTATCAATATTAGGGGTGGTGATGGAAAGCAATCAGTTGAGGGATATGGTGGGGATGTTAATATTAATGCTGGATATGGTTTTCCATTTAATAGTCCTATTAATAATGATGGAACAATTTCTATAGGTGGTAAAACCATTACCTTTAACCCTGCTTCCGCAAGTAACGGTGGATATGTCTCAGGACATTTAACAGTACTTACAGGGACTACTGGTGCTGGCGCATCATCGGGTGTAACTCTTCCTACTGGTTTTACATCAGACAATTGCGTTCTTATTAATTATGAAGTTGAGGCATTTAGTAATATATGGTATAGTATGAATTATCCTGTTTTTACTTTTGGCTCTTTTTATGCTTATTTTAGTAGTTCTTCAGCTTTACAAATATATCATAATCATGCTAATTTACAAACTAAAGGTTATAGGATAACATTATATAGACAATATTAGAAAAGACAAATTAAAATAAATTTCATGGAGACAATCAATGTCAGATGTCTACTCTCTATATACACAGAATGGTGTGCCGGTATCTAGAAAAATATTTGAAAAAGTAGTTTTCAAATATGATTTGAGTATAACGCCGACTGATCTGATAGCATTCCAGGATATAATGATTACCAGTTTTGAAAATTTCCTGTTTGCTACACGCGGGCAGCTTAATGGTGTTTATAAAACTAAATTCAATACTGAAACAGAAGAATTTGAGCCTGGATTGGTTACATCTTTACAGCAGGCAGTAGTATTATCTCCTACCAGTAATTATGAGTTAAAGATAACTAAGGGAAAAGCATATATAGGTGGGCAGGCTGTTGATATCCCATTAAATGATTATGTTGAAGTTCCCGATAATGATGTCTATCCAGATCTTGTGGTATTACACCTTATATTAGAAAGATTAAATAGTAATTTTATACCTGTTGCTCTTGGTGAGCCAGGCTTTGCTGTTATAGATGGGAAACATACGTCAGATAGAGTAGAATCGGGGTATAGATTAAGGTTAGTGGATACGCTTCCAACAGAGATGGATGCTGATGGGAATATACTGTTTCATGAAATTGCAAAGTTAGTTAGACCGGAAATTCTTAAAACTCAATCTGAAGTTGCTTTAGATAAGATGGATGGGACACATGATGAGGGTGTCAATTGGGCAAAATATGAGGCTAATCTTAATATATTGACTGTAGAAAAAGTTACCTATTTAACATATGGTGGCGAAACGATTATTAAGATTCCGTCTGCTATTACTCAGTCAAAGTGGGATGCATTAAATAATAATGGGATGTCGAGTGATCTTGTCCCAGGTGTTTATTATGTTCCTTATACAAGAAATATTTTAATTGTATTATCTGATGTCAGTTTGATTTCCCAGGAGAGAATATGGTATTTGCCTCATACGGCTGAGTTAGAGCTTACTGATATGCGATATATCATAGAAGATTTACCGAGTGTTATCAGTGCTGCCAATCAGGCTGTTGAAGATATTGGGATTCATACTACTAAATTTTTTGAGGCGTATGTTCCTGACGGTTTGCAAGATGAGTTAACTAATGGAACAGCTAATACTTTTTGGGTTTTACCAATAGCAGAAGATGAGTCGATAGCAGTTTATCTAGACGAAGCGCTAGTTAATGGTGCTCTTTATACAGTTACGAATGTTGTAGATAGAACGTATATAAAACAAGGTGAAGAGGTAACAGAAGAATGGGGAAGAATTGTTTTTCTTGTTCCACCGGCATCCGGACAGCGTTTAACGGTTGATTTTTACCATGATGCTCATACATTATATGTTGAAAATGCCAAACATGAATCTCATAGGAATGATATTGATGCTCATCCTAATTACATAAATAATAATGAGTTTGAAGAGCATACAAAAAATCTTAATGGATCTAATCCTCCAATAGGTACTGTTGTTGCTCATGATAACAGGTATTATACTCAAGAAGAACTTGATCATCCGACTACAGGGAAGTCTGATAAGGGGCATGATCACGATACTGAGTATTCTACAATTATTCATCAGCATCAAATATCTGATGTCGATACTCTTCAATCGTTACTTACCAAGATAGAAGATAATCTGGGAGTTTATGATAAAACAACCAGATTGATTATGGAAAGGGTTACTCAGGATGTAAATGGTGTAAATACAGTTTTTGAAGTTGATAGTTTATTGTTAGAAGATGAGACTTCAAGGCTTGTTGGTGTAAGGGCAGATTTGACTGATGATAGTACCAACAATCCTATTATATTGGAATTATTATATAATCCTAGTTTTGGTACGGTGACTTCTCTTCCGGATAATTTTACTGTTAGAGATACTGTTGCTGACTTTCCTACCGATGGGTCTCTTGTTGGTGGTCATATAAATCCTAATACAGCTAATGGTACCCCTCAGGTTTATGAAATAATTTCGAATACAGCCACTACTATTACTGTGGATGGGGATATTTCAGCGTATACAGCACCAGGGCAACCATATTCAGTTAATGATTTCACTCCTGGAGGGATAAATCCTTGGACAGTTCCACAGAGAGTTAGTTTTAGTGGTAATAATCTTGGGCTTGTTGTATCTGCAGTTCAATCTGACGATGAAGTATGGACATTATGGGTTGATACAGAAGATGTTGGGGCTAGTTATAATTTATGGTGGGCAACTCAGAAGATATCAGAAGAAGTGTGGTCACCTCCTGTAAATACAGGATTTATTGTTGATTCTGATTCTAGGCCTTCTGTTGTGAAAATTCCAAATGGACCAGATGAAGATTTAATGTTTTTATTTACCAGTTCTTTGCCTGTAAATAGTCACAATGTTTATTATAGTTATGTGTCTTATGGTCAGACAAGTTTTGCTGATCCTGTACCTTTTTATGATTTGTCAGATGAAATATATTCACCACAAGGGAAATACATATACAATACTGGTGGTACTGGTGATAAGATATGGCTTGTCTATAGAAGGGTTGAGAGCGGGATATCAAACATTTATTTAAGAGTTTTTAATAGTACAGCACCGTATGCAGCATCTGGAAGTGAAATTTTGATAAGTGATGGTGTTAATAATTGTTATTACCCATCTCTTTCTCAGGAATTATCTGACGGTGGAGATGTTTGGATATCGTGGGTTTGTGATAATTCTGTTTATGATAATAGTAATAGACCTATGGCTGCTATATTGGATGTTGATACTGCCATAGTAGTCGCTGCAGATTTTATACCTTCAGACTTATCGGCTGTATTAGATAATTTTAATATTGACTCTAGAATGGAATTACATCATAGTGCTGATGGTAACGTCTGGTTAGTATATAGTGTCATTGAAGGTGGAAGTTTTAATGTTTATTATACGCATTTGAAATATCAATTATCTACCAATAGCATTATTAGTGTAACACCTCCAGTCGAGTTAAATAGAGGGCATGAGGTTTCAATTACCGAAAGATCAGATCAGACAATTTGGATAAATTATAATCAATCAACTCAGGTTTATAGTCAGGTAAGGTCGCTTGGTTCAGGGGAAGTTAAATGGACAAGGGCGACAGCAGAGTTAGAGTTTGAGGAAGCTCCTATAAATGGTTCATTTTTTGAGCTTAGATGGCAATTGCCATTTTCTGATATTGAGGGTAGGCTTGAGGCTGTTGAAAGTGAAGTAAGGACACATAGGCAAAGGTTAGAGGAACTTGCTGCCTTAATAGGGTTGGGATTTGATATTGACTGGGGCCAATTAGTTGAGACATTAGAATCTATTTTAACGACTATATCAGAATATTTTGAGGGTGATTGTACTTTTGTTGATGCTTTTCATTGGGAAATGCCACTGGAATATGTTGAGTCAATATCCAATAATATTAGATTATTTAAAAATGGGAGTAGATTAAGAAAAAATACGGATTGGACTATTTTGGGTAATTCAATAACTTTTGTTGAGCCTACACCTGAACCATTTATTGTTATAGCAGAATGGAATCAGGTTACAATAGTTGCTTCATCTTCATCGGCTAGTTCTGATTCGTCGATAAGCTCTGATTCGTCTATAAGCTCTGATTCGTCAACTATATAAAAATGAATGTTTAATATTACATTAATAGAAGGAGATGTAAAATGACTGCAAGACCAATGATAAGCGCACTACCTTCGGCTGGGGTGAGCATTGAAGGGATTGTGGATGTATTAGGTGGTAAAAGCATTGCTTATCCATTTACAGTTGGGCCTGCCAATAATTATGTATTGAAGGGGCAGGCCACAGAGGCTAATGGGAATGATGGGACTGTTAGATGGGCAGAGCAGAATTGTACCCTTGATAATTTTAGAGGGGTTGCTATAACTTCGGCTTTGCAAGAGGATGAAATTACTATTATGAGACATGGGATAGCCAGAATGGTTTATGCTATATCGACAAATTTGGTTGTTGGAGTAGGGATTTCTATATGGGGTTTTGGTAAGGTTTGTGCTATTGGAGAGGTGGGTGAAGATGGCTCATCTGTTACAGATAATCTTATTGGTTATGTTTCAAAGGTTGGTCCTGGATATGTTGATGTTGAGATAAATATGATGGGAGAGGAACAGGCAGAATTTTCTGATTCTTCTAAGTCGTCACTTTCTGTTAGCAAGTCTTCAGAAAGCTCATTATCGTCAAGCTCTGATTCATTGAGTTCAGGTTCTTCTAATAGTTCCTTGTCTAGTGTTTCGGTAAGTTCTGAATCAAGTAAATCGTCAGTAAGTTCTTTATCGTCAGATAGTTCTGATTCATTAAGTTCTGAATCGAGTAAGTTATCATTAAGTTCTGAATCAAGTAAATCGTCAGTAAGTTCTTTATCGTCAGATAGTTCTGAATCGAGTAAGTTATCGGTAAGTTCTTTGTCGTCAGATAGTTCTGAATCGTCAACATCATCGACTGTTTAATAACATTTTCTAGGAGATTGTTTTAAATGGCAGTTAGAGACATGTATTTAATCGTTTTTGCCCCCGTCTATGGGCCTTCAGGTTATGCTAAACTTGCACGTGGTTTTATACTGGAATTAGATAGGCTAGGAGTAAGAATAAAGTTAGAACCAAATAAGTTATGGGAACCACATGAAGCCCCGCTGCCTGCAGGAGTATTAAGGAGACTCAACGAATTAGAGAAAACAGTAATTCCAAGAGGATTTACTCCTCCAAAACTTAGTCTGGGCATTGCTCCGTGGTTTGATAGGAGTTATGCTGGCTATAAAATAGGCTATACGATGTTTGAGTTTTCCGATGTTCCGAATGTGGGTAAATATGACTGGAAGAAAGCATGTTTACAGATGGATGAGGTGTGGACTCCAAGTACATATAATTTAAATACCTTTAATGATAATGGTATTAATAATGTTGTTGTTATGCAGCCTGGAGTTTATGTCGATCAATACCATCCTGCTATTGAACCGTTAATAGAAAAAGATGATAGGGTTAGATTTCTTTCTATTAGTGAGTATACTCCTAGGAAGGGGTTTGATTTACTTTTGCCTGCTTATTTAGCCGAGTTTTCAAGCGATGATAATGTTTCCTTAATATTAAAGGCTTACAATGGTTCTAAAAAACCGACTGAATCCAAAAGAATAATAAAAGAAGATATTATAAGATATCGTAGGGAATCGCCCAATGTTTTACACCCTCACATTTTATTTATAGGTGATATAATAGGTGATGATAAAATGCCAGGATTGTATACGTCTGCAGATATATTTGTTTTATTGACTAGGGGCGAAGGATTTGGGTTACCTATGGCAGAGGCTATGGCATCTGGGTTGCCGTGTATATTGCCGGATAATTCTTCTTATCTTGATTTTGTTAATAGTGATAATGGTTATTTAGTTAAAACCAATGGGCTTGAGGATTATGGAGATCTTCATAAAGCAAGTGTATTATATAAGAATTCTCGTTCTCCTGTTATAGATGTATTGCATGCAAGAAAGTTAATGAGAGAAGCTTATGAAAATATTATGGTTGCAAGAGCTAAAGGTGCAGTGGCTCGTCAAAAAATAACGAGTGAATTCAATTGGACTGTTGCTGGGCAAAGAATGTACGAAAGATTGCAACAATTAGATGAGTATTGGATACCACAGCAGGTTAGTTTAGTTACTAATAATTTTGAAGAACTTATATTAGATGATAGTGTTGTTGTTGATAGACCTCAGGAAAATATGTTAAATATTAATGTTGTCTATAAGGATACTAAAGTAAATACTGTTGCAATGTTAATCCCATCATGGGGGGATAATTGTGGTGTTGCTGATTATACAAAGGAATTAATAGAGAGGACAAGAGGACAACAGGACATAACAATAATAAAAAATATATATAATCTTGCTGACACTGTAAAGCGACAGGGTATTAGGACAGTACATATACAGCATCATTATTCTTTTTATAGTCATAAGAAATTAGTTGATACGATAGAAATATTAAAAATGATGAATGTCCAGGTTATTATCACAGTACATGATTATGCTTGTGGCATTATGGGCGTTGCGCATAATTCTGGTTTTGCAAAATGCGATTTGGTTATTGTGCATAGTGAGATGATAAAGAGTAAAATGATTTCTGAATGTGGCGTTGCTCATGATAAGGTTAGGGTATTAATAATGGGTTGCGATGGGCGATATTCATTGGATAAGGATCAAGCAAAGAAAAATATTAGGATGACAAATAAGAAGATAATTGCTTCTTTTGGATTTCTACAGCCTCACAAGAATTGGATTGAAGTTATTAAGGCAATGCCAGTCATTAAGCGTGAAATACCAGATATATTGTACCTTATTATTTCTGTTGTTAAGAGAGATAGAGTAGCAACACAAATGTACGATGAATTATTGGATAATACAATTAGAAGATTAGGTTTATCTGATAATGTAAAAAGGTTTAAAAATACATTACCAGAAGATAGAGTATTACAGATGTTGGCTGCTAGCGATGTGATTATTTTACCATATAATAATTATAGTATTAATAATGTCGAATATTGGGGAGTTTCGATTGCCAGCAGATTTTGCATGAGAGTTCAAAGACCATTAATGGTATCAAATGCAAGTTTTTTCTCTGATTTGCAGAATGTTTGTGAAATTGTTACTCCAAGTGCAACAGTAATATCGAAAGGTGTTATCAATTTATTGAATGATGAGAATTTGCAAAGAAAAATTGTTTTAAATCAATATAATTTTTGCAATACTAATTCATGGACTGATTTTGGTAATAAACTCGTTAAAATTTATGAAGAAATTCGAGAAAAAGCTTAAAATTATAAAACAAGGACCTCGATGATGTCTACATTATTAGAAGGATATTTAAAAGCTCAAGGAAAGTCCTTTAGGCATATTAGTAAAAAGGGCAGGGTTAAAGCGGGGTTTATCGATGATTTTGATACGCCTATATGGGTTGAAAAATTTGGTATGCCTCCGATTAGGTGTGCCCCAGATTACATCGAGGTAGTAGATGAATTTGCCAAAAAGGATTTAAAGGACGCTAGTCCTACTGATCCGAAATCTAAAAAGGGTAAAAAGGAATCAGAGGTTAAGATATATGGTGTCCCAATTATTAAAATGAAGGTTACGAAAAAAGGGGTACGTAATCCTATAACACCAGAACAGATAAAAAAAGCCTATGAGTTTTTTAAAGTACCACAAGATCATTTTAAGGGTCTGAAAGAGATTATAATTAGTAATGAGTTAACTAGCAAGAAATGGGCTTTTGGTACATATAACATCAAGAAAAAAGGGAAAGAATTACTTGAAAATAGGATTACTATATGGTGTCAAAAAGAAGAAATGATGAATGGGGAGTTGAGGTATCGTGTAACACCGAGTAATGTCAGCGGGCCTTTATTCTTAACATCGGGGCGTTTTCATTATGAAATATTAGGTGACACTATTATTCACGAATTGGGGCATCATTTTGATCTTTGGATTAATGAAAAGCCAATAGGTGGGACAGGATGGGTAGCAAGGGCAGAAAGTTTTGCTGAAAAATATACAAGAAGTTTTGTCGCCATTAAGAGAAGGAGCGAGGAATTTCTTGATTTAATGACTGGATATGGAGAAGAAGATAATAATGGGAAAATAAATAGTATGGGCAAGAAAGATGAAAATGCTGTTCAAGATGTTGAAATGAACAAATAGTCATATTATTTTTAGCAATATTGATATAGAGATTAAGATTTAATATTTTGTAGGTTTAATGAAAGGGAGTATGGTATGCGCAGCGATTTAGGATTATCGAGCGGTTGGAGTGGTAGGATGTATCAGAGTTACAATGCGACTGTCGATTGGCGTAATAGCGTAGCTGTTGATTGGAAGCAATATAAAAATGGAGAAGGAATGAGAGTTTTGATTATTGGCAGTGGATTGGACAGTCATCAAGATTTAAAAAGAGTAGAAGGTTACAATTTGTCTACAGGCAATCCTTATACATTAGATGATTTTAATGGTCACAGTACTTTTATTGCTGGGATAATTGCAGGGAAAGGTGAGTATTACATTAAGGGGATAGCGCCTAAAGCTGAAGTTTCTCCAGTTAAGATTTTTGACAACAATGAATTAGCAGATTTCCGGACACTTGAGACAGCCTTATTGTGGGGGCTTGATAATTATGCATCGGTTGTTCTGGTTGATGTTGAACTTTTTAATACATTGCCATCTACGATAAAAAATATTATCGTTGATTTAGAGAAAGACGGGATCCCAGTTTTTATAAATGATAGGAAAAATGGTGATTTTGATTTTAATAAATTTGATAGTGATTTTCAGAATAATTCATGTTGGTTAGATAATTGGTATAAAAAGGCAGAATGTATAGATAATTCACTGGCTATTGCTGTAGGACTTGCTGTTTTAATAAAAGAAAAATTTATTGATATTAAGGCAGATGAGATTTATTCTAAGATAGACGCTATTTTGTTTCCAAAAGAAAAATAGTAAATAACAGATAGTAGCTAGGTGTTATTATGCTTAATGTTGATGTTGGCAGTGATGTACTATCTGCCATTATGTCTTTATTGTTAATTATTACCGTTATTTTAGTGTATATATCTTATATATTAAGTACTATTAAAGGGGTAATTGGCAGTAGCGAAAAGATAATTGAGAAACACGTCATTCATGGTAAACGTGGTGAATATAATGTTGATGAAGAAGATGGAATAACAGATGAGGAAAGACGGAGAAAGATTCAGGAAGATATAAAGTTGGAAGAGAAATGGAATAATAGAAAAGTAGAATCAAAAACAAATGGGGTAGGGACTGAAAATATAGTAGATGGTAAAAAATCTTTAGATGCAGTTAATAAATTAAGAAAAATGCATGGGGATGATAATAAAGAATAATAAAAAAATAAGTAACAAACGGATAATGGGCGTGATACGATTGTGGACAGTAGTAAGGTCGTGCTTAGCGGGAATGAGAGATTTTGTATAAGATGTATTTTTAATATTTATAAAAAAGATCATCTGTGTAGTCCGTATCCTTGTGGCAAGAAGACATGTAAACCAATACTAGAGTCAGATATGGTCGATGGAAAAAGTAAAATATCAAAAGCGAAGAGTGATAAGGTTTTCGAGAGAAGGCGTACAGAACAGCCAACGAAGCGTATTATAGATAAACCGGTTGATATGGGTAATGCTTACAAGCATAGCGTTAGACCTATAAATATCAACAGAAAGATAAATGAAAGTGAGGTTGTTAGTATGAGTGAGCGTGGTTCCGATGTTAGTAATGATAAGTCAGCAGCCGAGCCTAATAGTAGTTCTTCTACTGGTAACGGGAAAGCTGTAGGTATCGATGTAGGGACGGCTTTTATTGTTTCTGCGCGCTATAACGATAATCAGCAGATAGATACTATTTCTGCGAGAGATGGTTTTTTTAAAATGGAAGCATCAAAACAGAAAAAGAATATGCTTGATTCATCAAATGTTAAATATGTAAAATTGGGAGATGAATTATTTGTTGTTGGCAATGAAGCGTTTGATATGGCAGTATTATTTGACCAGAAGTTGAGAAGACCATTAAAAGATGGTGTTTTGTCAGCGGATGAGAAAGAATGCGAACCTGTTATTATGGAGATATTAAAAGCAGTAGTTGGGAAAGGTAATTTGAGTGATATTGTTTATTATTCTGTGCCTGCTGAACCGGTTGACTCTGATTTTGATATTATTTATCATGAAGCTAAAATTAGTCATTTCCTGGAGAACCTTGGATTTAAGGCAGAAAATGTTTATGCCATGAATGAAGCTATGGCTATTGTTAATTCTGAATTAGCCGATACTATGTTTACTGGATTGGCTATTTCTTTCGGTGCTGGTATGACTAATGTTGCGATGTCATATAGGGGGCTTGAAATATTTTCTTTTTCTATTGCAAGAGGTGGTGATTGGATCGATGCAGAAGTTTCTCGAAATAGAAAGATTTCATTATCTGATGCTACAGCAACGAAGGAAAGTGATGATTTTGATTTAATGAATCCTACCGATGTTGTTGAGGATGCTATCAGGATATTTTATATTTCTCACCTTGAGTATGTTATTAAAAATATTATGGGTAATCTGGAAATTCATAAAAGGAAGATTAAGCTTAGGGAAAGTTTGAAAGTCGTGGTATCCGGTGGTACTTCAAAGCCTAAGAATTTTATTAAATTATTTGAAGAGCAAGTAGAGAAGAAACCCTGGAACATTCCTGTCGGTGAAGTGGTCCAAGCTTCTAATCCTTTGGATGCTGTTGCGAGAGGTTGTTTGATAGCGTCACAGAGAGATTTGTTGGATCGTTAAGGCAGGATATTAGCAAGGACATACTATGAGCAAATGCACTGAGTGCAGTAACGATATTTATGATTTTGAAGAGTTGAAGTATGGATTATGCTGGGATTGTATGTCGAATAATGAAAGTATTATAGACGAAAATCCAGACATAGGTGAAATTAAGGATAATGAGATCGAAGATGGAGTAGGAAATGATAAATATTCGGTGAGTATTAGGAATAATGATGGTTCAAGACTTACATTATGCACCGAAGAGTTAGATAAAGGTAAAATGAGCGATGATAAAGCCGAATCTTCGAAACCAAAAAAGACGACTACCGTTAAGAAAAAGACAGGTAAAAGCGTAAGTCAAGATGATATCGATCCCGAAAATGGTGATGAGCCCCCAGTTGTAGACGGGGAGAATAATGAGAAGGGCAGTAAAGAACCAAAGACTACTACCGAACCAAAACCTAATGTTGCGCCAAAGAAATCAGATAATGATGAAGGTGAACAACAGCTTATTCGGGAGTCAAAAGAGATAATTACTAAGTCGTCTAGAGCAAAAACCAGAGCGTTTGCTTTAATTAATCAAGCATTAAAGGAAACTGGATTATTTGAAGTAACTGCTACTGCGGATGGGAAAAGAATGACGGTTGGTTCTGCTCCTTTTAAGGACAGGAATATTGAAGATGTTATTATGTCTACGACTATGGAAGTTCTTGATACTGATGTTGCTTCTGGTACTAAAAATAAGAAAAAATAAAACTGAATTGTAGGTGGGTTTATTATGAGCTATGGAAGTGGAAGAGAGAGACGTAAAAGATTAAGATCTATAAAAGATATAAACGATGGAAATGTAAAACGTTTTCTTGAGTTGGCAGCAAATGAATTTACCGGTGATTATCCAGGGCTCATTAATAATAGGGCATCTGATAGTGAGACAGCGGTAGATAAAGAATTTCTAACTGCTGTTGCAAGTAAAAATTTGACAAATGCTTTTACTGCTTTCCAAAGAGATGTTAATAATTTAACCCTTACTGAGGTATTACAGAAAATAGTTAGAGAAAATATGGATTTAAAATTTTCTGACATACCAGAAACAGTTCAGTCGTATATGAGAGGCCCTGAGGCGAAAGGTATATTTTTTAGTACTTCTCGTGCAGGGATAAGGAGAATTTTACAGGCCCCTATTCAACTTGGAATCAGCAGAACCGTTTTACAGAAGTACTTGCAATAGTGTTACCATTATGGTAACTTTGATTGAATGTAGCTTTAAGTAAAGGGGGCAGGTGATTTCTTGCCTCCTTTTTTATTTGGAATTCCGATTAATTAAATAGTATAAATAAAGTATAATTTTATGGATAACGCATTATTTAAAAATGTTAAAATTAGTCAGGAAGATGCCATACGAACTCAGTGGTATTCTATATGGTCAGTAGGAATTCCTAAAATTGGGAATTTACATAATTGGTTTGTATATCATGCTCATGAAGATGGGGATATATTAAGTAGTTCATATATTTTACATGAATATTATGAGTTAAAGGAATTGGAGAGATTTGGTTGTAGTCCATTCGATATTAATAGTATATCATTAAAAAGATTAGCGAATAGGGATGGTTTTCAGGATATAAAAGAATATTTGAAATGTCTTAATGATATAGATATAATACTTGTTAATCAAAAAGTAGCGCAGGCATCTCATGATTATGAATATGGAATGGCGCACGAATATGCTTTATTAAAGCAATTAACGTATTTAAGGAAGGAAGCCTACAAGAAAGGTTATGATGTTTCATTTAGTTCTTTGGCTACAACAATGCCGTTTGCAAATGATAGGGGAGATTTTATAGATAAGCCGATAAAGCATATACAACCTGAAACGATGGCAAGTTTTATTACTCCAAATGAAGATGAATTGAAAGTTGCTAAGCAATTTTGGGGTAGGTTAAATGACCAGATTTCATATAATATTTTTAGCAAATTTTATAGTAAACGTTTTCCCTATACCATTAATCCGGTTATAATGAACATATATGATGTGTTAATGGGGGATTAATTTATTGTCGCTCCCTTCTATTGTTAGGAGGGAATTATGGATCAGGCTGAATTTAAACGGTTTATGGAAGCCCAGAGAAAAGAAGCTTTGAAATTTAAAGAAAAGATGGAAAAGAAGTTAGGTAGAGAATTGGGTGATGATCCAATTTTCCAATGGATTTGGGAATGTAGTGCTAGTTTTCGCAAAAAATGGGAAGATAATTCAAAAAAGGGAGGTAGTACTGATGGGTAAGAGAGTAAGTGATATTGAATCTTTATATCCTCCATTTGCTGAACAGATACAGGATTTTAATAGGAAAATAGAAGAAAGTGAATTGCATGCTTATCTTTTTGAATCATATAGGTCATTTGAAAGACAAGAAGAATTATACTCTCAAGGAAGAAAGAAAGAGAATGGTATTTGGGTCGTTGTTGATAAGACTCAAATAGTAACTAAGGCAACTCCTGGTAAATCATGGCATGCATATGGTATAGCTGCAGATTTTGTTTTTGATAGTAACCCACAGAAGCAGGGAATACAGTGGACATGGGAAGATGCCGATGTAACAAAGCCCGGTAATCAGCCTTTACCTTGGGCAAGATTAGGGGAGTTAGGAGTAAGTTGTGGATTAGAATGGGCTGGGAACTGGACAAAATTTAGGGAGTTTCCCCATTTTCAAAATAGATTTGAATTTGATATTAAAGATCTTTATAATATTCTTATAAAAGATGGAATTAATGCAGTTTGGAAAGAGTTAGATAAAAAAGTAAAACCTGAGAAAACCACAATTATCGTACCTGAAGTAGTAGTAACGCCAGTGGAAGAGCCGGTAGAAGAAATAGAAGTGCCGGTTATTAATGATGATAAAAAAGAAGATGTTAAACCCATTCAAGAGAGTGGGTCATTATTTAAACTGGGGTTAGATATTATAATGGGTATACTTCGTGCCTTTGGTTCAAGGAAACAATCTAAAAAGTAAAAACCCCTTAAGTATTTTAGCTCTATTTATAAAAAATTCGATATTTTCCGGCAAAAAATAAAGTATAGAAATGAGATTCTGCCGGTCCTTCCGTTATATCGTATTGGACAGGTTCATTATTTAACGATTATGATTCCGAGGAAATATAATGTCCAGTAGTTCAATTAGCTCATTAAGTTCCGAATCGTCTTTAAGTTCGATTAGCTCTGATTTATCTGAGAGTTCATTATCTTCCGATAGTTCAGAATCTAGTGGCTCATCCGACAGTTCAATTTCAAGTGATTCTTTATCGTCAAATTCTTCGATAAGTTCAGATTTATCTGAGAGTTCATTATCTTCAATAAGTTCAGAATCTAGTGGCTCATCCGACAGTTCAATTTCAAGTGATTCTTTATCGTCTTTAAGTTCGATAAGTTCAGATTTATCTGAGAGTTCATTATCTTCCGATAGTTCAGAATCTAGTGGCTCATCCGACAGTTCAATTTCAAGTGATTCTTCAAATTCGGTTAGTTCAGTATCATCTGATAGCTCAGACTCAAGTGATTCTTCATCTTCTTTTGATGTACAGGTGTTAGGTATATCAGGGATTGTTGGTGGTGATACTTTTTATAATGATGGGCAAGATAGGATATCTATAGCTGTAGCGTCAGAGATTCTTTTGATTCCAAGTGTTGCCGCTGATCCTAATTTTAATAGTGAAGAAAAATGGTCTTCTTTTGCAATTGTTTATAGGCATAGTAGTGGACAGAAAAAAGTTATAAGTCATAAATATAGAAATGGTCAGTGGCGGGGAGTATTTAGTCTTAATAGTGGGACTAACACTGGGACTTGGCAAAAGATGATGATAATTATAGCTGATCATAATGGTGATGTTTTTACATTACGTAGAGGCGATGTTGGTTTTGATGAAGATGTAAATGTTGAAATATATGTACCATAGTAATTCTGTTTCATCTGATAGTTCAATA
>Ga0307379_10003801_pt1 | contig 21768 bp, 41 predicted proteins | sample UN2MG_FD_202237 | JGI IMG/M metagenome (GOLD analysis project Ga0307379, IMG submission 202237) | Soil microbial communities from Risofladan, Vaasa, Finland - UN-2 | ecosystem: Environmental > Terrestrial > Soil > Coastal area > Acid sulfate soil | place: Finland: Risofladan, Vaasa | collected... | reverse complement strand
GCGCAGATACCAGTAGTAGCTCGTGATGCGGGCGTCGTATCGCCACTTGACCGTTTTGGCCGCGGGGCCAGAGCAGTCCTCGTTCAGCAGCATCCGATCCGAGAGCCGGAGCCCGTCCTCGGAGCCGGTGATCGTGTCGTCCTGGCTCGACCAGCCTCCGCCGTATGCGTCCCACGCCCGCTGCTGCTCCGGCGTCAGCCCCTGCGGCCCCCGCTTCTTGCGGCGCATGAACATCAGGACGGCCGGGACGAGCAGTAGGATGGGGCTTAGGGCCACGAGGCATCGTACCACCTTGCGCCACTGGCACATCGTGGGCAGGATGGTCGCGCTATGAACGAGACGACCGGCGACCTGAAGCGCGATGTACTCTCCTTCACCGGGGCGTTTGCGCGCCGCGCACTGGACAACCTCTGGACGGACGGATCCAGCGTCTACGGCCTGGCCCGGGAGACCGTCGCCCGCACCGCCAAGGGCATCGCCTTCGGAGCGGCTGGAGCGGCCATCGGAGCGGTTGGCGGGTTCCTGGTGGGCCCGAAGCCGCCCCACGATGGCGACCCCCGCGTGCTGATCCGCGAAAAGGTGCTCGGCGACCTCCGTTTCGCCCGCACTCTGCGCCAGATGCTCCCCATGGGTGAGTCGATGCTGCGTAACTGGGAAATGCAGTGCGCGCGCATCGTGGAGGACTTGACGGGAGAGCCTGCTCCCGAGGACGACGTGGATGACGCCACCTGGCGCGACCCCGCCGACGAGGACGGCACCGACGACGACGGGGAGCCGATTCACTGATGGCGGTGGAGGTCAAGTGCTTCTACTGCCCGGAGTCCGTCGTGGTGGAGGACGCCGTGATGGGCGGCCGAGAGACCGCCTACCAGGCGATGAAGGCCGTGGGCTGGCTCCTGGGCGTGCGGCAGGACGGGGTGGTCACCACCCTGGACCCTATCTGCCATGAGTGCGGCCGGGGCGTGGTTCAGGCCATGCTGAAGGCCGGGCACGGGCGCGTCTCCCCGCAGGCCAAGCAGGAAATGGGGTCGCTGTACCCGGAGCTGTTCGGGGAGCAGGTGCTGAATTGAGCGAGCAGACGGAGGGCGAGCCCGACCAGGAGGACGATTCCGTCGTCGCCCTGTTCCCCGAGATCGGTGAGCCGGCCGTCAGGACGAAAGGCTCTGGCTGGCGCGCCTGCAAGCACCCGGGCATCGACCTGGACATGGACGAGCGCCAGGCCGTCTGCCGGAAGTGCGAGGAAACGGTCAGCGTGTTCGACTGGCTGGCCGAGCACCTGGGCAAGCCGTTCGGCCGCATGTGGGAGAACTACCGGAGCACCAAGGCCGATCTGACCCGCAGGCGCCGTGAGCTGGACGACCTCATGCGCCGGGTGCAGAACGCCAAGGCCCAGTGCCGACGGTGGGAGGCCAAGGCCAAGGAGGCCGCTGCCAAGTGCGACAAGCCGGTGATGCCGTGCGACTGAGCCTCTGGGACCGCGTGACGGCGGCTGGAAGGGCGGGGCGCGTGGTCTGCCTGATAGGGGACCGGGCGCTGGTGTGGCACGGGCTCGGCCAGGGAGAGGTCTGGTATCTGCTCAGCGACGTGCACGGGCGCGTGGCGGTGCAGCAGGAGCTGTTCGCGTGAGCAACGGACGCAACCGGACCGGGGCTCACGGACGCCACCGGCAACTGCCGAGTCCGGCCAGTTTCACCGGATTCCTCAATAATATCATATAGTTACGCGGTATCGAACGCGGACTTGGCCGTCGAGCTGCCTGCCTGGAAGGGGCCTTGGGGAGGGAATTCGGACCCTCACGGCGTTCAACTACCGACCGGCTCTTGCCAAAACCAGCAACAAAAGCCATGGTTCTGCCGTGCCGGTCCGCAGGAACAGGGAGCGCGCGGTCGCCTATCTGCGCGTCTCGACGGACGAGCAGGAGGAGAGTCCCGCTGTGCAGACGCACGAGATTGAGGCGTGGGCCGCGGCGCGGGGGTGCACCATTGTGGCCGTCTGCCGCGACGACGGTGTGTCTGGATCCACCGAGCCCGAGGACCGGCCCGGGTTCATGGCAGCCATAGACGCCGCCGACGAGCACCAGGCAGCGTTCATCGTCGCCAGCAAGCGCGACCGGCTCTCGCGCGATGTGGACGTGGAGGGCTACATGGTTGTGATCCTGCGGCGCAAGGACATCACGCTGGCCGCTGCGGACGACCATGAGGACCAGCTCCGCCGTCGGATTGATTCCATGTTCAACGAGCACGAGCGGGCGAAGATTCGGGCCCGTACCCGAGCCGTCCTCCAGGCCAAGCGCCGCCGCGGCGAGCTGGTTGGCTCCGTCCCCTACGGATTTCGGCTTGGGCCGGGCAAGCGGCTCGTGCTGGATGCCAAGGAGCAGGCCGTCGTGCGCATGGTGAAGGCGCTGCGAGCGGAGGGGCTCGGCTACCGCCGCATAGCCCAACGACTGAAGGATGCAGGGCACAAGCCCCGAGGCGCCCGCTGGCACCACCAGACCGTCAAGAACATCGCAGACTACGAGCCCCCGGAACCGCTGGAGTGACCAAACGATGCTGACAGGACCCCTTCTTAGCCCCGACGACGCCGCCGTTCTCGATGAACTGCTCTGCGACCTCCCCGAAGGCGTGGTGGATACGCTGAACCGAGTCATGGTCGAGGCTCACACGGGGGCGGAGGGCCGCTCCCCGACAGGCCAGGTGGCCCTGTCCTTCTGGACTATGATCGTGGCTGCGTACCGGATGGGTGAGGCCGGAACCTCCGAGCCCCCCTGCCGCCGCTGCACCGAGTGCCCCGACCAGGCGCACCACTGGATGGAGGATTCTGACGGGGAGGAATGGGAATACTCCCCCGATCCCCGGCCCATCTGGGCCTGCAAGCACTGCGACTTCGTGATGCCCATGGACGACATGGAGGACCCCGACGGCCAATACGAGCGCCGGCTCGCGCGCTCCATCGTGGGTTCCAAGCCTGCAACCCCAACCAGCTACGTGTGCGCCGCGTGCGGCCACCTGGGGAAGAACCCATGAGCTGGTCCTGCAAAGACTGCGACGAGTCCCATCCCGGCCGCTTCGCGTTCTGCCCGGTCACCGGCAAGAGCCGCCACCCAACCCCCGACTGCTCCCACTGCGGCGCGGCCACGCTTCCCGGCTACGTCTGCCCGCCGTGCGAAGCCGCCGCCACCGACGTGCTGGAATCGGCCGAGGCTCGGATCGCTCACGCCGTCGAGCTGCGCCAGCAGGCCGAGCGCCAATGCGAGCGGATCCGCGGCTGGTGGCACGATGCCGTCCGGCGCCGGGGTCACTCCTGGGAGGTTGTCGTCCTGGCGTCCGGCGGTTGGGTCTGCCTGGCCACGTTCGCCACGGAAGCGGACGCCTGGGAGTGGGGCGCCCGGCAACTGGACGCCCGGATGTACCGGGACGGCGAGCTGATCGCCGAGGGGACGGCTGATTCCGACCTTCGGATGCGATGGCGCGAGCCGGGGACCGGAGAGCCGGCGACCGCTCCTGTGGCCGTCCTCCAAGCGGTCATCGACGGGCTGAAGCGGCGCAACGTCCCTGGATCCATCATCAAGCACCTGCGGCGGAGACTCCCATGACCGTGGATACCGAGACCCTGCTCGACATCGCCGACGCGCAGGCAGCCGCCCAGGAGGCAGAAACCACCCGCCTACACCGCGAGCTGGCCGAGGCAAACCCCGACGCTCTGTTCCTGGACGGATTCGACGGGGCCTTCCTGGGCTACGCGCAGCAGCACTCCAAGCCCCCGCTGGCGGTCTACGACCGGGAGAAATGCGTGCAGATCCTGCGCTGCCAGGGCGGGCTGACGCACGAGGACGCCGAGGAATACTTCGCCTTCAACATCGAGGGCGCCTGGACGGGCCCCAACACGCCGCTGATCCTCACCGGCCCGGAGACGACATGAACAGGGTCCAGCACTACCTGACCCTGGTGGACGGCCTATTCGGCCTGCGCGCCGCCACCACGCTCTCCCAGGAGGCGGAGGGGGAGATCGCCGAGGCCCACGACCACCTGTGGCGCAGGATGGGCGAGGCGGAGCAGGCGGAGGTCGAGGCCGGCATCGAGGCTCTCAAGGCCAAATGGGGGTTGCCCACAAGCCACGCCGACGCTGAAGGGCTCCACGACTGCACCCACTGCGGAAAAGAGGACTCCGAGACGATCAACGGCTGCGACCTGTGCGGTGAGTGCAGGGCGCGTGTCCAGCCCGCGATAGACGCCCTGGACGCGCTCACCCCCGAGTACCGCTGCTCTGTGTTCGCGGCCTTCTGCGTCTACTGCGGCGACGACGACCCGGTGTGCCAGTGCACGAACGACGAATAGGGACTCCACCATGATCAATGAAAAAGGACACCCAGAGCCCCCTTAGCTGCGCCTACTGCGGCAAGCCCATTCTGCCGAGCGAGGTCTACTACCGCGTTCAAACCCCGACTGGCCCGAAGCCCGTCCACCACAAGTGCATGGAGGTGCGCGCCTCGTGATACGGCGGACGTGGCACAGGCGTTGCATCCCCTCCGAGCATGAAGATGCAAATGCTCCAAGCCCACGTCTGCTCCCCCTGCGGCGAAATCCGCGACGAGGACGAGATCGCCGACCGTCGCGTGACCATCGCCCTGTTCGGGGCGGTCCCCGCCAACCTGTGCCCCTCCTGTTTGCGGGACCTGTCCGAGGACGAGCGGGTGGAGGTCCACGCCCGTTGGCGCAAGCAGCAGGGCGCCTGAGCGGTTCGGATCCGCGGCCTGCTGGAGTAGACTCGCCTCCATGGCCCGGGAGAATCCTAAGCCCACGGTGTACGTCGCGCTGTACGGGTCTGTGTGGAAGCTGACCCCGCGCCAATGGCTCAAGGCGCTGCGACTTGGAGCGTCTGGCCAGGACTTCAACTGGACCCAGGTGGGCACCGCGTTGGACCGGATGCCCAGGACGCTTTACCGTGAGGAAGATAGAAGCGACCGCTTCGGAACCTTTCAGCCTCATGTGCAGGTCTTTCACCCGTTGGACTGGCGCGCGGAGGACTACCAATACGAGCTAGACCGGGCTCTGGCGAAGCCGAATCCCCCCAAGAAGGCGACGGCGCGAAAGGTCAGTGCCGAGGAAAAGAAGCTGCTCCGGCAGATAGAGCAGCAGCGCGCGCTGGTTGCCGCGTTGGGTAAGATGGCGGAAGCCAGGAAGGGTCGCGCTGGACGAAAGGGCAAGGGGAAAATCTCGGCCGCAGTGAAGCAAGAGGCGGTCGAGAGGTACGCTGCCGGAGAGTCGCTGGCCTCCATTGCCTCCGACCTGGGGATCTCAACCACGACCGTCAGCCAGGTCGCCGTTGACGCCGGTATGCGTAGACAGCAGAAAATAACACCATCCCGGAAGCGTAAGGTTGTGGACCTGTATCGCGCGGGCTATTCGGGCTATGAGGCCGCCGAGGCGACCGGCCTGCCCGTGCCGACCGTCTACAAAATCCTGAGCCAAGCGGGCGTGACCCGCCCCGGGGAGCACGGGCCGATCACCCGCTCTATGGCCCTTGACGCAATCAGAGAGGGGTCCTCTGCGATGGAGGTGGCAACTCTGGCGGGCGTTTCACCCGCCACGGTGGCCATCTGGGCCGAAAAAGCCGGGCTCACGGTCTCTAAAGCATGGACGGGGCCGACTGGCGTAGGGAAGGACAAAGGCGACTTGATGCTCGCGCTCAGGGAGCAGGGGTTTTCCTACGCGGAAATAGGAAAGCGCGTCGGAGCAAATGCCTCAACGGTGCGGGATCACCTGGCCTCGCTCCTGCGCCTTCCCGCCAGGGCGGGAGGGATCAAGGCCAGACGAAACCCCCGCAAAAAGCCGCGAGGCGACGACTACGAAGCACCGCTGTACCACGTCACCTACAGCGGAAGGCTGGCCGGGATCGCTGGCGCGGGCCTGATTCCCGGTGCGGCCGAAAGCATTGGCGGCCAGACCTACGCCGGGCACCGGAAGGGCGCGATATTCCTGACGGAGCCGGACGGTCTGTCCTTTTGGCATGAAAAGGCCGAGGAATGGGCCCACCACCGCTCGGACGACCTACTGGAGGACGGCCTGATCCCGGTGGTGCTGCGCGTGTGGCCAGACGTTGAGTGCGAGCACGACGAGCCCGGCACCAGGGACGCGGGGTCCACGGCGTGGAAGTGCCTGGGGCGCGTAGAGCCTGACGAGATCGAGATTTGGTCCGGCGTCAAATGGCTCCCTGTGGATGAATACGAGGACGTGGACGCGAGCGCCGCCCTGGACGAGGACGGGTACATGGTGGGCTTCTGGGACAACGCCCTGGTCCCCACCGAGGCCGATATGGCCAAGGGCCTGAAGCCCAACCCGCCCCGGTCCCCCAAGCGGAAGCGGGCCAAGAAGCAGGACACAAGGACTTCGCGGGCGGTGTTTCGCCGCCTCATGCGGCTGTAGCTACCCTACTCGTCCGCTGGCGCCGCCGGAGCAGGCGCTGGCGCGGTGGCGGCCGACATAGCGGCGACCGAGGCGGCCGATGGCTCGTGCTTGGCCAGGCCCCGGGACAGTCCGTAGCCGAGGGTGGCCGTCACGATACCGCCCACCGTCACGTCGCTCAGACCCAGATTCAGGAAGTCGTTGCAGAACAGGGTGATGATGGTGGTCAGGTACGCCTGCCACTCGGTGCGGGACTTGAGTTTGTCGAACATCCCCGATCCTACCGCACCCGACGCTCAGCCTCCGCCCAGGGCGGCTGACTACTTGTTCGGCTTGCCGGCGATGTCCAGCTCGGGCGGCTTCAGGTTGTTCGCGGTGCGTATATCCTGGGCCCGGTTCCAGGGGATCCGAGCCAGAGGGCCGCGGCCACGCTGATGACGACGGCGAGCCCGGTCCTCCAAGTCCTCCGCGAAGTCCTCCGGGTGCTCCCGCCGCCACGCGCGTTCTTCTCGCCAGGCGGTTCCCAGGAAGCGTCTGATCCAACCGATTGCAGCGGGGTTCACGGGCATGGCGGAATCCTATCAGGAGGGAGGCCACATGGGGGGATCGACTGGATCTGCGGCCAGGACCACCAGCGGCGGGAACGGCGAATCGGTCAGGGTCCAGCCGCACAGGAGAGGCTGGAGCCCCTGGACGCCGCTCTGGACGAACGAGCAGGCGATTACGTCGTCAGGTACGATGGCCCCATGTCCCGCGTACAAGGCTCTCCCGGCGCCTGGAAACTCCACGCCCCTGGCGGTGGCGCCGTCGCCCCGATGACCAACATGCGGTGGGTCTCCAAGGATGGAAACGACACAACCGGGGACGGCTCCGTCATCAACCCCTACCTGACCGTCTCCAAGGCATACGAATCTATCGGGGACGCCGCGGACAACGCCGAGTGGAACGACGAGGAAAAGCGGTTCTATCTGGTTTTCGTTGCGCCAGGCGTGTACGCCGAGAGCCCATCGTTGCCGGTACGGCCCTCGGTGTGGACCTGGCTGGCAGGGTCCTCCATCATGGGGGACGTTTCGCTGGACGTTCCGGCCGGGCTGGTGACAAGCGGGCTCGGCAGTCCCCAGTGGGGCTTCCGGGGTTCCGGTCGGCGGGCTGTATGGGACGCCAGCGGATTCCACACGATCAACGGGATCGAAGGCAATATCAACTTCACCTGCAACCTCCAGGGCCAGAGTTTCTTCCCGCAGCTCCAGCTTATGAGCACGGGCGTCACCGGAAACATCAACGTGGCGGGCACCTTCTCGGGCGGCCAGCAGTTTATGGACGGCGCTGTGGTCGGCGGCCAGACGATCAACGCCGGAACCTCGTCGTGGGCTGTATGGGCACAGGGGGATGGAACGGGCAACGAGGAAGGTGGGGACATAAAAGGGATCGGCGGATTCTCCGGCGTCGTCAACTTGTTCCACCTGAACGACGTGCTGATCAGCGAGGACTGCGACAACAGCAGCAACGTGGACGGGGGCCGCTGGTACAACGTGCGGATCCTGAACGCCAAGACCATCGACTTCTCGGCCTACACGAACACGATCCAGCTCGACGCGGCCTCGTTCAAGGAAGTGGGGATGGCAACCGCGGGCTTCGGAGGGCCAGTGATCCTCATGGACGACGGCTTCGGGGTGCAGTATGTGCCTGGGGCGCCGGCTGAGTGGGTGGGTCCTCCCCCGGGGGACGTAGGGACCGCGCTGGACCGGATGGCAGCCCTGCTGTTCGCCAACTTCGGGCCCATCCCCTGAGCGTGATACGGTACTGCCATGCCCCGCGTCCAAGGAAACCAGTTAGCCTGGAAAGAGCACACGCCTGCCGGCGCTGGCCCCGGCGCGCCGCTCCGCGCGGTGCTCCCGGTGTTCGACCAGTCCGGGCCCTTCGTCGGCGGCCCGGCGCTCAGCTACAAGGCCACCCTCGGTGGCCCCGCGGAAGTGATCGTGATCAAAGGGGAGAACCTCACGGGGATCACCCTGGTCGATCCGAGCCACGACGTGCAGGTAGGCGGAAACGGTGGGGCGCCGCCCGTGGTCGTCGGGGCTCCGGTGGTCACGGACGTGGATATCACGGTTACCCTGGACTGCACGCTCTGTGGCGGGGGCGATATCTGGGGAATCATCCTGGAGGACGCAGCCGGAAACCCCTACGAAGCGCCGTCGCCCCTGAAGATCTGGGCGCCGCTATAAGGAGCTGAGCCATGGAACGAGCCCAAGGAACTACCCGCGCCTGGAAAGACCACGCCCCCGTTGCAGCCGGAGGTGCGCCCGCGCGCGCGATTCTGCCGGTGTTCGACGTGTTCACCGACGGCGCCGGCCCCGGCCTGGCCTACAAAATCACCAACCAGCCGGGCCAGTCGATAATCGTGCGGGGAAAGGGCCTGACCGGAATCGTCTCGGCCGACGTGTCCACCGACGTGCAGGTAGGCGGAAACGGCGGCCCCCCACCGGGCATCGACAGCATCGTGGTGCTGGACGCCGCGATCACCATCAACCTGGACGGGACGGGCACCGCGAACGGCGACGAGTGGGGCATCATCCTCACTGACGGCGCCGGCAACGTCTACGGCGCCCCCTCCCCCCTCAAAGTGTCCGTAGGAGATTAGAGCCATGGCACGAGTACAAGGACAAACTGAAGCCTGGCGCAACCACGTACCGGACAGCGGCGGTGGCGACCCCGAGCGCGCCGTGCTCCCCGTGTTCGATGTGGTCACCGATTTCGGGGGCCCCGGCCTCGTCTACAAGGTGCAAGCGGGCGACGACCTGGCGAGCATCGTCATTCTGGGCCTGAACCTGACCGGGATCACGGCTGTGGATGTGCTCACCGACGTGAAGGTGGGCGGAAACGCTGGACCTGCCCCAGTTGTGGGGGCTCTCGTCGTGGCCGATACGTCTATCATCGTCCCTCTGGACGCGACCCTTTCGACCATTGACGATTTCTGGGGAATCATCCTGCGGGATGCGGCCGGCAACGTCTACGGCGCCCCGTCCCCCCTCAAGATCTTCAGCCTGGCCTAGTCGCCGGTCGGCAGCTTGCTTTCGCCGTCGAGGTAGACTTTCTGCGTGCGGGCGATGGCCGCGTTGGCCCAGAACATCGCTTCCTCCAGCTTGGTCATCGCCAGGGCCTTCTCGCGGCCGTCGAAGATGGTGCGGTCGATGGTTTCAGCCAGCGCCAGGCACTCCCGCCGGATGAAGGCGTGGCCGTCGGCGATGCCCTGGGTAGTGGGAGGGTGGTGGTCAAAGCGGTCGGCGAGGTCAGGGTTGGCCATTGGCGGGATGGTACACTTGGGGCGCATGGACCGTCGAACCATCCTGGGAGCCTGGGGCCGCCGCTGGCGGGGGCGGTGGATCGCTGGACGACGGCTGCTCGACCGGCTGCGCCACTGGCCGTAGGGCCCGTGGTAGGATTCCCCCGCTCCATGACACCCACAAGCGCCTCCACCCTGGGCCTCGACCTGCGCTCCCACCCGATGCTCCTGGTCCGGGTAACGGCCTCCTGGTGCGGCCCCTGCCGCGCGATGGGGCCGATACTCGACCAATTCGCCCTCCGGCACCCCGAGATCGCAGTGAGGGATCTCGACTTCGACGCCAACCCGGATCTGGTGCAGAAGCTGAGCGTCCGAGCCGTGCCCACCCTCCTGTTCTTTGAGCAGGGGCGCCTGGTGAACCGCGCGGTGGGCAATCCAGGCTCGGTCGCGGGCATCGAGGCCGTGATCAACGGCACGGGTTGACCGACCGCCACACCCGGTGTATCACTGGCCTCGGAACAGGTCATGGAATACGCCACCAGTGTCGAAGCTGAACGTGGCTGCGGTTTTCGGCGTGCCGGAAAACGCGGCTTTGGAATCTACCTTGTCGGGCCAGAGGCCGGAACCCACTGCGGGAGGCTACCCTTCCCTTTGGAATCCTGCCCCTGCTGCGGAGGCGGAATAAAACCCGCCCGCGGCTGGACCTGGATCGAACCGTCCGTACTGCTCGCGCCGAATCAGAAGCAGTGCAAGACGGCGGACGCCCAGTGGTGCTCGCGGTGTCCGATGGGCGGCGGGATCCCAGATGGCCGACACGGGCTGGTCTGGATAGGCGAGAAGTTTTATCCCACGCCGGAGGAATTCATGCGGGAGGTGAAGATGATGGGAGTCAGCCGAAGGCTTCCGGCCGTCCCTCGCGGGTTCGTCCTTGGGGAGACGCAGCTCTACCTCGCCCATCGCAAGGCGGTGCTGCTCGGCTGGCAGTGCTACTCGCATGGTGAGGTGGTGGACGGTGTACCGACGCCGAGCGAGTTGCGCTGCTGCGACAAGGCCGAGGCGCACTACGGCCCCGGCATCTTCACCACCTTCATGGCGTCGGGACTGGATCTGGTGGTGGACGATCTGGAGAATGTCCCTGAATCGGCCGTAGCCGCCGCCGAACGCCTCGAAAAAACTTCGGAGAGTGGGACGGTGCGTATAGTGAAAGTGATTCCCGAACACCAGACCAACCTTCACACCCAGGAAGCCGACAATGGACAGTCCCCCGAAACCCCCCGCTGATCTCCCCGTCATTCTCTCCGTGCACCTCGGCGACGATGGTGTCTCCATCTTCTGCAACCCGGTCCCGCTGATCGATCTCTACGGGTCGGACCCGGCCATTTGGGCCCCGGCCCTGGCGACCGCCTTGCTGACTGTCTGCCGCGCTCATTCCGGCTGCCTGGTGGAAAAGGACTCCGGCAAACACCCCGACTTGGATGAAGTCTACGACCGAATCTTGCAGGCCCTCCCGGAGGCGATGGAATCCTACCGGGAGGCCGAGCCGGATAACCTCGACGCCCCGGCTCCAGGCGAGCAGGAGCACTGAGTGAGGCGGATTCTGGTCGTGTCCAATCGGAAGGACGAGCAGCTTCGCCGGAAGCTGACGAAGCTGCTCGGCGTTCAAATAGTCTGGACGGACCACCGGCTACGGCGAGTCCAAGGCGCAGCCAAGTCCATAGCAACCGGCAAATACAGCCTCGTGATCCTCTTGACTGGATTTCTGCAACACACCACCAGCACGCTCGTGCGCAGGGCAGCCAAAACGTCCGGCACTCCGGTCGCCATGGCGAACCGGGGACGGCCAGCCGCCGTGCTGGCGGCCATCCGGCGTGACACGGACTGGAGGGCCTCGTGAGCGAGCGGTGGCGCCCCGTCGTCGGGTGGGAGGATGGGTACGAGGTGAGCGACAGGGGCCACATTCGGAGCCTCCGAGACCGCCATGGCCGACGCCGCAGTCAGCTCCTGCGCTCACAGTGTCATTCACATGGCTACCCACAGGTAAACCTGTCTATCCGCGGGCGGCGGCGGACGTGCCTGGTCCACAGGCTGGTCCTGGAGGCGTTCGCTGGCCCGTGCCCACCGGGACACATGGCCCGCCATCTGGACGGTGACCCCACCAAGAGCACGCTCGCCAACCTCACATGGGGGACCGCCCTGGAGAACCAGCAGGATCGAGTGCCCCATGGCACCCACAGCCGCGGTGAGCAGTGCAAGACCTCCAAGCTGACGGCCGCAAACGTCAACGAGATCCGCCGCAGCGACGAGCCGGGAATTGTCCTCGCTCGCCGCTTCGGCGTCACCAACACCAACATCAGCAGAATCCGGCTCCGCCAGAGCTGGAAGCATATCTAAGGACACCATGAGCAACCCGAGCATCGAATCCCAAATCGCAGACACCCTGGGCGAGCTGGACCGCTACAGCGCCGACGCTCACAGCCCCGACACCCGTGTGAAGGCGCTGAGCGCCCGGCTGCGCCACCTGGAGCAGCGCCGCCTCAACTGCCTTCGGATTGAGCACGAGAAGTCGTCGCGCGACCGGATGAACGACGCCCTGGAGGCCATCACCAAAGACCTGCGCGTGGCGGTCGAGCGATTCCACGAGACGCCGGACAAGACGGTGTTTGAGACCCGTGCGATGGGCGCCAGCTTTCGCCTGGTCGGCGACAAGGACGATCCTAACTTCCAGCGGCTCCAGAAGGTGGCGGAGGAAATGGCCGCCCAACTCACCGCCACGCGAATCGAGGTCGTCGCGCGCGATGCCGACGAGGATGCGAAGGACCGCGAGCACCACCGCGACATGGAGCGGAACCATGCCGGCTAAGTGCATACCGGAGGCGCACCGGGCCTGGTGGGACGCGCTGTGTCGGAGGCCGATGCCCGTCCGGCTGAAGGGGGACAAAACGGTGACTCTGCTCTGCATGAGGGAGCGGGGCCACCAGGGCCCGTGTATGGAGGCGCTGGCCGCATGAGCCGCTTGTGCTGGCAGAAATGGGAGCAGTCCTGGGGCCTCCAGGAGTGGACCCGGTGGGACGTGGGCGAGGCGTGGTTTCTGGCCGTGATCCGGGAGAAGGGCCAGTGGCTCTGGCGGTGGACCTCGGACTACGCTCCCGCCGAGGGGCGCACGGTCGAACACTCGTCCTGGGCGCTCACCCGGAAGCGCGCGATGGCCCAGGCCGAGGCGTGGGCGGAGAAGAACGCCGCGAAGGTGCGCGATGCCTGACGGGTCGCCCCATCGCCGGGAGGCCGCGCGCTACCAGGAGGCGTGGGACTGGGACCTAATCGTGTACCCCGACGGCTCGCTGCGCGTGATCTGCATGACCAACGGGTGCCTGTGGGAGAACCGCCACCCCCAGTGCAACTGCGCGACCAAGCCACGGATCTCGTCGCCGGTCGTGGACAGACTCCACCGCCCGCTACTTGAGACCCCCTACTCCGGGAACGGCCATACGGGCGATGGCCTCCACCTGCTGACCGCCAGGGCGGGCTCGGAGATCCCCGTCATGTCCGGCAAGACCTACCGGCTGCACGGCCCCAGAACCCCGCACTCGGACTTCCACGGGGCGTCCGTCTGGGAGGTCTACCGCGAGCCAGACCCGCCGCCGCCGTTCCCCAAGGGGCTGATCCAGCGCGTGTGGGAGTGGCTCTATCTCTGACCGGCCGAATCCAAGGACTGAGCACATGAAGAACGAACCAACCGACCTCGGCACCTTCGCCTTTCAGCGGGACGGCCACACCTTCGTCACCCTCTACCTTCCCCCCGGGTACGGTGGAATGGACATTCTGGGCTTCAATGACCTCCACATGACCACGGACGAGCTGCATCGCGCTGTCGGTGCGGTGGTGGTGGCCGTGGCGGGCGGATCTCCGCTGCCTGCTGGCGCGAGGCTCACCGAGGCGGGGGTCGAGCCAGAATGAGCCTGACCCCCACCATTTGGAACGCCCTGCGCCGCCGCTACAAGCCGCCGGAGTGGGCGCTGTTCAGCGAGGTCCGCAACGGCGCGGGCCATGCGGCCATTGGTTCGGCGGACGCCATCGGCATGAACCTGTGGCCCAGTCGCGGGCTGGTCCTGTTCGGGTTTGAGATCAAGCAGGATCGCCGGGACTGGCAGCGGGAGTTGGCCAAGCCCGCGAAAGCCGAGCGATTCGCCCGGTTCTGCGACGAGTGGTGGGTGGTGACGACCCCGGACGTGATCAAGGACGAGGCCGAGCTGCCGCCCGGATGGGGGTGGCTGCTGCTGCCCAAGCGCGGGAACATCGTGGCCAAGAACCTGAAGGTGATGCGCAAGGCCACGCCGAAGGCTGAGCAGCCGGTTCTGCCGCGGGGGTTCATGGCCGCCCTGCTGCGGCGCGCGAACGAAATGACCGAGAACGCCGAGCTGATCAAGGCCGCCCACCATGAGGGGTTCGACGCGGGGCTCGCCGAGGGCCGCAGCAAGAGCGAGGCCGCGGGCGAGATCCGCATCCTGGAGCAGAAGGTTCGCGCCATGAACATGGAGCTGGAGCAGATCGCCAAGGCCCGGAAGGCGGCGGGGCTGGAGGATTTTAGCCTTTGGGAAATGGAGCGAGTCGGGAAGTACGTCCGCATGTTGCTCAGACTGGGGCCCGAGAACCTCGTGCGCTCCTACGAGCGGCTGGCCGACCAGGCTATTACCTTGGCCGACGCCATTGATGAATCGCTGGCCGAAGCCCGGTCCGCGCAGAAAGGCATGACCCATGAAAGCTGATACGGAAGCCGCCTGCGCGGCACTGCTCCGCCGCCTGCTCGCCAACAACGGATGGATCGTGTCCCATGACGCCCAGAGCGGCCGGGCGACCATAGTATTCGGAGCCATCCCCAACGATGACTTGGATGTTGGCGATGCGCTCGCCAGCGTTCACGGCCTTTTGTTCCCGAATGGGGGCCGCCCGGCATGAGAACGCCGCGGTCCCCGGTGAAGCTGTACGAGCCCACCCGGCGCGTGAAGGTCTACGTCTGGCTGTTCCGCGCCCTGGACTTCGTGTTCCGGGGTGACATCGCGGAGACCTACCGGCAGGGGCCCTGGTGTCGGAACTGCCGGCGCTGGTGGCCGGACAGTCGCCACCTGCCGGCTCGGAAGCGGCTGGCCTGCAAGTGCGGGCGGGAGGACCCCGTGGCGCTGGCGGAGCTGGAGGCCGAGCTGAAGGTCCCCCACGGCGTCCTGGGTGGCCTGGGTGGCCTGGGTGGCGACCCATTCGCCATCCTGCTGATTGGCGCCATGGTCATGCTGGCCACCAAGGCGTCCGCCCCTCCCTGGTGGAAGGTCTTGGGGCTCGCTGAGCGCCCTGGGGACCCCGACGACGCCAAGCGGGCGTACCGGAACGCCTTGATGCGCTCCCACCCCGACCAGGGCGGCTCGATGGAGCAGATGCAAAGGGTGCGCAAGGCGTGGCTGAGCGCCGAGCGCGACTACAAGGTGGGTGCCTGATGGCGTTCTTCGGCGTCACTTGGGCCAGCCACGACCGCGAGCCTTTGCTGCTGGAGGCGGAGACCCTGGAGCGCGCGCTGATCGTGCTGCACGCCTGGCCGGATGCCCTGAACACCACCTGCCGGGACTATGCCTCTCGCCGGAAGTTTGAGTATCTCGCGGTCACGCGCACGCGGATCCGCCAGATCTACACGATGCCAAAGGACCCCTACCCCAACCACCAGGGCTTCGTGGTGAAGCCCGCGTGCGGACACTGGGAGGACTGGCCGCCCGAAGTCGAGTGGGTGATCCAGGTCTACGACGGATATATCGAATGAGGACGCACATGGAATACCGAAACCCGCTGCGCTGCGACCGCAGGCAGCCCCGCTCCGACCGCTACATCGACCTGCCACCCGACCAATGGTCGCGGGAGTGGATGGTGTCGGTGATCCAGCACATGGACTGCATCCTGGAGAACGGTCTCGCTCACGCCATTCAGGACCTCGCCGACCAGATCGACTACGGCCCCAACCAGCTCTCCCCTCGCCAGTACGCAGATTTTGCGAAGGTCGCCGACGCCTTCAACCGGGCGGTGCTGGAGCAGGCGGAAAAGTGTACGCAGGGCGCGCATTTATTCATCGGAGGCGACCCGCGTTGCCGCCACTGCCGCACGGCGCGGTTCACCATCGTGGAGAGCGAATGATGGCTCGGTTCAGCTACCGATTTGAGGTTGACCTGGACGGCGAGTGGTACTGCCCGGCCGGGATGCAGGACACGCAGATCAGCTTCCTGCGCGGCTATGCCATGGGGCGCAGCGACACGCCCGCCCCCCGCCTGGGAATGAGGATCGTCCGCTCGGACGGGAAGGTCATGGAGGAGTGGAAATCGACCACCGAGGTCAACATCGGCATGATCGCCGGCTGGCCGACCCCGGGGCAGTACGAGGCCGCGGCCGAGCGCGCCCTGGAGACCGCCAAGCGCATCCGGGCAGCCAACGAGGACCGCGAGAAGAGGCGGGGGCGGTGAGCCGGAAGTTTCGCCCTGGACCGGCCCCTCCGTCTGAGCCGTGCCCGCACGGGTACGCCGGGGCGTCCTGCTGCTACGAGTGCACCCCGACGCCCCCGCGCGTTCCTCACCCCTCCCGGGCCGCCTGGCGCGATGACGAGGCGTTCCTGGAGGTGGCCGAGGACGAGTGGGCGGCCGACCTCACGCGCTCTCTGGGGGGCGGCTACGACGGCGGGGCGGCCCAGAGGCTGACCTACCGCTACCAGGGCTGGCTGGCGGCCCGAACGGACTAGAGCCGCATCAGCCGGCGGAAGGCGTCGTTCCCGCGCCGCTTCGTTCGACGGGGGCTGAGCGACGGGCCCAACCGAGCGGCACCGGCTCCCACGGCCTTCGCAACGACCACCCGATTCACCAGTCGGCCGCCGAAGGTCTGCGGGTTGGTCTTGGGGGTTGGGGCGAGCAGCTCTGGGTGGCGGCGCAACATCGTGTTGATGGCGTCCCCGGTGGGGGAAACCCCGTGCTTGGCCAGGTACTCGCCGATCCGCCGCCGAACCTCCACGACAAACTCGCGGCGGCTCATGGTCGTCTGCTTCTCCTGGCGTGCCAGGTCCCGGGCAACGGCGCTTGGAAGGGGGACGCCCCAGATCGGGGATTCTGGGCCCCGGGCCTTGCTCTTTTTTTGGATGATCTGAGTGATCAGTGCTTCGGTGGGCTGAATCCCGGACTTGAACAGGATCTTGGCCACGCGCTCGCGGGTGAGCGGACCGCCCCGCATGGACGGAATCGGTCCGAAGGACTGGCGCCGCTCGACTGCCTTGCCCAGGGCTGTCACTGCCGCCTGCCGCCCCTCGACGGTGGTTAGCACCTCCCAGATCACGTTGCGCAGCCGCTGCTCACTCCACTTTCGCAGGGGGCCCGTCAAATGGGCGACCGCCGCTCGCTCCTTCTGCAATTCGTCCCAGAACGCCTCGGTGTCGAAGCGGGCGAGTCGGCGCAGCATCTTGACCTGCTCCTGTTCCTCGCGGAAGGCGACGGCGGATTTGGCCCCGGCTCCGGCCGCGGCCAACTCTGTCCCCGCCTGGGCCAGCTTGTCCATCCGGGCGTCGAACGAAAGAGCCTGAGCCTCGCGCTTGGTCCCGGGCGCCATTTCGTGGACCGCGGTCTCCATCTGGGCGAGGGTGAGCAGATCGGCGATGGCGCGGGACTCCACCGGAGTCTCCTGGCGCCCTACCTGCTTGGCGCCGTACTTCATCATCGCCTCCACGCCGCCATCACGGAACCGCCGGGCATATTCCTCCCAGGGGGCAGCGATCACCATTTGCATGGCGTAGGCCCCCACGTCGCGCAGCTCAGTTGCCAGGCTTCGGCCCTCGACCTTCGCGTTGCCCACCTTGGCGATCCCCGCCGCGAGCGCCTTGCTGATTACGGCCAGCCGTTTCTCCTGGGGGAGATCCCGGGCGGGCATGAGCATCATCTGGCTCGCCGACGTTGCCCAGGCCAACTCCGCGTCGGATACCGCCAGGCTCTGAGCGAGAGCGGCAATGTCCTCCGCCTTCGCCTTGGACTCCACGACGATCCGCTTGCCGAGGGTGGCCTTGAGCGGCCCTGCGGCCTTCAGGATGCTACGAACGGTGGTCCCGGGAACGCCTGTCGCTCGGCTGATCTCCAGGGACGAGCGCCCCTGCTGGTGGAGCAGCGCGATCTGCTCCTTGATCTTCGCTGAAAGTTTGACGAACCCCAATTTCACCAGGGTGCGCCGCACCGTCTGCTTGGAGAAGCCGGTCTGTTCGACAATATCCTTCTGAGCGACCCCATCCTGGGCCAGCTTGAGGATCCGCTGCTCCTCGGCGGCGCTTGGATTGGGGATCGGACGGCTCACAGGCGCATCATCCTCCGAAACGAGCTGTTCCGCTTGGGCTTTTTCTTGGCCTTTTTCTTGCCACTGCCGGACCCCAGGTAGCCGCCAGCGATTGCGCCGAGCGGTCCTAGCAGGAGAGCACCTGCGCCTGCGCCGATTGCGGCGCCCTTGGCCGGGTTCTTTTTCTTGGCTGCGGGCTTGATGGCCTTCTCCTTGGCCTCGTCCCACAGCGCCTTCCACCGCGTTTTGTGGATGCGGGCCACCTCGCCGCTCGGATCATCGACGTGGTAATTGACTCCAAACCGCTTCGCCATCGCGGGCACGCGACCGTTCTTGTCCTCGTAGAACAGTTTGCGGCCGATCTTGACCAGCCTGGTGCCCCGCTCTCCGTACTCCTGGTCCTCGGCCGGGATGATGATGGTGTACTGCTGCGCCGGAGGCCCGCTCGCCCTCCAATCCGCCGCGGTCGCGGTCGCGCCTGCGCGGACGCCCTGGTATCCGGCCTGGGCCGCACGCTTGGTCGCCTTCCAGGCGCCACTCAGCGCCTCCCGAATCTCGGGGTTGGGCTTGACCATGCACGCCTCGCAGCCGGTCAGCTCGGGAAGCAGGACGAACGGCTCGGACGGGTTGGTCTTGCGGGCCGCCTCGCGCTCGCGCTTGTTCTCGGCTTTCCACTCCCGCCACTCGTACACGTCGTCAAACCCCATGGCCTCCGCCAATCGGGCCTGCGCCGCCTCGGATCGCAGCTCGCGGATCTCCGACTTGGTGAGGGTGATCTTCGGGTTGGAGCGCGGGCCGAAACTCCCAGGGCCGCCAAATTCCCCCACCAGCCACTCCCGCAGGTGGCGTAGCCGCGGCCCGAACTTGGCCTCCGTTCTGTGGATGCGCTCCAGGACCATGACTGACCCCAGGCAGGAACGGTAGCCGTACTCGCTCACGCAGTGCGCCAGGATGCGGTGCTGCGCGGCGAGCGGGCGCGACAGGAAGCCTTTGCCGCCCAACTTGCCGGGACGAGTGATCCACTTCTTGCTTCGGGTGAGTGGGCCCCGGTTGGGAATGGGGTTGTCGGCCCGCTCCATGCCGGCGAGGATCTGCTCTAGCTCCCAGGTCGATGCGGTGCCTGAGTCAATCTCCGCAAGGATGCGCTTCGCGCCGACGTGTGGGTGTTCCTTGGTGCGTGAGAATTCATAGGCCCACGAGGGGGCGCTCTCGTCAAGGCCGCCGTAGCCCTGGACCGCCACCTTGGCGAGTGCTCTCGTCCTGTAGTGCTCGTTCTTGCGAGCCTCACGCAAGATCTGGCGAAGGCGTCCGTCGCTAATCTGAGCCGGCGCAGGGTTGCCTATGACGCCTTCGACTTCCTCGGTGGACAGGTACAGGTCGCGTCCCCGGTCGTAATACTGCCCCTCCTTCGGATCCCAGTAGAGGACGAACCCGGTCTTGTAGCGGAACGGCCCCTCCAGCCCCGGGATCGGGGGAGGAAGGTCAGCGGGCGTCATTTTGCCCCGGTCTCTTGCCGAGCGAGCCACGAGGGAAGCCCTAGTAGCCGCGAGCGAGGGTCGTGGCCGAGATCTTGCGACCCGTGGCAGCAATCGCCCGGACCTGCGTCTTGGAGGGAGTCACGTTCCGCTTGGTGGGGAAGGTCACGGCCCAGTCATCGCGGCCTGCCGGGCTTCCGCCGCGCGTCGGATAAGTAATCGGCTTTACGCAGGGGCCATCTGCCTCGGTGGGAGGGCAGCACCCGCCATAGTGGTCAAACCATTTGGTCCCGGGCGGGCAATAATTCCCTTCTCCGGGACCCTGGGCCGTCCCTCCGGCGCTGACTCGCCCTCGGGTGTGAACCGGCGCTCCGCCGAGGTGCTGCCCGCTTGCCTGGAGCCGGATCCCACCGGGACGGGCCGACGACGATGCGGGGGTCGTGGAGACGCGAATCCATGTTCCGTTTGCCTGCTTTTCGTAGCAGTCCGTACCGGCGATATGTTCGATGCAGTGCTGATTCTGACCGGGATCCCACGGATCGACGGTCGGGCTCGGGGCGCCGACGCCCGCGTACCAGGCCCCCTTGGACATGGGCTGCACGAACCGACGGCTGCTGCCGCCGATGCCGGTGCGCAGGGTGGCGCTGTATTGACCCTTCCCCTGGCGTTTCACGTCGATGGTGACGCCCCGACCGAACACGCGCTCGGCGATGGGGACATTCTGGCGGTCGTAGTCTGCGTTGCTCAGGTTGCTCATGTTCGTTTTCCCTCCGATGCCGGTGTGGCATCTGCCTGTGACTGGTGCCCCGATGGGGACGGAATAGGACCGCTGGCGAGCGGGGACGCAGCCTGCGGCTCCGATGCCGAGCATCTGCAAGAGAAGCGGCTGGCTGGCCATCGCGGCCTCCATGGGCCAATCGACCGCAGGTAGCGCGTATGCCGGAGCCGCCACGTAGGCGCGCACTTCGTCGCGGGATCGATTGGATAGATTGTGCATTACCCCGGGTCCCCTGGGATGATCAGGGCCAGCGCCGAGCAGCACCCACACTCGTTGGTGAACAGCAGGGCACCCAACTCGCCGGGAGCGGCCCCCGTCAGGTCCAGCTCGATATTCAATCTGTCCCAGTCGCCTCCGGGCACGAACACCACGGACGAAATTAAGGCACCCACCGGAGGGAGAGGCAGCCCGCTGTCGATGACCGTGATGGCGGCGCCCGTGATATTGGGGTCCTCCATCTTTTGGATCGGCACCGAAAGATGGGCCAGCGGGGGCACCGGGAGGTTGGGGATGTTGACCGCCGAGATCGGCTTGCCGCCGTCATGCGGCGCAGCGGCCGGATCAGGCGAAATGAACGGCGGCGACGGCGGAAACCCGACGGTTATCCACTGCCCAAGAACCGGGGCGCAGCAAAACTCCCCGTCCCCGGGGACGTGGTTTTTCCATGCTGACTGATGACCTTGTACTCGCTGCGTCATGGCTGGCTACCTGTCGTAAATATCGCGGAACTGGTCCCGGATGAACTGATTGATCTTGCTCTTGGACGGTTTCTTTTTGAGCGTCCGGCGCTTCTTTCGGCCTACACCAGGACGACTCACGGTGTGACGCTTCTTCGTCCTCTCCAAGAGGGTGTAGTAGCGGGGATCCTCCTCCAGATGGTCGGCGGCGATCTCCACCGCGACCAAAAAGCTGGTGGTGTGCTCCAGCTCATGCAGCGTCCCTTTCGCCAACTCCCGGGCATTGTATTTCTCAATGTCCTTGCCAGCGGCCTGGCCCCCGGGGATTTTATCAGGGACGCGCATGGCCCAACTCAGGTCCCCCGCATCGCCGCATTCATCGCCGACCGCCCGTTCTTGGTCGGCTTCTTGCTGGCCTTTTTCTTGCCCGCTTTCTTGGCGACCTTTTTGGACTTCTTCTTTTTGCCCCCTCGCGGCACCTGCGTCCACTCCTTGCCCGACTTCATTTCCACGTCCCGGGCCTTGTACCCGCCAACGAGACTCCGCGACTTGGCATGTGCGGCCTTGTACCCGGACTCCGGCGAGGCCGAGACCCCGCTTGCAAGCAGCTTGCCAGCGCGAGGCTCAACCAGCCCCCACTGACAGCCGGACCCGCGAGGATTGGGCATGTAGACGTAGGCCAGGTTGGGGCCTGGATTGCGCTGGAAGCGGCCGAGCGACCCGGACTTGCCGGACAGCACCCCGCGCCAGTAGCCCAACAGCTCGTGAGAGCGGCTGGCGCCCATCGCCTTCGGGCCGCAGGTGCCCTGGCTGGCCCGCCATGGGC
>Ga0307379_10003800_pt1 | contig 21769 bp, 34 predicted proteins | sample UN2MG_FD_202237 | JGI IMG/M metagenome (GOLD analysis project Ga0307379, IMG submission 202237) | Soil microbial communities from Risofladan, Vaasa, Finland - UN-2 | ecosystem: Environmental > Terrestrial > Soil > Coastal area > Acid sulfate soil | place: Finland: Risofladan, Vaasa | collected... | reverse complement strand
ATCAGGTTTATCAAAACTCTGATTGAGTTGTCAGAAGATCACTATGTAAAGATTGATTTAAAGAAGAAATCTAACGGTGCTTCTGTGACTACTTGGGACGATTTAATCCACGATCCCGAATGCGCTCCGGTCGCCAATGAAGTAGCAACTGCTTTGATTGGTGGGTTTAGACCATCGGGAAACTAAAGGCCGCGCTAAGGCAAGAGATTGCAGCGCTTTGGCGTGGCCACAAAACTTTTAGAGGTGAGGCTAGCCACATAGTTAGCGAATACCTCGAACGAAAAGAATTAGCTATGATGGGGTGCGGCTCATTCCTTGGCGACCTAGATGTGTTTAAAGCTCAATGTTTTGCTATCATATCTAATAGATTAGGCGAAATGAGAGATGAAGACATGAAAAAATCCCAAGCTAAAATCAAGGCTAAATCTAGAAGGTGATAGATGGCTCAGGTAGATTTAGATATAAAAGTAGCATTAGGGGATACCCTAAGCGCTTTAAAGGATCTCACCAAAGCATTAGATAAATCGCTTGGGTCTGTTGAGAAAGAAGCTAAGGAAGCTGGAAAAGCTGTTGATAAGAATCTAGGGTCATCATTTAAATCTCTGCGAAAATCTGCACTTAAATCCGTTGACAGCATCAATAAAGGATTCAGCGGTCTAGCTGATAGCATATTTAGCATCAAAGGCGCTATAGCTGGCGTTGCAGGTTTCTTAGCATTCAGAGAGCTTGCAGGAGCAATCGACACAGTAACAAAAGCTGCTTCTATTCAAGAAGATGCAATAAATTCTTTAAATACTGCCTTAAAAACTTCTGGAGATTTCTCAGAAGAGGCTTCTCTTGATATTCAGCGCTTTGCATCATCATTGCAACAAACATCAACTGTTGGCGACGAGGTTATATTAAATCAGGTTGCGATAGCTAAAAGTTTTGGCGCAACTAATGAACAAGCCAAAGATCTAGTTTCTGCTGCTGTAGAATTATCTGCTGCAACAGGGAAATCTCTAGATAGCGCTGTTGCTCAACTAGGAAAAACATTCAGCGGGCTAGGTGGTGAGTTAAGCGAATCCTTGCCAGCTATTCGGAATCTATCGAAAGAAGCATTGCAAGCTGGTGGTGCTATAGACTTAGTTCTATCTAGATTTGGCGGATCAGCATTAGCTCAAACACAAACATTCAGCGGATCAATAACGCAGCTTCAAAATACTTTTGTGGATTTGCAAGAAGTTATAGGTAGCTTTATAACGCAAAACCCAGCCGTTGTTTCTGCCATCAATACCCTTAACGCATTGTTTAATGAGTTAGGAAAAGCCATAGACGGGAATGAGGGTGTTGGCCAAGAATTACTAGGCGGATTCATTGAGGGCATGTTAAATGGAATTCCTAAAGTTATTAACATAGTCGCTGACCTTGTAGATACATTTGGCCTGATAGTTCTCGGAATATCTCCCGTTGTCACAGCAGTAAATTTTCTAGTTCAGAAAGTCGGCACCGGCATTGCTCTAATAGTCCAAAATTTCTTCACTATAGCTAGCGCAATTCAAACCGCTGTGCTAGCTCCCATCAATCTAGCCATCCAAGGATTAAATAAACTAGGTGCGGTTTCTGATGAAGTAGCGCAGACGTTTGACAATACATTCAACGCTGCATTAGCTGATACAAAATTAAATTTAGACGCTACCAAGGCAGGTTTTGAAGACCTGTTCACAGGTGGCGTTGATGATACAACTAGCCAATTCTTTACAGACCTAACGAAAGGGTCTGTTGACGCATCAAATAGCATTCGCGGATTAGGCAAAACCGCACAAGATGTTATCGACAAGACATTTGATAAGAAATTCAAAGTTGCTCCAGAAGTTGTAGTTGACCAGAAGCAGGTGAAGGATGCAGCTAAGGATATCAGCATTAGTTTGCAAGAGACTTTGCAACTCGCAGATATACAGATAGAGCTTCTAAAGATAGGAAAATCTACAGAAGAAATAGCCAAGATAGACCTCGATAAGAAAATCAGGGATCAGGTTCTTGGCGTCCAGAAGTTGATAGATGAGCAGAAGATTTCCGCAACCGAGGGTCAAGGCGTAATCAATCAGATTGTCGCGTCTGGTGCACAGCAACGCGCACTTATAGAACAGCAAGAAAGCCAGAAGCGTTTAGATAGTCTAAAACAATTTGCTATCAATGCTGGCGTTGCGTTGCAAACTGCCATATCTGGGTTGGCGTCATCTGTATTAGGCGGAATAGGTGGCGCGGCAAGTCCTGTCGAGGCTAACACTGGTTTGCAAGACCAACTAAAAGCGATTAACGAAGCTGTTTTGGCTGGCGAACTAACAGCAGCACAAGCATCTGAGAAACGTTTTGAAGCTGAGAGAAATGCCCAAGAGCAGTTAGCTAAGATAAGCGAATCAAATTTACAAAACACTGGCAATGCTATAAGTGGTGTTGCAGAGGGTTTTGCTAGTCTAGTCCCTGGTCTCGGTGGTTTGGTTGGCGGCCTGTTAGATGTTCTATCACTACCACCAGACGCACTAGCGGCGCAGCTAGAGGGTTTCGTCGATGCCATCCCAGCATTTATTTCTCGTATAGCAGAGAATCTGCCGACATTGATATCATCATTGGCTAAGGGTTTGATTTCAACTTTAGTCGATGCAGTTCCGAAATTGATTAGCCAGCTTGCAGACATAGTTCCTGAGCTTCTAATCGGTTTAGTCGATGCAATCACATCGCCGACATTCATTGATAGTTTGATAGCAGCAGTTGCGAAATTTATAACGGCGATTATAAACGCATTACCTCGAATCATCACATCAATTGTGAAAGCCATACCTGTTATCATCAAGGCGATTGCGAAGGAATTACCAGGCATCATCGTCGCAATTGTCAGAGCCATACCAGAAATCATCAACGCGATTATTTTAGCCATACCTGATATCATTTTATCTCTGGTCGAAGCGATTCCGATCATCATCCAAGGTTTGATTGAGGCATTGCCTGAGTTGTTTCCAGAACTTATTAACGGCGCTATCGAAGCATTGCCGTTGATTATCGTGGCTTTCGTCAAACTCATACCACAAATCATCGTGGCTTTGGCTAAAGGCATATTCGGTATATTCCAATCTCTTGGTTCTATTATAACGAATGTGTTTAGTCAGGCTGGTGGCAATCTTGTCAGTGGAATCAGCGATGCTGTAAAGAATTTCGGAAGCAACATAACTAACGGCGCTACAACATTCATAAACAAATTTCTCGAAATACCAGGGAAGTTTCTCACAAGCCTAATCGACGGTTTAAAAGATGGCATCAGCAAGGTATTTGAAGACCTAGACCCTACTGGCGGCGGCGGTTTTGCGGGTGTATTCGGTGGCGGCGGCGGTTTGTTTGGTCAAGGCGGCGGTGGTTTAGGTTTAGGCGGCGGTACTGGCTTAGGTTTCGCTAAGGGTATTGGCGAGGTACCTCCTGGATTTCCTAACGATACGCTATCAGCGCGACTATCATCAGGCGAGCGAGTTGTCCCATCTGACACAAATAATCAATTGCAGAATTTCCTAAATAGAGAAGAACAAGGCGGCGGCAGAACGGAACAACTGTTAGTCGAAATAGCATCTTTATTGGATCAGCCGATGAGTGTTAAGACGACTGCCGAAGTAAACGGCCAAGCATTTGCTGACATATTCCTAGAAATGAGAAGAAATAACGCGAGGCTATTAGCATAATGGCTCTTACAGGCGAATGCAAAAAAGTCAGATTCATGCACAATAATTTCATTGATGCAACTACAGCAACGCTATCGGCGTCTAGTCAACTAACAGGGTTTGAAGTATCTAACTTGCTAAACGTATCGAGAACTAAACTTTGGAAAGCGATAGGCAACTTCCAAATTCACACAGGAAATAACAAACTATATGCTGATGATGGTGCGCCGTTTGATGTAACTATTACATCTGGTTCATATAGCGGTAGCTCACTAGCGACAGAGATTCAGAGCCAGCTTAACGCGACATCATCTGGTTGGACTGTTTCCTATTCAACGTCTACATATCTTTTTTCTATAAACAGAGTTGCTGGATTTATTATATTTTCAAATCAAACTAATGCTATTTGGGATGACATTGGTTTTACCGGCGCTGTAGACATCGCTTTAACAGGCTCCGCAATCAACTCTGATGAGATCAGAATTCATAATTATGAGTTTATAGATATCGACCTTGGCAGCAGCGTTGCGTCTGCTGAGTTTATTGGATTTATTGGGCCATTGAGTCAAGAGATAAGTATATCTAGCAATGCTGTGGTTAAGGTGCAAGCTGACAATGTACCAATAGCATTAGATTCTACACCACTATTTGATTTAACACTGACTCATAATGACAGAGGGTATTTAGAATTTTTCGATGCAATATCTGACACAGCCTATAGATATTGGCGCGTATTGATTCAAGATAAGACCAATGGTAATGGACCGCAAAGCATCGCCATGGGATACCTGTATCTCGGTGATTACCTGTCGTTCACTAGCACTAATATAGCCCGCGGATTTTCTAAAAACATAGTTGATCCGTCAACGGTTCAAGCAACGCCGTCAGGCAGAAGATATTTCAATAAGCGCTCACCATACAACCAACTATCAGGGCTACAAATCCAACTCCCAAACAGAGCAGAACGCCTTGCATTTGAGCAATTTTCGTATGACCATGGTGTTACAGATCCATTTTTTATCTCGTTAGATCCTGGTAGTAGAATCTCGGATGAATTGCATGAGCTAACATACTTTGTAAATTTTGAATCATTGCCGAATTTTGGGCATCGGTTTATAGATTACTACGATATCCAACCTTTCACAGTTAGGGAGGTGGTCTGATGTCGTTCAAAAACTTCTCTGATGTTCTATATGTAAAGGTTCAAGATTCATCGTCTATCAATGGCCTTGGCAAGATAACATCAACAACAAATTTCACACTAGACACAATACGAGTGGCATTCTACTGCCAAGATGTACCATCGCTTGGTGGGACTGAGACGATCCAGGTAAACCTATACAGCGATGACCAACATACAAAACTATATTCGAGCAGCAACATATTAAACGTAGCAGATTTCGTAAGCGGATCTTCCAATTGGATCGGTTTTATCGGTTTCAGCTTTTCTGAATTGCCTAACATCGGGTCCAATCATCTATACGCAGGGATGGTTGCTACCAATTATACGCGAAATGATCCTTTCTATATGTCTGTTCTAATGGACTGGCCTTTGTATGTAAATCAATCGGCAGAGCCTGCCAAGCGTGGCGCCTGGATAGAAATGTATGGTTATTAGGTATGGCATTCAATGACGAAATTCAAAAGGTATCTAGCCAGCGCTTTGTATTGGCTCGTCTTGAGCCTGCTAGGTTTATCAATGATGATTTATCTAATCCTAGTTCCAATATATACACTGTTACTCTCGACGGATTCACCGTCAGCAAAGTCCAACGCTCCGGAACGGATCTTACTAAAGTAACTGATACGCCAAATTCTAACGGCGAGTGGAATTTCGACGAGACAACCGGCCTACTAACCATCTATAGCACTAGCGCTCCTGACACCACTAACAATGTTTTTGTCGTGTTCTATTATCTGTTCTATGCAACAGACTACGATAGGGTATACCCGCAAGATGTGACAAGTGGAGTTACTAGGAATTGGTGCGGTAGAATTACATCTAGCCCTACAGCAAATCAGAGCATAGCTAATGTCATTAAACAGGGCCAATTGACAAGCTCGCAAAGCCCGCTATCTATAGCTAACGCTGATTTTGATATGCAGAGATATCTAACTGCAAATGATAGTTTTTATAACAAGGCTTGCGTCTATTGGGTTATCGTCAATGGCGAAATTATGAGAAGTTTTAGCGCTGTAATTACGTCTATATCCATACAGCAAGATTCAGTTACGTTCTCATTGAATGATAAGTTTGCTTTGATTCTTTCTGAGCCACCTAGCTATGGCGATTCTGTCGATGAAACATATGTAACACCAGCATCATACCCAAACGCGCCAGCACAAAGTCTAAACAGATTTATACCGTTGCAGTTGTCACAGACGGGACAACATGAGAAGGCATATCAGTCATGTTTTACAACCAAAAATGAGGGGATCATAACTGATGATGTTAACTATGATGAAGTTGTTCTATGTCGAATACCTAAAGTTGCATCTTTAAAAACATATACACCAGCGTGGAATGTTGGCGCAGTTACCTATACTTGGCGAAGGGTATATGATGAATTCGGAGCCACTATCGGAGCCATATCTGTTGGTAGATTGACTGCCCCACTAAATAAGTTACTACAGCCAGGAGATCATTTTACAGTCACGATATCGGGAACGCCATACGATGCTATATCGCTAACTGGTGGTGGTGATATGTGGCTCCCTAACGCTACTTTCAATGGTGCTGGTTTCCCTATACCTACCTCTGTATCAGGAATCAGCCAAAATCCTGGGCTAATTGTAGAGGTAAATGGGGCGAAATATATTGCTTGCCCAAATGTTCACTTTACAACATCAGTCACAACCCAATCACAAACCAAACTTGTAGAAGTTAGTGTATCAAACATCTCTACCATGTTAGATGTCCGGCAGGCTTTGGACGCAACTGTAAGCACACAATCGAATGCTCGCTATACGTCTGATATGATCTATAGATATAGGGTAACTACGGACGGTCTAGGTCTGAATCATAGCGATGTGTTGAAACAATTGTTTGATGGCGAGAATATAGATACAGACGCTTCAACATTTACATCAGCTAAAAATGCACTTAGCGCGAATCTATGTATGCAAATACCTAAAGCTGGGGAAACTAGCCCGATAGGATTGGTAGATTATGCTCAAGATATCGTGAACTCGACTGTCGGAGTTATATACCAGAACGACATTGGCGAGATTGAATATCAACTAACTGCTGCGCCTAGTGCTGGCGATGTTATTGATGAGAACATAACTATAAGCGAATTATCAACATCATTAGAATATAGAGACATATCCACAAAATACATTCTCACAAACGATAATAGGGACGTTCAAACATTCAACCCAACGCCGTTCGCAGATACAGAAGAAATAATCGAAGAAAAGAAAGCCCAATACCTACACGAAACACAAAACACAGTTACGATTAAGCATGTACTAGAGGATAAGGATGCAGGCGGAAGACTAGACCTAGCAATCAATATGCGAAAAAATAGATTCGTAAACTATAAATATAAAACATCATCATCAGACCTATCTACGAATTTGTTCGATAATAAGACCATTACGAACGGCATCGTCGCAGGTGGTTCTGGTTCTGTGAATACAAAGGTTATAGAAATAAACAAGGGTCACGAGGAAACGGAAATAACGGTTTCAGACCTACTAGGGTTATAGCGAGGAGGCTATTCAATGTCTGGCGAAATTAAGAAATTATCATTCCCTGATGGTGTAACAGTAGACGCACCAACTGATTTAGATGTTGGAGGTTCTGGCGCTGGCGAAACTAACTATAATTCAAACCCAAACGCAGAAACGTCCACATCTGGATATATAACATACATTGATGCCCCTGCTGCAACTCCTGTAGATGGCACTGGTGGAACGTCTAATTTGGCTTTTACCAGAACAATAGTAGCTGCTGAGATAATTAGAGGGACTGCCAGCTTCAAACTATCGAAAGATGCTGTTGATAGGCAAGGCGAGGGAGTTAGTTTTGATTTCGCTATAGACCAGGCAGACGAGAACAAGCTGCTCAAGTTTGAGTTTGAGTATCAAACATCATCAGGGTATGCGAGCGATGACATCGCTGTGTTTATTTACGATGTTGACAACGCAATCATGATGACTCCCAGTAACAACTCAGTATCTAAGACTGCAACAGCCACAACAGTTAACCGGCATAGTGTACAGTGGGCATCGTCTGATTCCACTAACTATAGAGCTATCATCCATATAGCTTCTACTAGTGCGGTTGCCTATACGATGCAGTTCGACAATGTGGTTGTCGGTCCTGGTAAGATCTTGACAACTCCTGCTATCAGTGGTTGGAGCGATGCTACATCTATATTTGATGAAACAACTTTTAGCAATGCTACGGGATTAACAATATCAGCAACAAACGTATATTGGAGAAGGGTAGGAGATTCTATTGAATTTCAGATCCAAGATGTAGATTTTACTGGCACGGGAACTGATGCCGTATCTTTAGGTATGTCACTAGATTTTCTTGGGCTAACATTCGATTTCGATACTAGCTCTGCTTTAGGCTCTGGTTGGTGCCAACAAAATAATGGAACTAGAAATCAGATAAATGTTACTGGAATAACTGGGTCGCCTGATAGGTTGGCGTTTGTAGCTGCTGATGGAGGTGGCTTGCAAGCTAGTTCTCTGGCTGGAATTGCATTCGGTAATGTAGATGCTGGAGACGTATTTTCTATGTCATTTGAATTTGTTGCGAAAGTCTTCGAGTGGTCCGGACAGGGCACCACTAATGCTTTGGTTCAAGATAACTTGAGCGAGTGGACTGCATATACTCCAACAATAACAGCCGGAATAACTGGCAACGCTTTCGGCAAGTGGCGCAGAGTTGGAGATTCGATTGAGGTGAGGTCTTATATCAGTGTATCAGGTGCGACTGGCGGCACTATATCCATATCTATACCATCAGGATTAACCACAGACACATCAAAACTAGCCGATTCAGCATTTGAGGATTGCGTAGGTGATGTTACTGCAAACGACCAAGGCACATCACAAATATATGGCGGCAATGTACACGTAGACCAATCCAATACAAATAGAGTTAGATTCAGACGTATCGACGGCGGCGGAAGCGGCGGGTATTGGACAAATACAGTTCCATTTGCTTGGTCTAGTTCTGATGAAATATTTTGTAACTTCACTCTCCCAATAGTTGAGTATGCAGGGACGCAAGGTTCTCTAGTTGGATTTAGCGAAGCTGGTTTAAATAATGCTGGCCTTGCTGGGCCACTAAGCAGCTTAACCTCGACAATAAATTCCGGAACATGGACACCAACACATATAAATACTAGCGATTCAAACATTGTGTCGGTAAATCCTGCTATTTCTCAATTTATAAGAGTTGGCAGTATAGTATATTTTTCTCTGAGAGTAGCAATACAGACGACATCTAACAACCTTAGCACAACTACAAATGTCAGCGTTCCTATAGTTAGTGATTTCGATTCATCAACAGATGTAATAGGCACTGGCGATTTTATAAACACAGGCGTTACGGCAACAGCTTGGGCCATGAATGAGGCAGACCCAGCGCTCGATACTATTCGGGTTAGATTACGAGGCGATACCACAACAACAAATACAACGTATACCTTTACAGGAAGCTATATTATCAAATGAATCTGGCAGACCTAAACATAAACGAGATAATAGGATTCGCCATAGCCACAATCTGCGGCGGCATCGGTTCGCATTGGGTAAAAATGCGCAAAGACATCAAGTCAGCGCATACTAAGATAAGAGACATCAAAGGCCAGTTAGAAAAACTAGAACGCGAGGTAAAAGATGACCAAGGAAAATCTGGGGATAAACAACCTTAAGATGATGATCAGTTTCATGGTTGCGATGGCTAACGCCGTTGGCAAGGCTCTACAGGATGGTGACGTGTCAATGTGGGACCTTCGCTATTTAATGGACCCAGCAGTCTTAGCTATCGACGCATTTAAGAATGCTGGCGCTGCGCTAGAAGAATTTCAAGACATGGACGACGATGAGAAATCAGAAATCTATGACCATATCGAAGAGGAATTCGACCTAGATTATGATGGTGCCGAGGAATTTGTTGAGAAGGGTCTAAAAGCTGCTGTTACGTTTGGCGATTTGATTTGTGATGTCATAAAGAGATACCAGGATGAAACTACATCTGCGGAAGATAGCGAGTAAGAACTTTACGGCTATTATGAAAGTTGTTCACTCGCTATTTGTGCGGTCTAAAGAATATGTTATTGGGTTTAGGATGAGATTTTGAATCTCATAATTTATAATGGTACTCAGAATTTACAGACTTCCTAAGCACTGTCGCGCCGCCAATCTTGCGTTGCATCCTAGATACAGCTTTCAAAGTGTTAGCCCTGCGCGCTCTCAACAATTTCATGCTCACATCATCGCCATCTGGCAACGGGTAGAGAAAATCCTCGATGTCAGTGATGGTCATTTTTTTGCGGCTTTTAAATTCCATAAATAGCCTAGCCTCTAGTATGAGAGATTGCCCACATGCTTTGCATTGCTCCATAAAGACCTAATACCTCCCACCGAAATCCGTATACTTCTGATGTACGTTCTTCAATCCCAGAGAATCCTGCAAGCATTTGGTTTTGATAGGAGCCCAGTCACCAGCCAGGAATTTCGGGAATATGATAGAGCCATCGTTGCGGCTATCGGCATCAGGGGCCACCTGGAAAGCCTCAAGGAGATCATCCAGCTTGCCTTTCTTAGCACCATAGCCAAAGAACATCTTACGAAGGTCAACAGATCCCCAAATTCCTGATGGGATCATAACGCCCAAATTCGGGCATATCATCTTAAGAAGTAGATCATCGAAATTGTGATTATTGAAACCACATAGGGGCAGCTTATGCTTACTGGAAAATTCTGAAATCTTCGACATAAGCTCTTTCTCAGTTTCGCAATCTTTGCCGTCAAGGGCGTATACGATGGCCTCGCCCTCAATCACTAACGAAACGCATATCACCTTAGCCTTAGCAATGTGGGTAGCATGTTCCTTTGAAATCCCATTGAGAATATCATGATAGATATCATCCTTATTGGCTTCCCAGCTTTCTAGCTTCGCTTCTCTCTTTTCGTTCCACTTCTCCCAGATTTTCGAGGTGGACCCATCCTTATTGGTTTTGTTGGGTTCGCCTGTTTTTGATGTGAGGTTATAGTGATCTAGTTTAAAAGCTGCTTCAGCTTCGGCTAGTACACCGTCAACATCGCGGGGTATGGTTTCTAGATCGTAGAATATGAAATCTTGATTGCTCATTCTCCATATCCCCTATAGGCCATAGCTATGCCAGCAGCATATTTAGCAGCGGCGTACCGTTCACGCTCTAGTATCAACTTACGCGCTGCATCGTCTAGATATGAATGCGCGATATCCAATCTCTTCTGAGCCTCTATTAGTTCGTCTGATTCGCTTCCGGTGCGGTGCCAGCTATCGCTAGAAAATTCTGCATATTGCCTGATATCTATATTACTGGGCAGTTTCATTGCCAACCTCCATTTTAGACAGAGCGCCGTCAATACTTAGCTTGTCGAAACATTTCCCATTAATAGATTCGGCGACTAATTTCCATGTTTCTTTATCTTCGATATTGTATGTGTTTTGCAAAACGCCACAAAGCCGCTGTTTCTGCTCTTTATTGTCTATATTGAAAACCTCAACAGCTACTTGCTTTGGCATCTCCTCTGCTGGCGTAGCCTCATAACCAGCGAGGCTCATGATCCAACTATAGTTAAGACGAAACGCCTTGCCAGTGGCTCTAGTTATTGCCATACTCCGCTTGGCGTAAGCTTCTCTGTTAGCCCAATTTCTATCTGTAGGATCTCCGCAAATATGACTAGCCCGACCAACAATTTCGCCGTTACTGTTAACCAACTTCACATAGGCAACCCATGCGCCATCCTCTTGTAGCTCTACCTTTTCTTCCTGTGGGAAGACCTTAAGAAATGCTCCCATGGTATTCCATCCTTCTACTTGGACATATTTCTTACCCTTGAATTCGGTGTACATCTTTTGCTTTTGAATAATGTCCTTTAGCACTGTTGCTATCTGCGATGCTTGTGCGACCATATCACTCGGGGCAAGGTCGAAAAATGTATCCTGATGGGCTGGTAGATTCGCTGCACTATTGGCGACCATCGCGCCTTCAATCACTGGCTCTGTCATAACGCTACACTCCTTTGAAAAATTACCTCTTAATATTCTTAAATATTCCACTAGTTTTTAATTTTCATCATTCACCACATATACAAATCGAAACCCGCAGTCCTCACAGGCATACCAATATGTAACCCGCAATCGTTCGGGATAAATTTGACGGTCCAAAAACCTCAGTTGATCACTCTTACATTTTGGGCATTCGTTTTTCATTTCAACAGTGCCAATATATTTTGTCGGGGTTTGTATGTCGATCAGCCTCAAATCGCGCTATAGCCATGGTCTTTTTCTTCTCCTTTAATCCATCTCTGCCTAGCCATTGCCCTGTGTTTTTCATGTGATCCACATAATGGCTGTAATGTTTGAAACCGAGAGACTGAGCAACCATATTGAGAGCAATGCTATGACGAACCCCTGTTTGATGCTTAACTTTTCCGGCTTGATTTCTCACCCACTCCTCAGGAGCTTCTATTAATTCTTGTTGTGTGCTGTTTTGCCCGCTAGTCATACCTTTAGCAGCAAGCCAATCCACTGGTATTTCGTTTCCTGAGCGCATTTCTACCTCTTAATATTCTTAAATATTCCACTCAAAAACAACTTTTCCCCAAGATCCAACCTCCTATACCTGACCCAAGATCGAAACATCGCCACAGGCATGATAAAATAGTAGAGCACCACATTGAAAAACATGATCCGAAATGGTGGTTGGGGAGCCATACAATTCTCCTAATCTTCATATAATTGGACCCGTCATATCATGACATATACTGTAAGTAAACAAAAAATATCTAAGAATTTCTACCTCTACGAATTTATCTGTAAATGCGAGAAATGCCGATTTTCATCGCTAGATATCAATCCTATGGACTTGGTGGAACTGCCATTCATACAGAGGCTACAGCGCATTAGGGACGATTTCGGGCTTCCTATGGGCATCAATTCAGGTGCCAGGTGCCGAGAACATAATGAGGCTATCGGCGGGGCAGTTAAAAGCCCGCATTTGGTGGATGATAACTTGCTCTGTACGGCTGCTGATGTTTCCACTATTGGCTATACTCCTGCTGAAAAGCATCTGCTAGTAAGCCTGGTCTTTAAGCATGGTATGCGTGGCTTTGGTTTGGCTCATACTTATATCCACATGGATTTTAAGAAGCGTAAGGGTATCTGGTCTTACTGATGTTTATTAATGGTTTATTAAATTAATCGGCTCAAAACTTTAATAGGCCGAAAGTTGTTCAAGTGACCTTTGTTATTCGTCATTGTATGTTTCAACAAATCGAAAAGCTGACAACCAGCCTTCGAGATACCCTACAATTTTTTGGTGCTCGTGGAAGTTGTTTCGGCCAAGTAGATGTTCTAGCGTGTGCAAACATTGCTTGACTTCCTTTTGATATTCATGAAGCGGTTTTCTGGCTTGTTGTTGCATTCTTACCCCCTAAGCAGGTTCATTAATGGTTTGTTTGTTTATGAACAATTTTTACAAAAATACGGGCTTGGTCTAAAATCTTTTCCAAGCCATTTTCAAAATCATCATCAGGGATTGCTGCGATCATTCCATTGCTAGCATCAGATAATGTAAATCTGTACCCACCATAATTGTCTTTTGTAATTTGAATACTAACTTCCATTTCGTCAAAATACCTTTATTTTCTAGCTTTCTTCTTAACCATTCCGCATTCACATTCAACATCAACAGGAGGGCTTGAAGAAGTTCCACTGTCTACCCATGTGAAATAGTGTCGGTCTATTGAGCATCTAGGTTCATCGTAGATTGTTAATCGATTCATCATACTTTAGGTCTTGAACGATTCTGCTAGTCGTTCGTTATCCTCTAAAAACTCTTCCACCAAATTATAATGCTCATTATCAATTCGATATTCATACCCACCGCAAACATTTAAAACAGCCCTGGCCATGTGAAGGATTTTTTCTTTCGACTGGACATAGGTGTTTTCTTTTCGGGCAATCCAGTGCAGAGCATCTTCAAACGCATCGCATTTTTTCTTAAGATCCAATCTTACCTCCTAAGCAGGATTCATTTGAGGTTTACTTCTTAAAACAATCACAAGGCCGATGCTTTGGATTGACTTTCCCACATTTGCATTTCCACCCGATAACCTGACTCATGTTCCAAAATCCTTTACAGCGTGAACGTGACTAAGTAGGCCACAATCGCATAATGGGTTAAGTGGTGAGCCATCTGATCTTGACCTAACGCCCACCAGAAAAATTTGTTATCAGGCTTCCATCTACCTAATAAGTTTGGGGATGCCTTGAGCCTGTCCTGTAAAAAATGGACAGCGTAATCGACGATGGCAATCATTACCGCTATCCGAATTGGCACCATACAAGCTGCTATCCCGAATGTGAACAGACCGTGAACGCCTGCATGTGAAGCCAGTGGCAAAACCCAATCCGAACCACCTTTGAATTTTCCGAGCATGTACTGGCCTTGTAAGGGGTAGTCACACAAAAAATGTTTAACTTGAAAAACCACTAACAACAAAAATGTCTCATAAATTGGTATCTGCAAAACCTTACCTCCTAAGCGGGATTCATTATCCATTACCCTTGAACGTTTGTTTTCTTAATTCTCTTGTCGTTCACCCTTCAAATGACATTTACCTTTTGAATAATTTCTTTGCCTCATCTGGATTGATTGTCGGGCAATCTTCTTCATGTTTTCCATAAAGCTGGTCACACCACTCACATTCAGGGTGATCTAACCCCTGTTCTATTTGCCAATCTGCCATCTCGCCCATCGTCAAAATACCTTAACCTATTGACCGCACCATGCAAAATAATACTTAACCAACATTCGCATGATCCAACTTCTCAACATACTCAGCCATAGCCTCACGCATGTGATAGCTTTCGCTTTTCCCCTCACTCTTAGCAATCTTCAAGATCTTGGTTCTAAGCCATGTTGGGATTCGTGCAGTAACAGGAGTCATATCGGTATAAGCGTGTAGTGGCTTTCTTTTAGACATGGGAAATTCCTTATATAAATGTAGTTGACGATGTATTATACCAACCTACATATATAGTAAATACTTTTTTCTATCAAAATTGTTCACGGGGCAAGCCCAAAGATCGTAGTATTTTCAGCATGTCAACATAAAAAATATCTATTTACATAGGGTAGGAAAATGGGAAACAATCCCACACATGATTTCATTGTTTTGAAATGGATAAAAAGATCCCCGATGTTCCCTGGTAAGAAAAATCGGAGGTCTTTATTTGTAGAAATTATTGGAGAAAATTGTGGCGAAACCTTCTCTTGCGGCTAGGTGCGAATCTATTGTCTCAATCGTTAACAGTTCCAGCAAGTCTAAAATAGTCTTTCCCAGAAAATATCATGTTGAAGAGGACGAAGATGGTTCGAGGCTTTTGTTGTTTGAAAAGTACAATGACGAGGTAGTCCGGTACGCCTCTAAACAGGCTCTTGTCAGTGACATCTTGTCATTACAAGAAAACGCTAAAGGGTTCGATTTCACACACTCGCAAGCCAAAGATGTTGCCAACTATGTGATAGCCAGAAAATCCCCGCTCAAAGAAAAACCAGAAATGTTGAAATTCAAATCCGAGACTGGTCTGTGTTTCAATAGGGTTCCGTTTGATCCTGATTTCGATGACACAAAATGTCAGCTATTTTTAGAGATGTTATCGCGCACAAGCAACGGTCATGCTCTTGCGGCGTTTGTCGGATCACTCTTAGTTCCTCACAGTGATAAGGAGCAGTATATCTGGCTCTATGGTGATGGCATGAACGGGAAGGGGACTTTAATAAGATTCCTCATGAAAGTTTTGGGCAATTGTTACGCTAGCGAAGAGGTACCAGAGAAGGGCCAACGGTTTTGGACTCATGGTCTTTTAGGTAAAAGACTAGTAGCTTTCACTGACTGCAAATCTACAGAATTTCAATCTGAGGGTAGGTTTAGGGCATTAACAGGAAATGATGCTATCCGAATTGAGCATAAAGGTGGCGGTGTATACAATAAGACCCTAGACGCCAAATTTATGTTCCTGTCAAACGAGATGCCAATCTTAGAAGACAACAAAGCAGACCTGCGCCGTGCTATTTTCTGTGAGATTGGCCCCATTAAGGAAGTGACAAAAGGCTATGAGGAGATGCTTTGGCAGGAAGCACCATACATAATCGGCCATTGTATTACTGCCTACTCAAAGTACAGCCCTGGTAAAATCCCGGTAGACGAAACCTCGTTCGACGATGTTATGGCAGTCGATGCTGACTCGATGCAAGCCATCTTTGATCGAAATTTCTACTTTGTTGATGGCCAACAAAATGACCATTCAAAGAAATTTTTGACCGGCTCAGAGCTGCAGCATGCGCTCATTTATGGGGCAATGATGAAAAGAAAGACAGAGAGATCCAAGTTTTTGAACTTTCTACGCAAAAAATACTTGTGTAAATCCAAGACGTTCCGGTGGAAAAATCAGGTTTTGAGAGGGTATATTGGGCTTTCGTCGAAACAGTTTGTTTTCGACAGAACTGGCAATAATTTCAATAAGGTATTCCGGGTTTTGTCGAATGAGGAGAATGCTGATGTGCAATAATGGAACAAAATGTAACTGTCACTGTAACAGAACAAAAATCAATGATATTAACCTTGTAACACGTAACACCTATTTTACACACACACAGAAATAATATGTATAAAAAGATATATGAAGTAGGAAAAGTGTTTCAGCTGTTACGTGTTACAAACTGGATTTGGTGAGAGGGTCGAATAGATGGAAAATCGAAGTTTAGTCGAGTCGAATTTGGATGGGTTGATTGGGGCCAGGAATAGTTTCCTATTGGTGCTTAAAGATTGTACAGACATTATACCCAAGGATTCACTCGCTCGGATGAAAGGGATTCTCCTAACCGTGGATTCTGTTATTGGGTCTATTGGGAAACGTTGTGAGAGTGATGGCCACAAGCCAGAAATGGAACGCTAATCGATTTTCACACCCATGGTAGGGGGAAACTAGGTTTGATCATCCTAATCGATTCTAGAGAGCAACAGCCGTTCACGTTCGGGGACCAAATCGCCACGCAGAAGGCCGCACTACAGACGGGGGACTATTCCATACTCGGACTCGAGAACGAGGTCTCAGTGGAGCGTAAGAGCTTACAGGACTTGATTGGTTCACTAGGCAAGGGTCGCGATAGATTTGACAGAGAACTAGACCGCCTGTCTAAATTTCACACAAGGGCTCTTGTCTGTGAAGGATCATGGGCAGAGCTGATAGACGGGCAGTATCGAGGCCAGATGAATCCGAAGGCTGCTTATGGTTCGGTCATGGGGATCATAGCAATGGGCATACCTGTTGTCATGGCCAATAGCCGCAAAGGTGCCGAGCGAGCTTGTTATGCAATCCTGCGGATAGCTTATAACAGATGGCAATGGCGTTTGCGAAATTTCGCCAAGGGGAAGATTGTTAAGGCTAGCTAGCTGGCGCTGGCTGGGGAATGGATATTGAATGAAAGTAGAAATTGAAAACTCTTGGAGAATGGAAAAAGTTCTTTTCTTTTTGCCGACCATCATGGTCGCTGCTAGGAAAAAGTGGGAGTTTGCTTTTTGTTTTTTATTCGTGGCGATAACATTCAAACGGTAAGGATTATTATGAACATGAGATTATTTTTATCAATCGTAATGGCCCTAGCCCTACTTTCAGGTGGGCTGGTGCTTGGCGCAGGAGCATACAGATATGCAGTAGCTAAGCAGGTCGAGAAAAATGGGGCGCATAGTTTTAGGTGGGAGAATGTGGCGTATGTTTGTACGAAAAAATGATTTACTCTGACCTAGGCGCAGCCTCAGAAAGCCGCAGGCTCTGCCGATGCAACAAAGTCATAGCATCAATCAAATGCTCATCTATATCATGGTCAATCAGGGCCAGAAGCTGCAAGGCGTTGCCTACCTTGTCGCAAACATCTGTATAGTGTCTATTCTCGGCTTTGGGTAATTTATATTTACTCAGCATCATCGGCGCCCTTCCTAGCTTTGTCCAAATCATTGAACCATTGTTGAAATTTGAAATCTGTGTATAACCTGTGGAAAAACTGGCTAACGGTTTTGTACTCGCCAGCGTCTACCATCTCCTTAACGTCTGCGATGATATGCGCTGGCAGGGATATTGATAGGATCTTGGCTTTTAGTTCAACTGGTTTTTGTTTTGACATTTAGGAATCCTTCAATGCTTGCGAGATAAACCACCTGAGAAAATTCGGGTCAATCTCAGACCTAGTTTGTGACAGCAATTTTTTGCCGTTGATGTAGAGCCTGATTTGTGTGTTGTCGATTTCGTAGAAATATTTCATAACTCACCCCTCATGACAACGTAGGTAACGCTTGCACTTTTCAAACGCGCTTTTGTCCTCACACAACTCGCCAAGCTCGCGCTCGCCCACAACAAACATACCGTCGTTAAAATCACAGTCAAAAGTTTGCTCACACGGCACGTAGTAGCACAATAAACCGTCAACCTTAGTCGTGCGAACAGAGGATGGCTTTGTAAATTTACGGGTGATTGCGCGGCAACGGTACACGGTACCCCAACCTGGGTCGTTGGCGTCGTTGGGGTCGTCAAAAAAACTTGCGTAAACCTCAAAAGCACCGTAAGAGGTCACGACCTTGATAGGGAATTTAGCGGTACGTTCTGAATGTGTCTGCTTTGACATTATTTTATTTCCTTTGTTCATTTTTCCATCCCCTTGTTGGTTATAATACTCTTATCGACACATTCCAGATTATTATTAACAAATCGTATTACGCCAACAATATCATAGGCTTGCGCCCAGCATTATTATTAACTTGCAAAATCCCCCGAAATTCGTCAATGATTCCACAATGGAACTAATACCCCAAGAGCAGGCACCACAGCCGAAATATGACCCATACACGTATATGGTGATTGATTTCTTGGGCAAGGCTCACTATGTTTCTAAGCGCGAGTTTGATTTGATTGACGAGAGCCTCAGTTTTACAAAGCGCAAAGTTTCGCGTGACGGGCTTTGTTTGTTGGGCTACCTACCAAGAGAGAATCCTTATGAGAGATAGTAACTGGCTAGGATCATTGTTGCTGTTGATATTGGTGGGTTTCTGCTGGGTGGAATGCGAGCGCAGTCGTCAGCATGAAATCAAGATTGAGCGCATTAAACTTGAATCTTGCAAACACTAGCCCTATAATGTAGATACTTCATAACACTCCAATTTAGACTATGTGATTCACGGTTCACGCATGTAGATGAAACCCCGCTGCAACTGAATGCAACGGGGTCTCTTTTTTCCCACCTTGTATGAAAGGACTTTAGCGGAGCCTTGGCAGGGGTGGAAAAACGCTCTAGGAGTGGATCATGATCCAAACATTTTATCGGTTGCGATTTCTGAAACTTTATGCTCCATTGTGTTTAGGAAATACTCACCAGAGGTAGCGTTTGGAAATCATAGAAGTTTCGATTGATTCTCTTATTCCCGATCCCAACAATGCTCGTAAACATGATCAAAAGAACCTCGATGCTATCAAAGGCTCACTCGCCAAGTTCGGCCAGCAGACGCCAATCGTGGTCGATACAAATAATGTGGTCTTAAAAGGTAACGGCACCGTTGAAGCTGCAAAGGCAATGGGTTGGTCTACGATAAAAACTGTACGCAGTACGTTGGAGACTAATACAGATAAAGTTGCTTATGCCTTAGCTGATAATCGTTCGAGCGAGCTTGCTGCTTGGGACATGGATGTTCTGGGTAGTGAGTTGATGAGTTTGAGGGATGATGGATTCGCTATCGAAGATATTGGGTTTGATGATTCGGATTTTGATAAGATGTTTGGTGATGATGAAATTGATCCTATTTTTAACGATGAAAAACCAGAACCAGAGATTTGCGGAGCCTGCGGAGGAAAGATAAAAAATGCAAGACCTAGAAAAGATAGTCAAGAAATGGGATAAATCCCTAGAGTCATTCAAGGGCGACCGTGGATCTCTGATAGAGGTAGCAACTCGCATAGCCGACAGTGTTGAAATCATGGCCAAGATAATGCAGGAATCACACGACATGAAGAAAGCAAAACCATCATGATAATAGCCACACTCATGCTCATACTATCTCCGTTATGGCTACCGATTTACGCTGTGTTATTATCGTATGAGGTAGCGAAATTCATGGTCACGGCTACCAAGGAATTCTTATAGAAACATCGCGGGAGGTTCTGTGCTTAGGTATTGGCTAATGAAACTCCGATTTAGAATCATCGACTACAAGATTCGCAAGGAAGCGAGAAAGTTAAACGATAATGCAGCGCAACGATGGGCAGCCCAAAAAAACCAGGAGCGATAAAATAGAATTTACACAGAAAGACATAAGGCAGGCTATCAATCTGTATGCGTATGGTTTGAGTTACCAAGAGATTGCAAATATTTATGACATATCCATATCAACATTTGAGGCCAGGGTCAGAGAAATTCCAGAGTTAGCTCAAGGGTTATTAAAAGAAAAGTCTATAAAAGACGCTAAAGTAGTGCATTCTGCGTATGAGCAAGCAGTCTCTGGAAAGTGTCCGACAATGACAATTTTCTGGCTGAAATGCAGACGAGGTTGGAAGGATACAACAGATAGCAACGAGAATGTGAAAGAAATAAAAGTTGTGTTTGATAGGTCTAAGAAAGCTGAATTGCCTGGAAAAGATGATGATAAAAAAAACGAGTAATCATAAATGTTATACGAAGAATTTGACCCGTCTAAAATTCCATTCCAACAGCAGGTCATTTACGATTTAAACCAATCATTCGATTATGATTTCGGTACACATGAGATCCTACTATCCGGTGCCATCGGGTCTGCTAAGACGACACTCATGGCGTTCCTTGTTATGGATCATTGTTTCAAGTACGTGCGAGCCAAGGCATTACTAGGACGGCTATCAATGCCAGAACTTAAAGAGACTATCTTTCAAGAAATATGCGAGATGATACCTGAGCATTTCGAAGAGGGTAGAGACTACAAAATCAATGAAACGAAAGCATCTATAGATTTCTGTAACGGCTCGCGCATCATATCTCGTTCATGGTCTGATAAGCGTTATAGAAAAGTACGCTCACTCAATCTAACATGCGCGGCTATCGAGGAACTAACAGAGAATGAGGATCTAGAGTTTTACCAGGAGATTAAGTATCGTGTTGGTAGGTCTGCTACTATACCTGAGAAATTCATAGTATCTGCAACCAACCCAGACGGACCATCACACCCTGCATACGAATATTTCATCAACTCGAAATCACCACAAGTTCACGTTTACTATAGTAAGACCGAGGACAATCCGTTTCTACCTAAGTCATATGTGGATCAACTGCTACGAGATTTAGACCCTAAGATGGCAAGGCGTATGTTATTTGGGGAATGGGTAGACGTATTTCAGGAATCAATCTACTACTCATATCATAAAGAAAATGACATAGCAGACATCTACAAGGTCGATGATAGCCTACCTAAGATAATGACATTCGATTTTAATATCGGCGTGGGCAAGCCAATGTCTATGCTGGTTATGCAGGAAGATAAGAAAGGCGCGTTTCATTGTTTCGATGAAATTGTAGTCGAAGGATTTCGTACTCTCAACATGCTAGAGGAAGCTGTCAATAAACCATGGTTTCATGGTCATTTCATTTTGTGCGGTGATGCTACTGGCCGAGCTAGGTCTACCAACTCGAACAGATCAGATTGGGAAATCATAGAGAAATTCATGGCGGATCATCCCAACGTAACCTATGAGGTTCAAGTCCCAAGGGCCAACCCGCCAATCAGAGCCAGGCACAACATAGTAAATGCCTATTTATTGAATGCCT